>OGZG01000817.1_pt1 | contig 24611 bp, 22 predicted proteins | sample 1576781 | NCBI WGS metagenome assembly OGZG01 (sample SAMEA3541502, study PRJEB24748) | human gut metagenome | biome: human gut; feature: human-associated habitat; material: faeces | place: China | collected 2012 | reverse complement strand
AGATGAGAATATACGGCTTATCAAGCACGCATTCCATACGCTCTGGGTCTGTAAGCGCGGCATCGACCTGTGCGATCAGCGCCGGGTCCTCCACGGCCCAGCCGCGCAGGCGGCCACCGCCCAGCATCAGCTCCCCGTCATAGAGCGGGGGCAGCGTGTCCTTGATCTGACCGATCGGCTCGATCAGGGTGCAGCCGGCGTCATCGGCCAGCATCATGACATGGGGGGTCTCCAGCGCGGCACCCCGGCGCACCTTCAGGCGCGGGGGGATGCGCTCCACAACGGTGCTTTCGCTGGGACGGATGGCGGGCTTGGCACCGCTGGTGTAGTCGTAGGCTTCCAGATCCACGGCGCCCACAAGGCCCTGACGGATGGTGCCGTCCATCTGGGTGCGCTCTACATAAACATAGCCATGTACTTTTCTTGTCAGAACGGTATGGCGGTAGTCCTCCATCGTGCGGCGGATGCTCTGCAGGCGCGCGTCCTCCTGCGGGGTGCCGAGATAGGCCTCCGGCAGGACGATGTGCAGGGTGCTGGGCTTGTTTTCGGCGCGCTGCTCGGCGCGCTGCCAGTACTCCGGCTGGGAGGTGAACTGATCAACAGCGATGCAGGCCCACGGGTCCAGCGGAACACCGGCGGCAGGCAGTAAAATATCGGCTGCGGTAAAGCAGGCTTCGGACATGATAACGACCCCCTCACAAAAGCAAAATTACAATACGACGGTATGGCCCACCAGGGCGTAGATAGCCAGACTCAGCACACCGATGTAGATCATCGAGCTGGGCAGGCCCTGAAAGATCGAGGGAACGGCCTTACTGCGCAGACGGCGGCGGCCCTCCCGGACGATGTAGACAGCAAAGACATAGCCCAGCCCGCTGCCAAGGGAAAAGGCGATGCACTGCAGGATCGTATAGTTCTGGTTGGCACAGACGAGCATGGTGCCCAGCACTGCGGTGCTGCAGGTGGCCAGACTGAGCTGGCTGCGGCAGCTGTGGCGCAGGCGGCGGGGCAGCAGCCCCAGCAGCAGCCATGTGACAGCCATGGCCGCCACGCCGCAGGTCAGGTAGACAACGGGGCGCAGGGCCGACATCGGCAGCCAGTCCGGCAGATAGTCGCGCAGCCATGGGAAAAACAGGTTGTGTGCGGCCCAGCCCGGCAGTGCGGACAGGGTCATGATGAGCAGCAGCGGCAGGCAGAAATCCCAGACCTGAGTGCGGTGATCCGGCACCAGCTTTATCAGGCGGCTGACGCCCAGCGCGCGGGCCAGAACGACATTCTCCGCAAAGACAGCCAGCACCATGTAGCTGACAAATTGCAGCACGCCGCTCAGGATCGGCTGCAGCTCAATGTTTACGGTCTGCATACAGGCGGCGCACCTCCTCATGCTTGTAATCGGTATACAGGTTGGCGGCGGCGCACCAGCAGGCGGCCATAACGCCCAGAATGACAAAGCCGCCCGCGGGCAGTGCAGCCAGCGGCAGCAGCGCATTGTGCATGACCACATGGCCGAACACGGCACCGGTGGCCAGCAGCTCACGCAGGCAGCCGACCAGCAACAGTACGACACACATGCCGAGCGCATTGTTGAAGCCGTGGCGCAGCGCTTCCTTCACCGGCTCAAGCTCGGAGAATTCCATACGCTTGACGATGGCAGGCTCCACAACAAGGATCGGCAGATAGATGCCCAGCAGCGTGAGATCTGCGCCGAACAGCGCGTAGAGCAGCACATAGGTGGGAATGTAGAGCAGCGCTGCGGTATAGCAGTAGATGACCGGGCGGAAACGGTTGCCGGTCAGGTGGCAGACTGCCACAGCCAGCATGCGGGTAAAGGTGACAAGGATCAGAGCGGCGATGCAGAGCATCAGCGCCCGCTGGCCGTCCAGTGCGGCGCCGATGACCGGGGCCAGACCCAGCCCGCGCACGATAACCGGGTTGGAGAGCAGGATGTGGTCGGCGCGGATGCGCTCGTTCAGTGCGGCCTCGGCCTCCTTGTAGCTGTTGGCCGGAGCGGTCCGTTTGTGCTTTGGCGCAGGGGCGGCAGCGGGCTGCGGGGCAGTCTGGACAGGCTGCGGCGCTGTGACCTTCGGCAATCTGATATGCACTCATAGGCTTTGCTCCGACAAACAGAAACGGAGCCGTCACTATACATGAAAACACTGAAAAGCACATGACTATCACAGGCCCTCTCTCTCCCTGCTTACCGAGCTTTCGCACAAATGAATACGCTACACCTGCGCCAAAGCCTCCTACTACACCAATCATGGCATTTAAAAACTGCACATTCATGGATGGCTTCACCACAAAAACAGCACCTATAAACGCCGTCACCACGCACAGCCACTCTGTCCTGTTAGCTTTCTCCTTAAGCACAAAATATGACATGATTATAGCAAAAAACGGTGACAATTTGTTTAAGATATTGGCATCTGCGATGGCCAGATGGTCAACTGCATAGAAATTGCATATAAGCCCTGTTGTTCCAAAGAGGCTTCGCAGAAAAAGTCCCTTCCAGCTATCTTTTTTTATTTTGAAGCCTTCATCACTTTTTGCAAGTAAGATAACAGCCGCTACTGCTGCTACCGCATTCCTGAAAAAGGCCTTCTGCATGGTCGGCAAATCTCCCGACATCCTCACAAAAAATGTCATCAGGGCAAAAAAGAACCCTGCCATTATGATATATATTATTCCTTGTTTCTTATCGTTCATACTAATAGTATAACGTAGTATGTCAAGAGGGAAAGAATATAAGAAGTCAACCGTTTCACTCCGCAAAAAGGACCGCCCGGTGAGCGGTCCTTTTAAGATGAAGGGAAAAATATAAAAGAAAATAGTTTTAATCAATGGTCTGTGTCAGCCCTTCACACTTCCCATGGCAACACCACCTACGATGTGCTTTGAAAGAATAAGGTAAACAACTATTACAGGAAGGATAGAGAATGTAATCATCATGTATACCTTTCCCATATCAAACTTTAAGAAGTCTGCACTTCTAAGCTGTGCTAACAGGATTGGAAGCGTCTTCTTATTGTTTTCGTGTAATATAAGTGCCGGAGTGAAGTAATTGTTCCAGCTGCTTACAAAGGAGAAAATTGCCTGTACTGCTATTGCCGGCTTCATCAGCGGAAGCACGATATGATTAAACGTCCTAAACTCTCCGGAGCCGTCAATTCTGGCTGCCTCAATCAGAGACAATGGAAGCGAGCTCTCCATATATTGCTTCATGTAAAAATATGTGACCGGTGAAGCAATTGTCGGAACTATAAGTGGAATAAATGAATCCATCAGTCCCATGCCTGTTACCAATTTAACAAATCCAAGTGCTGTAACCTGTGTAGGAATCATCATAACCATCAGTATAAAGGTAGAGATGAATTTCTTGGCCTTGAACTCATATGCATGTATGGCATAAGCTGTCATTGTCGAAAAATATACACACAGTACTGCACTGCAGGCTGCTACAAAAAGGCTGTTAAACATACCTCTTATGACCGGAAGTGTGTCATGTAAGAGTGAGTTCCAGTTGTCAAGCAGATGCGTACTGGGAATTGCAGTAAATCCTGCCTGAAGCTCTCCGTTTGACCTGGTTGCATTGATTATCATTACGTAAAACCAGAACAGACAGAAGAAAGAAATTATTACAAGCACGATATATGCTAATGCACGTCTGGCATGGATTCCCATACCTTTATTTTTTTTATTTACATTTGCTGCCATATCGACCTACTCCTTTCTCTTATCATCGTTGCCGCTGAGCTTGAATACCGCTATACTAAGTATTGCCGTGATGATAAACAGTATGACTGACAGTGCACCGGACATTCCATAATCCTTACTGTACAGACGTTTGTTTAAGTACATGATAAGTGTCATGCTTGATCTGACCGGATTACCGGTTCCGTTTGTCAAAATCTGTGGTACATCAAAGAGCTGCAAGCCGCCGATAAGTGATGTAATGATTACATATATCAGTATCGGCCTAAGGAGCGGAAGTGTTATCTTAAAAAACACCTGTGTGGATGTTGCTCCATCCACCTCTGCTGCCTCAAAAAGCGATGTATCGATTCCAAGCATACCTGCCATAAGCAGGATGGTTGTATTACCAAACCACATCAGACAGTTCATCAAAGCAATGAGTCCTCTTGTACTGCCCACATGTGACAGGAACTTGTATGGCTCTGAAATAAAACCTATCTGCATAAGCAGATTGTTTATCGGTCCCCCATCAGCAAACAATGTAAAGAATAACAGTGAAAATGCTGAAGCCATAATCAGATTCGGCAGATATATAACTGTTTTAAAAAATCTTGTTCCCTTGAGCTTTAAGCTGACATCCGAAAACCATGCTCCAAGGAGCAGTGATAAGAATATCTGCGGTATGAAGCACATAATCCAAAGAACCATTGTGTTCTTAAAATACTGCCAGATATCACCGGATGTGAACAATTTTTCATAATTTTCAAATCCAACAAAATTTGGTCCTATTTGTGTAAGACCTGACATATAATTTTCAAAAAAGCTGTTGTAAATTGTAGTGATTAACGGTACCAGCTGAAATACTACGTATACAACGATAAACGGAATCAGAAAGATATAGCCCCATTTGTTATATCTGACCGCTTTACCTCCACTCTTTTTCATAATACCTACCTCCCAACTGGTATTGTAGTCAATGGTGATGTAATGCTGTTAGCTGATTAGCTTTGATTTTAAAAAAATACCCCGCCTGCCTGCTAACGCAAGGCAGACAGGGTATTTATTATTTTATATTGTTAGTTGTATGGTCAATTCATAAACTATCGTAACTACCTTATTCTGTGAGGTCAGGATATTTCTCGCGAACTGCCTTCTTGAAGGTTTCAATAGCCTCATCCTTAGAGCAGTTTCCTTCGAAGTAATCCTTCATAGCCTTCTGGAACTCCTCGTTGCAGCCCTGGTCATATGCTGAAAGGTTGCTTAAGTCGAGAGTCTTAACACCGGCTATATACATTGGTAATGGATTCTGTCCGCCAAGTACTGTACTTGTGTAAGGCTTGTCGTCCTTGCCCATGATTGTTCCGTCTGCAAGACCATCCATAACTGTGCTGTTGTTTACGAAATCGTCATCCTTTACAACGATATCCTTCATGATATCATCGTCTGTTGTCATCTTGAGCATGATGTCCTTTACAAGGTCAGCATTGTCTGTTCCTTCTGCTGCACAGATCCATGTACCGCCCCAGAAGAAGCCCTGTGGTCCCTGAGCTGCACCCCAGCCGCCCTGGTTTCCGATAGAACCTGACTCATCTGCTGCCATTGAGAAGTTTACTAACCATGCAGGTCCAAAGTATGAGAATACTTTTCCTTCAGGATAGAAGCCCTTCTTCCAGTCATCTGACCAAAGATCTGCTGTTCCTGTCTCGCCTGCGTCTACAAGCTTCTTAGAATCATCAACCCACTTCATGATGTTGTCATCAATCTGGATTTTCTTGTCATCGCTGACCCATTTCTTTGAAACGTTGTTAGAGTATACACGGTATGTATCGTTTGCTGTAGATGTCATCTTGTAGCCTGCTGCTTTCATCTTCTCAGCTGTAGCATTGAAGGTATCCCAGTCAGATACTGACTTCTGAACCTCATCCGGATCATCTGTTCCAAGTACCTCTTTTGCTGCTGCTCTGTTGTAGAAGAGAACACCCGGGCAGCCCTGCCATGAAAGACCCTTCAGGTTGCCATCAGAATCAGTAACAACATCCTGTGTATACTTGTACTGCTTAGAGATATCACTGTCTGTAATTCCCAGATCCTTGATTGACATTGTGTAATCAGAGTCTACATACTTTGGTGCGTAATCAGCCTCTACCAGGAAGAGATCAATCTTGTCATCTGCCGATGCATCAGCCTGCTTCAAAAGTGTCTCATCCAGGTTGTTCTGGTATGCATTGTTCTCATTAGGTGTAATGTTCCAGACTACATCAACATCTCCGATTTTGCCATGTGTTGCATCCACCTTCTTGTAATCAGAATAGTGGTCAGTGATACGGCTCTGGAATTCATCATTCCAGCAATAGATGTTGAGCGTCTTGCCATCGTTTGTCGCTTCTGTTTTTGTGCCGCCATTCTTATCAGACTTTCCTGTGTCGGATGTATCTCCGCTGCCACAGCCTGCCAGTAATGATGTTGCCATTGTTGCGCAAAGTAATGCGCTTACGAGCTTCTTTTTCATAGAAAATCCTCCTTCTCGCTTCAGGTTGAAACCTGTTAGTAAATGTTAGTAAAAAAGTAGTAAAATATATTAAATTCTGCCTACGGACTCCCCCTCCAGCAAAATTCCTTCAACAACAGCTCTCTCTACAAGTGCTGTTTTAGGCTTTTTAATGATGCTTATCAACCTATCTGCTGCTTCCCTGCCTATCTTGTCAGTGTCCTGTCTGATAGTGGTGAGCTTCGGGCTTAGCATCTGTGAAACTCTTGTGCCATCGTATCCGGCTATTGATATATCCTCCGGAATCCTAAGTCCTCTGCTTCTTATAACATTGATGCCTCCGATTGCCGCCGTGTCATCCGGATAGATGATACATGTAGGTTTGTCAGGTAAATCGAGTAAATATTCTGTCTGCTTTGCAACATCCTCTGTTTCCAGATACCTTGCTTCCCTGACATACTCCTCAGGAATATCTATTCCATGCTTCTCAAGTGCCCTGTAATATGCTGCCAGCCTGTCGCGTGTAACACTCGAAAAATCCTGTCCATGTATGTAAGCGATTTTCTTATGTCCCATGCTTATTATGTAATCAAGCAGCTCGCCCATACACTTTACATTGTTGGAACATATTGCCGAACAGCTATAGTGTACGTAGTCAATTGTGACCACCGGTATGTCGCTGCTCATCAGTTCCTGCACCTCATTGTCCTGAAACCTGGCACATACGATTACGACTCCATCGAAATTTCTGTACTTACAGTGCTCCAGGTATGATAATTTTTTCCCGACCGGACTTGTATTGATAAATGTAATATCATATCCAAGCATCTCAGCCTGTGCCTTGATTCCGTTTAGCACTCCGGCAAAATACTCATGCGTAAGTCCCATCGCCGCCTCATCGAAATACAGTACTCCGATGTTGTTCGACTCTTTTGTCTTAAGAACTCTGGCCGCAGCATTAGGAAGATATCCCATTTCCTTAGCTATCTTCTTTATTCTGTTTTTGGTCTCAGCGCCAATATCCTTCTGGTCATGTAATGCCTTGCTGACCGTCGCTGTCGAAACACCACATCTTTGTGCTATATCTTTCAGTGATACCATATCGTTTCCTCATTTCGAATTGGTTGCTTAATCGTTTTCGTATCTTTACTATACCACAAGTTGTTGATTTTGCAACCCCCTAATTTACATTTTGAATATTTTTCACATTTTTAATCTCATAATATTGTGCATTATGTATAATCATATATTGTATTTTTAAACGTTTACGCTTTTCATCTTATTATATACATTCATTGTTGCTCAAGTAATATTATTTCATCAGCATTTTTTACTATAATTATGCATCGCCCTTTGTATATATGTCATAAAACCACTGTTTTTTGTTGTTTTGCGCTTGATTTTTTAATTTTTCCAATATATACTTCTATATATAAGCTGCTTAAACGTTTACGCGTATTTTATAAAAAGGAGATTACATATATGAAATTTGGACACTTCGATGATCAAAACAAAGAGTACGTCATCACCTCTCCAAGGACCCCGTTACCATGGATCAACTACCTTGGATGTGAGAATTTCTTTTCTCTGGTATCAAATACCTGCGGTGGCTACAGCTTCTATAAGGATGCAAAGCTCCTGCGCCTCACCAGATACCGCTACAACAACGTGCCGTACGACAGCAACGGACACTACTACTATATAAAGGATGGCGACACCATATGGAATCCCGGCTGGATGCCTTCCAAGACTGAGCTCGACTCATACGAATGCCGTCATGGCATGGGCTATTCTGTTTTCACAGGAGTAAAAAACGGCTTAATGGCTCAGCTTACCGACTTCGTTCCTATGGGCTCTACCTGCGAGATCAATAAGCTCACCCTGAAAAACATATCTGATAAGAAGAAAGACTTTTCGGTTTTCTCATATGTAGAGTTTTGTCTGTGGAATGCCATGGATGACATGACCAACTTCCAGCGTAACTTCTCTACCGGAGAGGTTGAGATTCACGCCGGTGGCTCTCAGCTCTTCCACAAGACGGAATACAGAGAGCGCCGCAATCACTATGCTGTATATGCTGTAAATGCCTCTGTTGACGGATTTGACACAGACAGGGATTCATTCTTAGGTGCCTACGGCGAAAACAGCGCGCCTTCCGTTGTAGTAAATGATCAGTCTAAGAACTCTGTTGCAAGCGGCTGGGCTCCTGTCGGCTCTCATCACCTGAAGGTATCTCTTGAGCCAGGCGAAGAAAAAACATATATATTTGTACTTGGATATGTAGAAAACCCTGTGAACGAAAAATGGGTTGGACGCGCTGAAGACGGAATCATAAACCGAGCTCCTGCCGATGCACTCCTTGCAAGATTTGACACCACCGAAAAAGCCGACGCTGCTTTAGCAGAGCTTAAGGCTTACTGGGATAAGCTGCTTGGTCACTTTAGTATCTCTTCATCGGAGGAAAAGCTTGACCGCATGGTAAATGTATGGCATCAGTATCAGTGCATGGTGACATTTAACATGAGCCGCTCTGCTTCTTATTTTGAATCAGGCATCGGACGAGGCATGGGCTTTAGGGATTCATGCCAGGATCTGCTGGGCTTCGTGCATCTGATTCCGGACAGAGCAAGAGAGAGAATACTCGACATCGCAGCCACACAGTTTGAGGACGGCTCTGCTTATCATCAGTACCAGCCGCTCACCAAAAAGGGCAATGCCGACATAGGCTCAGGCTTCAATGATGACCCTCTGTGGCTTATCGCTGCTGCCGCTGCTTACATCAAGGAGACAGGCGACTACTCTATTCTTGACGAGTCAACACCATACGACAGCGATCCTTCAAAGGCTACTGATTTTATGGAGCATCTGCGCCGCTCCTTCAACTATACAATCAATCATCTCGGACCTCATGGTCTGCCACAGATTGGACGTGCTGACTGGAACGATTGCCTGAACCTAAACTGCTTCTCCGAGGAGCCGGGCGAGTCCTTCCAGACCTTCGGACCGTCTGAAGGGCCTAATGCCGAGTCTGTATTTATCGCCGGCATGTTTGTAAAGTACGGAAAAGACTATGTGGAAATCTGCAGACATAAGGGACTTTGCGACGAGGCCGCCAAAGCCCAAAAGGCTATCGAACAGATGGAAAAAACCGTCATGGATGCCGGATGGGATGGTGAATGGTATCTTCGTGCATACGACCACTACAAGCACAAGATCGGTTCCAAGGAATGTGAGGATGGAAAAATCTTTATTGAGCCACAGGGCTTTTGTGTTATCGCTGAAATTGGAAAGGATGAAGGACTCTGCCTTAAGGCAATGCAGTCTGTTGAGAAATATCTTGATACCAAATATGGTATCGTGCTCTTACAACCACCTTACCACAGATATCATGTGGAGCTTGGTGAAATCTCTTCCTATCCACCGGGATATAAGGAGAATGCCGGCATCTTCTGCCATAACAATCCTTGGATTTCTATAGCAGAGACTATTATCGGCCGTGGAAACAGAGCATGGCAGGTATACACCAGAACATGTCCTGCATACATTGAGGATATCAGTGAGATTCACCGCACTGAGCCTTATGTATACAGCCAGATGATTGCTGGAAAAGACGCTCCTAACTTTGGTGAAGCAAAGAACAGCTGGCTGACCGGTACTGCTGCATGGACCTTCCTGAATGTCTCACAGTATATCCTCGGTATCCGTCCTGACTACGATGGTCTTATCATAGATCCTTGTATTCCTGACACTATGGACGGCTTTACAGCTAAGCGCAAGTTCCGTGGCAATACTTACCACATTACTGTCAGAAATCCTGCTCACGTACAAAAGGGTGTGACTAGGCTCATCGTGGATGGCGCTACTATGGATGGAAACATGATTCCAGCTATTAACGGAACCGGACATGATGTTACAGTCGAGGTTACAATGGGTTAGAGATACCAGACAGGCCTCTGTACAGCTTCAAATATGACCTTGAATACGAAAATGCCGCCGCAGAGCAAGCTCTACGGCGGCATTTAGACTGCTGGTGATCTAAAGGATGCTGTTATGTAATTGAGACCTGCCACATATGCTCCTCGGTCTCTCCCATGTGAAACAGCTCTTTGGTCTGTTCATCATGGGTATCATCAGGCTCATAGTTGCCAAGAAGATGTATGAGATACTTCTCCTGCTCATCTGCCGGCGATACCTTATCAATGTGTTTTTGCAATTCCTCAAGAAGCTGCTTTGGCTCCATGTCGGCATCGACTGCGATTCCAAAGCACTTCTTCGCAAGACCTGCGGTATAATACAGCTCGTAGTTACTTACAAGCACTGATTTTTGGCGTAAGCATTTGAGTATGATGCTTTGTCTGGCTATTGATGTAATCATATTATTCCTTTCCGAGTTAGCTGGAATACCTCTAAGTCCAAGTTATTTCCATTATACCCTATTTGCTTTTTGTTTCAAGAGTATAACATGATATAGCTAAAGATAACTTAAGAGAGTCCTATGAAGTGGCAACAAATCCCGTCAGGAAATAATAAAGTGCTCCCAGTGCCTTTCCAATAGCCATAGAAATCACTATAATCCCAAGACCGGCGCGAAGCTTCATGCGCTTATATATAATAGGGAATGTATGCAGTATTTCTGCGAGCGCCACTGCAATACAGCCGACAAATATGCCGACACACAGTCCATATATTGCAATAATTATATTCCCACAGATATTGCTTACAGGTACTTTGGGCATATTTGCAAAGTCCAGATTATATGCCGTATCAAGCACTGACGATATATTACCTGCCACCACACCACATATCATGACATTTTCTATAAGTATTATATTTTCTATCCTGCTGCACCGAAGTATACGCGGCACCACTCCTATCACGAGCACAAATGCAAATACACCGGCTGACACTCCTGCCCCTGCTAAAAACGCTATCACTGACAAAAATATTTCACGCAATATATATTCAAACATCCTGCTTTTCCTTTACCTTGTCTATTATTGTGTTCCACGTATCCTTATTATGCTTATCCATCTCCACCTGAATCGGTGTGACATCGTCGGATAGCTTACGCTTTCCGATATGATTAAAAAACAGTATGATTCCAACCGCCAGACCAATGCAGTAAAACACCTCAAGCACCGACACCTGTGGCTTGTCCACACCCATTATCTGCTTGTAGAAATGTTCAAACACACCTGATATCGAAATATCATTATTGAAAGCCATGATTGTAAAAGCTGAACCAAAAAATATAAGTATACACACCGCTGCAACCTTTAGTGCTTCAAGAATCTTATTTTTGCTGTTGTCGTCATACTCTACAAGTACCTCCGGCTCACCGATACTTATAACCTGTGCATCATCATAGATTTCCGTGATTTGCTCTATTATTTTCATTACAGATATCACGCTCTTTTTACCGCGTATCTTATCCACGATCATTCCCTTTATCTGTCCCTCATAGCGTGAATATTTACAATACACACTTGCTATATCATTGATGCAGACCTGCCTGCGGTGAAGTGTTTTCTGCTGTTCTGCGCGTATATACACGAGAATTTTTTCTTTTGAGGTATCAGTATGCTCCGGCATTTTCATGCTCCCTTCGATTAATATTCATATGTATATAATTTCCATTTATTTTGATTTTATACACAAAATACACAAAATACACACATGTAATTAAATCAAAATTTTTCGTGCGATATATTGTTTTTTTCGTGCAAACATCATATAATAAATATAAATAATCTAAGGGAGGAACTTTATCATGGCTAAAACAACAACAAGTAATATCAGCATTCGCATGGATAGCAATTTAAAAGCTGCTGCTGAAGCTTTATATGAAGAATTAGGTATGAATATCAGCACTGCATTCAACATTTTTGTTCGTCAATCTTTACGAGAACGAGGTATCCCATTTAAAATAACAGAAGGTTCTCCAAACAAAGAGACAGTTTCAGCTATGCTTGAGGCAGAAAGGATTGCAAAAGACTCAACTATTGATGGTTATAAAAATGTGGATGAACTTTTTGCAGACCTTGATGCATGAGTAAATATGAAATCAAATACACAACACAATTTAAAAAAGATTATAAACTAGCAAAACGTCGTGGTCTTGATATCACTCTTTTAAAAGATATTGTTTCAAAAATTGCAAATGGAGAAACCCTTGATACTAAATATAAAGACCACCCTCTCTCCGGCAACTGGAGTGGTCACAGAGAATGCCATATACAACCTGATTGGCTGCTTGTGTACTATTTTGACAACGAAGTTTTAGTACTAACACTTGCACGCACAGGTACACATAGTGACTTATTTGGTCTGTAAAATATCGTAATAATTCATATTTATTGTATACTATTATCAATTTATAAAGTGAGGTAACAAATGGCATACACTAAGGAAATACTGACTCTCGCCATTGAAATTGGCGATTGTATGCTCAGAAACGGTGCAGAAATCTACAGAGTGGAGGACACTGTTGTTCATATACTAAGTTCATATGAGGTGGAGGAATTTGACGTATATGTGCTGTCAAACGGAATATTTGCAAGTGCAAATGAGAACAAGGAGGATGCCTGCAGCATCGTGCGCCACGTACCGCTTGGTGCTGTCAATCTGGCAAAGATCAGCGCGTTAAACCAGCTCGCAAGGGACATATGTGACCAGAAAATCTCCCTGATTGACTCATGGGACAAGCTTGAGCAGTGCAAAAATATTCCTAATTACAAAAAAAACGCACAGATTTTCTTCTGTGGGCTCGGAAGTGCCTGCTTTTGCTATCTTTTTGGTGGAAACTGGCTTGACTTTGTTTTTGCATTTGTTATAGGCTCACTGGAGCAGGTGCTTTTGTTTGGTCTTAAAAAATATAAGTTCACAAGGATTATAACCAATATCCTTGCCAGTCTTTTTGTGACACTGCTTGCCACCGCAAGTACACTTACAGGGCTTTCTCTTTTACCTGATAAAATCATTATAGGAGCTATCATGCCACTTGTTCCGGGAATAGCATTTACAACATCTATCAGGGATATCTATAATGGTGATTATCTGTCCGGTACGATACATCTGCTCGATGCACTGATTACAGCCGTGTGTGTTGCTGTGGGAGCATGTCTGCCGTTTGTTGTGATGAAATATATTGGAGGGCTTTAAGCTATGGAGTTTATAATACAATTTATTGTGGCTCTCTTTGCCACATTATCGTTTGCAGTTATTTTTTCTGCTCCAAAGAAAGAGCTGTTTTACTGCGGTTTTACAGGAGCGCTTGGCTGGATCATCTACTATATAATGGTTCAGTTTGATATGGGTGTTGTGTTTCCATCGCTTATCGCGACACTGTGCCTTACGATAATGGCACGCATTTTTGCGGCGGCACGCTCTATGCCTGTGACAGTTTATCTGCTTTCCGGTATCTTTCCTCTTGTGCCCGGAGCAGGAATTTTTTACACGGCATATTATCTTTTTACGAATGACAGAGCACTTTCTTCCTCAAAGGGTATTGAAACCTTTGAGGTGGCGGGTGCCATCGTGCTCGGTATCATATTCGGGTTTGGCATACCGCAGAGTTTGTTTAATCTGTTGAAGCCTAAGAAAAAATGAATTACTTGAACTATGTCAAATTTGCAATTTTCTGCGCCAGATCCTCGAGATACTCCCAACGCTCCATTTTCTCCATCAGCTGCCCCTCGAGGTCTTCCTTTTCCTTTGTGAGTTCGTTTAACTTACCAAAGTTAGTGGCATTCTTTACCATCTCATCATCTATCTCAGAAAGCCTGTTTTCTAACTTTTCTATGTCAGCCTCTATCGTCTCGTACTCTTTTTGCTCTTTGTAGGTAAATTTGAGCTTTTTCTCATGCTCCCAGGTTTCCATGGATTTCTTCTTCCGGGCTTCTTTTGAGTCTGTACCATCTGATGCAGTATTTCCCTGTGCTCCTGAAGCGGATGCTCCTGTGGATGATGCATTTTCTGATACGGTTTTTCCTGATGCAGGCTGTGGGCGTTTATTCATATAGTCGGTGTATCCGCCCTCATACTGTACGATTTTTCCGGCTCCCTCAAATGCAAAAATACGCTTTGCAATCCTGTCAAGGAAATATCTGTCATGTGATACCGTGATGACTATTCCGTCATAGCCATCCAGATAATCCTCTAAAATAGCCAGTGTCTCAACATCAAGGTCATTGGTCGGCTCGTCAAGTATCAATACATTCGGTGCGCTCATCAGCACACGAAGCAGATAGAGTCTTCTCTTTTCTCCACCCGAGAGCTTGCCTACAGGACTGTACTGCTGCTCCGGCGGGAATAAAAACCTCTCAAGCATGGCAGAGGCTGACACAAGTCCGTCTGCCGTACGCACAAACTCAGCAGCTTCTTTTACATAATCTATCACTCGAAGCTCAGGCTCTATATCCACTTCCTGACCAAAATATCCTATCTTTATCGTCTGTCCTATCTCCACCTCGCCTGAATCAGGCTCGATAAAACCGGCGATTATCTTCATGAGTGTGGACTTTCCACAGCCGTTTTTGCCTACAAAACCGATACGGTCATTTTTCAGGAAAATATACGTGAAATCCTTTACACAGACGATATCTCCGTACGCCTTTGAAATATCATGAAGCTCTATGGTTGTCCTTCCCATACGCGATGAAACCGATGAAAGCTCAACCCTTGCGTCTGTCTGCGGTCCTTTTTGGTCTCGCAGAGCCTCATATCTTTGTATATGCGCCTTCTGCTTTGTGGAACGAGCTCTTGCTCCGCGCTGCATCCACTCTATTTCTTTTCTAAGGATGGACTGACGCTTGCGCTCACTTGCCCTCTCACTCTCCTCTCTGGCTGCCTTAAGCTCAAGAAAGCCCGAGTAGTTTGTATCATAGCTGTAGGTCTGTCCCTTGTCCACCTCCACGATTCTGTTGCAGACACTGTCGAGGAAATAGCGGTCATGTGTGATCATGATGATTGCACCCCTGAAACGGCGCAGATAATCCTCAAGCCACTCCACCATCTCGTAATCTAAGTGGTTGGTCGGCTCGTCCAATATAAGCACATCACACGGCTTAAGTACGACTGTTGCAAGCGCAAGCCTCTTTCTCTGTCCTCCTGAAAGCTCACCGGTCTTTTGCATCATATCTGTGATATCAAGCTTCATAAGAAGTGACTTTGCATCACTTTCTATGCTCCAACGCATGTCCTCATCCAGCTGTGAGGTAACCACACGGCTCATCACATGCTCAAGTGCTGTCTCGTCCGGGTCAAACTCCGGATTCTGCGGCAGATAGTTTATCACTATATGATTTGCTGTGGTGACAGTACCCTCATCCGGCTCTTCATCACCAGCCACAATCTTTAAAAGTGTAGACTTTCCTGTACCATTTATACCTATGATACCGATTTTTTCGTTTTCCTGCACATAAAAGGAAGCTTTAGAAAAAAGCTTCCTTCCCGTATATGACTTTGTTATATTTTCGACATTAATGATGTTCATCTTCTCGTATTTTCTCCTCCCTCTCCTGCTCCTGCTTCTCCTTGGCCTCAAGGATTGCCTCATTGAGCGAAAGCATCTTTGCATCAAGCTGTCCTACAATACCTGCACACTCGCGCAGATCGCGGCTGATATACTCCGGAGCATTGCCCTCGAACTTGTAATATATCTTGTGCTCAAGGCTTGCCCAGAAATCCATAGCTATTGTACGAATCTGTATCTCAACCTTTGTGTCAACCACCTTGTTTGAAAGAAAAATAGGCACCGAAACAATCATGTGGTAGCTCTTGTAGCCGCTCGCCTTCGGATGCTTCATATAGTCCTTTACCGATATAACGGTCAAATCATTCTGCCTGCCAATCATCTCAGCAAGCCGGTATATATCAGATGTGAACGAGCACACGATTCTGATGCCCGCTATGTCCTTTACATAGGTGACCATATTCTCTATAGTGCTCTCGTAGCCACCCTTTTTGAGCTTCTTAACTATGCTCTCAGGAGTCTTGATACGTGACTTTATGTACTCTATCGGATTATAATTATGTATGTGAACGAACTCGTCATTTAGTATCTCGAGCTTCGTATTGACCTCTTTCAGTGCAGAATTGTATAAAAACATCATAGTCTCCCAGCTATCAATGCCCTCCGCAAACTCTTGTTCCATCAAAAACCTCCCTGTGATCTATTCGCCTGTATGTTTATCAGACTCTTTTAATCAATTATAGCATATATATTCGCATAATTGGCAAATTATACCCATTCTTTATATATTTTTTATTTAAATAAGACATCAATCCTCCTCGATGATATGCATCTCGAGAAAATCAAAGTCGATATCCTCCACGAAATTATCCTTCGTAAAGCGTGTCTTTCCATGCCTCTTGAAATCACTTACATTGCTGTCAAGCCAGATGGGCTTTCCCAGGTCAAATGCAAGGCAGGCATCCTCAAGTGCCTTAAAGATCTTGTGTGTACGTGTGTCGTCACTGTCATTTTCTATTGTAATATCACGCATCAGGTGCGTGTCAGTATAAATCTTAAACCAAATACGCATATTATTCTCCCAAAAGTCTTCTCTGACGATTGCACTCATACATGAGCAAAGTGGCTGATATTGCGGCATTAAGCGACTCCACAGCTCCCTCCATAGGGATGCGGATATATGTGTCCGCCATGTCAGCTATCTCATCTGATAATCCATTGCCCTCATTTCCTATCATAAAGCCACAGGCTCCGGTGTAGTCCGGTCTGTCATAAGAGCACTTACCCTTTAAATGAGCTGCGTAGAGAGAAACTCCCTTTGACTTTGCATACTCTATAGTCTCCGGAAGGTCATCCGTGATGTAAAACGGCACACGGTAGAGTGAGCCCATGGTTGAGCGCACAGTCTTTGGATTAAAAATGTCCACTGTTGTGCGATTCATTATAATGCCGCTTACACCTGCGCCCTCACCGGTACGGACCATAGTGCCTAAGTTTCCCGGATCCTGTATGCTCTCAAGCACAAGAAGCTCTGTCTTATCCCCCTTAAACAGGTCATCTATATCATAGTGCGGCATCTTTACTACAGCAAGCACGCCCTGCGGAGTCTGCGTGTCAGACATGCTCTTAAACACCGAGTCACTCACTATTTCTGTTTTGTCAAGGAAACGCTTCTTCTCTTCCTTAAACCTGTCATCATTAAAAAATGACTCAGACATATATACGGCACTTACCCAGTCATATAGCGCCTCAAAGCTCATCTTTGGCCCCTCAACCACGAATACGCCCTGCTTTTTCCGCTCCTTTGCCTTGCTTAAAAGAGCCTGCACATTTTTTATGCTTTTGTTTGATGCACTTGTAATCATTTTCTTCTCTTTCTATATCCAATGTATATTATAATGATACCTTTTGACCCTTTAATCATATAATTCTGCTGACATTCAAAATGCCCCTGCACCGGCACTTCAAATGCACGCAATTACCTGCATTAATGTGCCGGATACAAGGGCATTCATATTATCGTAACTATATTAGATGCTAAACCAGAGATTTAGAGATATCGTACATGTACTCGTCTACACTCTTCTTCATAGCAAGTGCCTCGTCGATATCGAAATCTACGAAATTGCCATCCTTGTGGGCAATAACTCTGTTTGACTTGCCCTCGCAGAGTAAATCAACTGCCATAGCGCCCATGATTGTAGCGTATACACGATCCTTGCATGATGGGCTTCCACCTCTTTGCATATGTCCAAGGATAGTTGCACGTGTCTCGATGCCTGTTGCAGCCTCGATTTCCTTAGCCATCTCCTGTGAATGTCCTACACCCTCAGCATTGATGATGATGTAATGCTGCTTACCGAGCTCTCTTGCGTGAGCTACTCTCTCGATGAGTGCCTCAAGGTTGTTGTCATACTTCTCAGGAAGTAATACTTCCTCAGCGCCGTTTGCAAGACCGCACCATAATGCAATGTATCCGGCTCCACGTCCCATAACCTCGATGATTGAGCATCTCTCGTGTGATGTAGATGTATCACGTACCTTGTCGATAGCCTCCATAGCTGTGTTGCAGGCTGTATCAAAACCGATTGTGTAATCAGTACATGCGATATCAAGGTCGATTGTGCCAGGAAGACCGATTGTATTGATGCCAAGTGCAGCAAGCTTCTGCGCACCCTGGAAGGATCCGTCACCACCGATAACTACGATAGCATCGATACCATGCTTCTTGCAGATCTCAGCACCCTTCTGCTGTCCCTCTGCTGTAACGAACTCCTTACATCTGGCTGTCTGTAAGATTGTACCACCGCGTGAGATTGTGTCTGAAACGCTCTTTGAATCCATATCCACGATCTCTTCATTTAACAGACCTGCGTATCCTCTCTTGATTCCTTTAACCTTCTTGCCCTTTGAGAGAGCCTGACGAACAACGGCACGAATTGCTGCGTTCATTCCCGGTGCGTCACCACCACTTGTAAGTACACCTATTGTGTTAATCTCTTTTGCCATTGGTATAACCTCCATATGTTAAAAAATTATCATTTATTCTAATCCCAATCTATTGTACTTGTTTTAGCATAATTTTTCAATATTCTTTTCAACAATTTTCGCATTTTCTTTGTCTAAAAATTCCAAAAGCTGCTCCATGAGTTCATTATTTGCATTTACGGAATAATTTCTGCCAAGTTTCTTCATCTGCTTTGTATCTGCGATGTAAATTATGACCTCATCTGCTCCGTCTGATTCACGGATTGTCTCAAGAAGCCTGCTCTCATTTTTCTTATAGTCATCCATCGTATCAAACTTAAGCCAAAGTTGTTTCGGAAGCTCATCAAACGGTATGATTTTCTCGCATATTATCTTGCCGTTCTGCTCATCCTCGACCGTCGCATGTCCGATGACAAATATTTTAGCATCATCCTGTAAATATCTCTGATAACGCTCGTAATCTCTTGGAAAAATAATAACCTCGACTGTTCCTGTCAGATCCTCTATCGTGATAAAAGCCATAGCCTGATTGTACCTGGTAAACTTAATAGTCTTTGTTGCTATCATGCCTCCGATTACCACATGCGCATTGTCCTTTATCTTAACGGCACCGCTCTCCTCTTCGAGCTCAAAATCTATCGCATTTGCTGTGATGTTTTTCTTTAGAGCAGCTGCATATTTTTCCAGAGGATGTCCGCTTAAATAGATGCCAAGCACCTCTTTTTCATATGCAAGAGCCTCCTCTGCATCATATTCACCAACATTTGGGTACTTAAGCTCAAACGACTGCCTGTCCTCGTCTGAGACCAGATCAAACAGACTCATCTGCCCTGCCATAGTTGACTTTTTGTCATGCTGCACCCTGTCCACAATCGATGCATACACCATTGCCATCTGCTTTCTCGTGCCGTCGAGTGAATCACAGGCACCAGCCTTTATCAGATTCTCAATCGCACGCTTGTTGATAAGCTCCTTCTGGCAGGTTCTCTCAATAAAATCAGAGAGTGTGCGGAATCTGCCGCCACTTTCTCTCTCCTCGATTATCTGGTCTATGACCGGCCTGCCTAGAGATTTGATGGCGTACATGCCATATCTGACATGGTCACCCTCTGCGGTAAACTCGCCCTGTCCACAGTTGATATCCGGCGGAAGCACCTTAATACCCATATCACGACAGCTGTAAAGATACTGCGCCGCCTTGGCGGAATTGTCTATAACAGAAGTCATGAGCGCTGCCATAAATTCGACCGGATAGTAGTTTTTGAGCCATGCAGTCTGAACACTGATTTTCGCATATGCGGCAGCATGCGATTTGTTGAACGCATACTTAGCGAAATCAACCATCGAATCGTATATGCTGTTTGCGGCTTTTTCATCTATGCCGTTTGCCACACAGCCCTTTATGCCACGCTCCTTATCTCCGTACACAAAGCTCTGGCGCTCTGCGTCGATGACATACTGCTTCTTCTTGCTCATGGCACGGCGGATGTTGTCCGCCTGTCCCATTGTATAGCCCGCGAGCTTCTGCACTATCTGCATAACCTGCTCTTGGTATACTATACAGCCGTAGGTCGGCTCTAAAATACTCTCAAGCTCAGGTGTCACATAGCTTATCTCCTTTGGATTGTTCTTGCCCTTTATATAGTTGGGAATGAAATCCATAGGACCCGGACGGTAGAGCGAAATACCGGCCACGATGTCCTCAAAGCCCTGTGGACTGAGCTCCTTCATGAAGCTTTGCATACCGGCAGACTCGAGCTGGAATACCCCTTCCGTCTTTCCTGTTCCGATAAAGTCAAGTGTGCCCTTATCGTTGAAATCAATATGGTCGATATCCACATCAATGCCCCTTGACGCCTTGATATTCTTCACAGAATCCTTTAGCACCGTGAGTGTACGAAGCCCCAGAAAATCCATCTTTAAAAGTCCAAGCTCCTCGAGCTGCACCATGTTGTACTCTGCGGTAGGGCTTCCGTCGTTTGCCCTTCCAAGAGGCACATAATCGCTCGCCACACCCGGATAAATTACCACTCCTGCGGCATGCACTGAAGTATGGTTTGGCAGTCCCTCGAGCCTTTTTGCCATATCTATCATTTCATGCACTCTTGCATCACTCTCGTAAATGCCCTTGAATTCAGGGTTCATCTGAAGTGCCTTGTCAATTGTGATATTCAGCTCCTGAGGCACCATCTTTGCAAGCCTGTCAGTCTCTGCATATGGGAAATCCAGCGCTTTTCCGACTGATTTTATGACACCTCTTGCCGCCATCGTACCAAAAGTGACTATCTGCGTTACCGAATCGTGTCCGTACTTCTCCTGAACATACTCTATGGCGCGGTATCTCTCCGCGTATTCAAAATCCACGTCGATATCAGGCATGGAAACTCGCTCAGGGTTTAAGAATCTTTCAAAGAGCAGATTGTATTTAACCGGGTCAATATCCGTAATCCCGGTACAGTAGCACACCCTGCTTCCCGCCGCTGAGCCTCGTCCCGGGCCTACCCAGCAGTCGTGCGTGCGGCACCAGTTGATATAATCCCACACGATAAGAATATACTCTATAAAGCCCATGGTCTTTATGATACCAAGCTCATAGTCCATATCGGCATGTATCTTTTTTAGCTCCTCATCACTATACTCGCCACAGCCTATATACTTCTCTCTAAAGCCCTTCTCGCAGAGCTCTGTGAGGAAGGCTTCGGCGCTGTCATAGCCATCTGGCACCTCATACTTTGGAATCTTGTAATTGCCAAACTCAAGCGTTACATTGCATCTGTCGGCAATTTTCTGTGTATTCTCAATGGCCTCTGTGGCATATGGGAAAAGCGCTCTCATCTGCTCCTCGCTCTTCACGAAAAACTGCCCGCCATCATAACGCATCCTATCCTCATCCGACACCTTTTTGCCGGTCTGGATGCACAAAAGCACATCATGCGCCTCCGCATCGGATTCGTAGGTATAGTGCACATCATTAGTACACACTAACCCTATTCCAAGTTCCTTACTCATCCTAAGAAGCTGCTGGTTCACGAGCTTCTGGTCATCAATGCCATGATCCTGCAGCTCAAGGAAAAAGCTGTCTTTTCCAAAGCATTCCTGATACTTCCTTGCAATCTCCTTCGCTTCGTCATAAAAGCCTCTGACGATGTATCTCGGGATTTCTCCTGCCAGACAGGCAGACAGGCATATGAGCCCCTCGTGGTACCTCTCAAGTGTCTCAAAATCCACTCTCGGCCTGTAATAATAGCCCTCTGTGAAGCCTATTGACACTATCTTCATGAGATTGGCATAGCCTGTATTATTTTCAGCAAGCAGAATCAGATGATAATACCTGTCATCACCGTGACTTGTCTCCCTGTCAAAGCGTGAATTTGGCGCCACATATACCTCGCAGCCTATGACCGGATTGATATCATTTGCCTTTGCCGTCTTGTAAAACTCCACCACACCGTACATATTACCATGGTCTGTGATTGCGGCAGAGTTCATGCCAAGCTCCTTGACGCGCTTTACATATTCTTTTATCTTGTTTGACCCATCGAGCAGACTGTACTCGGTATGGGTGTGAAGATGACAAAATGACATTTGGATTCCTCTTTCTTTATTTTTGTATCAGCGCCCAAGCTCTATGTGTATAAACACTGCAAGCGAATTGGGCTCCTGCATATATGTGATAGTGCCGCCTCTTGCCGTCGGTATGAGATATTTGTAGTCACCCTTCTCAAAAAGACTGTGACACGCAGTATCATAGGTTTCTTTGTCCGAAAACTTGAACGTGATATAGTTAGATGACGTTGTCATGCCCTGTAATGTTTTAAGGTCGTAGGATGTAAAATACAGCCCATTCCTGTAATAATAGTCATCCTCCACTGACGCTTCCTGCGGCAGCATATCCTCATTGTCCAATGTACGTGTTAGCTTTACCACATCAAGCGGCACTCCGAACCAGCTGTATGATATGCCCTTTCCCAGATAATCACCATCACCGTAGGTACAGTCCACCGCACACCACGCACCGTCCAGATATACCATATTCCAGGCGTGGTTTGCATCAGATGTGGTGCCTGTCACAATAAGTGAGCTGATACCGGCCCGGTCACACAGATACTTAAACATCATCGCATAGCCCTGACAGACCGTCCTTCCAAGCACTGCTGAGTACATATCCTGGTTGTGAGGAGAATTCTCCTCATACTCAGCATGCTCTATCACATATTCATAGAAATGCACAGCCTTGTCATAATCAGATGCACCTTCATCGATACCTGCCATACAGGCTGACACATAGCCTGAAATCGTACTTATTGCGTTGTCGATATCAGCCTCAGACATATTGTATACAGGTGAAAAAATGATGCTGTTTCTCACAGTATACTGACTCTTTTCTATGTAGAAAAACTGTGGATTGTCCAGCAGCACAAACTGCTGTATACGGCTAACGTTGTCAGTGTCTGTAGTATTTAACGAAATTCCATCCATGCGCTTTTGCATCATCGCATAAATCTGCCTGTAAATAAGCTTGTCATCATCTGACAGTTTCTCGTAATAGTAGTGATATTCTCCTGTAAATACTGACTCATCGTACTCTGTCTGTTCGCCGTTTAAATAGTCTGTTGTGGTCTGCATCTGCCCCTTTACTGCCCTGTGTATAGCAGTAGGAAAATCAGCTATAGCACCTGTAAACCCTCCTGCCTTTAAGCATTTTGCAGCGAACATAAAGCAACAGGCAGCAAACACAAGTGCCAATATTGTTTTTAAAAGCTTTTTCATCTATTCCCCCATTTAAATGAACTGTAATCGTTGCCGGTCACACTGTTAGGTGTTACCGGTAACAGCCATAGTAAGCCTGCATATCAGGTACAGTACAAAAAGATGCACCGGATAAAAGGCGTAAAACACATATTTAAGAGAAATTCCTCTTTTTCCATTGTAATAGCGAAGAGGTATAAGCATAAACAGTGCAAAAAACTCTATGGTACCTGAGAAAAGTCCAAGCAGTATGACTGCCACCGCAAATGCAATCTCACGGTTTAAAGAAAGCAGGTACATCATGACAATACAGCCCACCCCCGCTGCTCCATAATCGCAGCAAAACACAAACTCTGCAATAATCATAATAACAAGTACCACTGATACCATTACTATACACCTGATCAGTGTTATAAAAAACCACTTGACTGCAGAGGATGACTTTTCTATTTTATCGACCGACTTAAGCCAGTCAAGCACTGTGATGGCAAGCAAGCCTAAAAGCAGTGTAAAAAACACATTGTTGCTCTTAAATTCGAGCACTGTATTGTTTATTGCAAGGTCAAACGGTATCTCAGAGATAAGCGCGAATATAAACATCCTCGCAGCATATTTTTCCCTACTGTGTGTATATTTGAATCCCTCCACAAGCAGGAAGCAGAAAACAGGAAAGGCCATGCGCCCTATAGAACGCATGACCCAGTAGATATCAATAAGCGTTTGTCCACCTATCCCATTATTTATCATCTGAAGAATAACCGTTGCCGCAGTATGGTCTATGAGCATGGTAAAAATGGCTATAAGCTTAAGCGTGCTTCCACTGATACCAGACTTTGCGATAACTTTTTCCAAAATCCTATACTCCTGCCATATTTACGGTAATCCTGTCAAGATGCCAGATATCGTCCACATATTCCTGGATTGTTCTGTCTGAAGAGAACTTTCCTACATGTGCGATATTGAGCAGTGCACTCTTTCTCCATGCGCTCTTATTCTTGTAATAATCATTAATCTTCTGCTGTGCATTTGCATATGAGCGGAAGTCTGCGAGGATAAAGTAGCGGTCAGCCACCTGTCCCTGCTGTGGATTGAGCAGTGAGTTGTAAAGCTCCCTGAAAAGCTCATGGTCATTTGGTGAGTATGTGCCGTCTACGAGCTGGTTTACTACCTTTCTGAGCTCTGCATCGCTATTATATACATCAACAGGATTGTAGTCATGTC
>OGZG01000804.1_pt1 | contig 24841 bp, 21 predicted proteins | sample 1576781 | NCBI WGS metagenome assembly OGZG01 (sample SAMEA3541502, study PRJEB24748) | human gut metagenome | biome: human gut; feature: human-associated habitat; material: faeces | place: China | collected 2012 | reverse complement strand
ACGAGGAGTATAAGGACAATCTTCGCCGGAACGCAGAAAACTTCCGCATCACCGACGATGAGCTGGGCGTCGGCGGCGCAAAGGCCAAGTTCCGGGCGAATATGGCGGCAATCAATCTTCTGAAGGAGTTGGAATTTGAGGGCTTGCAGGCCAGCCCGGAGCAGCAGGAAATCCTCTCCCGTTATGTGGGCTGGGGAGGTTTGGCAGATGCGTTCGATGAAAATAAGCCAAATTGGGCAGACGAATTTGCAGAGCTGTACGCCACACTTTCCCCGGAGGAATACGCCGCCGCCAGAGCTTCCACGCTGAACGCCCACTACACCAGCCCCACGGTTATCAAGGCAATCTATGAAGCCGTTGGAACCATGGGCTTCCAGACCGGCAACATCTTGGAGCCTGCTATGGGCGTCGGGAACTTTTTAGGACTTCTCCCGCAGGAGATGCAAGGAAGCCGCTTGTACGGCGTGGAGCTGGACAGCATCACCGGGCGCATTGCCAAGCAGCTTTACCCCAAGGCGGATATTACGGTTGCAGGCTTTGAAACCACCGACAGGCGGGATTTCTTCGACCTTGCCATCGGCAACGTGCCCTTTGGACAGTATCAGGTCAACGACCGGGCTTACAACAAACTCGGTTTTTCCATCCATAACTACTTTTTCGCCAAAACGCTGGATCAGGTGCGTCCGGGCGGCGTGATTGCTTTCGTAACCAGCCGCTATACCATGGATAAGCAGTCTCCCGAAGTCCGTAAGTACATCGCGCAGCGGGCGGAGCTGTTGGGCGCGATCCGCCTGCCCAACAATGCGTTCAAGGCCAACGCCGGTACGGAGGTTGTGTCGGACATCCTCTTTTTACAGAAAAGAGATCGTCCTATTGACATTGAGCCGGATTGGGTGCATTTGGGTGAAAATGAGGACGGATTTGCCATCAATCAGTATTTCATCGACCACCCGGAGATGGTGCTGGGGCGGCAGACCTCGGAAAGCACGCAGTACGGCAGGCAGGATTTTACCGTGGAACCGTATGAGGATTTGGACCTTGCCACGCAGCTTAGATACGCCATTCAGAATATCGGCGGCAAGTACGAAGCCGCAGAGTTGCCGGATCTCGGTGAGAACGAAACCATACAGGATACCATTCCCGCAGACCCCAACGTGAAGAATTACAGCTATGCCGTGGTGGATGGCGAGGTGTACTATCGGGAAAACTCCGTCATGGTCAAGCCCAACCTGAACGCCACCGCAAAGGAGCGCGTCAAGGGCATGGCAGAGCTGCGGGACTGCGTTCACCGGCTCATCGACCTTCAGATGTGGGAATCCGACGACATTTCCATACGCGCCGAGCAGCAGAAGCTCAACCGCCTCTATGACCGCTTCACGGAGAAATACGGCCTCATCAACAGCCGCGGCAACGCCCTCGCCTTTGCAGACGACAGCTCCTATTACCTGCTCTGCTCCCTTGAGGTGCTGGACGATGAGGACAAGACCAAGCTCAAGGGCAAGGCGGATATGTTCACCAAGCGCACCATCCGGCAGCGGCAGTCCGTCACCAGCGTGGACACCGCCGCAGAAGCCCTCGCCCTGTCCATCGGGGAAAAAGCCCGCGTGGATATGGCGTATATGTCCCAGCTCACCGGCAAGAGTGAGGACGACATCATCGACGAGCTGAACGGCGTCATCTTCCTCGACCCTGTGTACGGCGACTGGCAGACGGCGGACGAATACCTCTCCGGCAACGTCCGGCAGAAGCTGCGGGAGGCGGAGAACGCCGCCGTTGACAGCCCCGGCTATCTGCCCAACGTGGAGGCATTGCGCGCCGCACAGCCCAAAGACCTTGACGCTTCGGAGATCGAGGTGCGTCTCGGCGCAACGTGGATCGACAAAAAGTACATTCAGCAGTTCATGTTCGAGCTGCTGGAGCCGCCTGTGTATGCCCGCCGCTCCTTGGAGGTCAACTACTCGGAGTTCACGGCGGAGTGGAACATCTCCGGCAAGAACAGCATCCCCTACAACGACATCAACGCCCGCATGACCTACGGCACCGACTGCGCCAACGCCTATAAAATCCTTGAAGATACGCTGAACCTGCGGGATGTGCGCATTTACGACACCGTAAGGGACGCGGACGGCAAGGAAAAGCGCGTCCTCAACAGCAAGGAAACCACCCTCGCCCAGCAGAAGCAGCAGGTCATCAAGGAAGCATTCCGGGACTGGATATGGAAGGACCCGGACAGGCGGCGGGAGCTGGTGCAGCTCTACAATGAGCGCTTCAATTCCACCCGTCCCCGGGAATATGACGGCAGGCATCTGATCTTTCCGGGCATGAATCCTGAGATCACCCTGCGGGAGCATCAGCGAAACGCCATCGCCCACGACCTCTACGGCGGCAATACGCTCCTTGCCCATGAGGTGGGCGCGGGCAAGACCTTTGAGATGATCGCCGCAGCCATGGAGGGAAAGCGCCTCGGCCTGTGCCAGAAATCCCTCTTTGCCGTGCCGAACCACCTGACGGAGCAGTGGGCCTCGGAGTTTCTGCGGCTCTACCCCTCCGCAAATATCCTTGTCGCTACCAAAAAGGACTTTGAGACACGCAACCGCAAGAAGTTCTGCGCCCGCATCGCCACCGGCGACTATGACGCCGTTATCATCGGCCACAGCCAGTTTGAGCGCATCCCCGTGTCCAGAGAGCGGCAGGAACGGCTCTTGCAGGAGCAGATCTGGGAGATCGAGGACGGCATTTCGGAGCTCAAGGCCAGCCGCGCCGAACACTTTACCATCAAGGAGCTGGAGCGTACCAAGAAAAATCTGAAGGCCAAGCTGCAAAAGCTCCACGACGCCGCCCGCAAGGACGACGTTGTGACCTTTGAACAGCTCGGCGTAGACCGGCTGTATGTGGACGAGGCGCATAGCTTCAAAAACCTGTTCCTTTACACAAAAATGCGAAACGTGGCGGGGCTTTCCACCACCGACGCCCAAAAGTCCTCGGATATGCTCTTAAAATGCCGGTACATCGACGAAATCACCCACGGCAAGGGCGTCACCTTCGCCACGGGTACGCCCATCTCAAATTCCATGACGGAACTGTATACCATGATGCGGTATTTGCAGCACGATATGCTCAAGCGCAACAGCCTGACCCACTTCGATTGCTGGGCCTCCGCCTTTGGGGAAACCACCACCGCCATCGAGCTTGCCCCGGAGGGGACAGGCTACCGGGCGCGGCCCCGCTTTGCCAAGTTCTTCAACCTGCCGGAGCTGATGAACCTGTTCCGGGAGGCGGCGGACATCAAGACCGCCGACCAGCTAAACCTTCCCACGCCCACCGCCGTCTACCACACCGAGGTCACACAGCCCACGGCGCTGCAACAGCAGATGGTGCAGGAGCTGTCCGAACGTGCCGCCAAGGTACATTCCGGCGCGATTGCTCCCACGGAGGACAATATGCTGAAAATCACCTCGGACGGGCGCAAGCTCGGCCTTGACCAGCGGGTAATCAACCCCGACCTGCCGGACGACCCGAACAGCAAGGTCAATCTGTGCGTGGACAACATCCACCGCATCTGGCAGGATGGGCAGGCAGAGAAGCTGACGCAGCTCGTGTTCTGCGACCTGTCCACTCCCAAGGGCAAGGCGGCGCAGAGCGGCAGGATCGCCGCGAAAGGCACGGACAGTCCGGAGCTTCACGCGCTGGAGGCTGCCATTGACGCGGAAACCGGACCGGAGGAGCCGCCCTTTACCATCTACGACGACATCCGGGAAAAGCTCGTTGCCCGTGGGATTCCGAGGGAGCAGATCGCATTCATCCATGAGGCGAATACGGAAGTCCGAAAGAAAGAGTTATTCGCAAAGGTGCGCTCCGGTCAGGTGCGCGTCCTCATGGGCAGCACCTTCAAAATGGGCGCTGGTATGAACGTGCAGGACAGGCTCGTGGCGCTCCACGACCTGGACTGCCCGTGGCGGCCGGGTGATCTGGAGCAGCGCAGCGGGCGCATCATCCGGCAGGGCAACCGCAACAAGGAGGTACACATCTACCGCTATGTCACGGAATCTACATTTGACGCCTACCTCTGGCAGACCGTGGAAAATAAGCAGAAATTCATCTCCCAGATCATGACCTCAAAATCCCCGGTGAGAAGCTGTGAGGATATTGACGAGGCGGCGCTCTCCTATGCCGAGATCAAGGCGCTGTGCGCCGGAGACGAGCGCATCCGTGAAAAGATGGACCTTGACGTGGACGTGGCGCGGCTGCGGCTGATGAAGGCCAATCACCAGAGCCAGCAGTACCGCTTGGAGGACAATATCCTGCGGCATTTCCCGGCGCAGATCGAGGAAAGCAAAGGCTTCCTCTCCGGCTTTGAGGCGGATATGAAAACGCTGGAACAGCATCCCCACCCCAAGGACGGCTTTGCGGGTATGGAGGTCAAGGGCGACCTTCTTACCGACAAGGACAATGCGGGTGCTGCCATTCTGGAGGCGTTCAAGGACGCAAAGGGCTTGGAGCCCGTTCCCATTGGCAGCTACCGGGGCTTTGCCATGTCGCTGACCGTGGAAAACTTCGGCAAGGACTTCATTCTCACCCTCAAGGGCAGGATGAGCCACCGGGTAGAACTGGGCAAGGACGCAAGGGGCAACCTTGGCCGCATCGACAACGCCCTCGCCCAGATGCCGGAGCGGTACAAAACGGTGCAGGGCAGGTTTGAAAACGTGCAGGCGCAGCTTGCGACGGCAAAGGCGGAGCTGGGCAAGCCCTTCCCGCAGGAGGCGGAGCTGAAAGAAAAATCCGCGCGGCTGGCGGAGCTGAACGCAGAACTGAACATCGACGACCGGACGCCCATGGAACAGGCGGCGGAGAATGTGGTGGCAAAACGCCCCTCCGTCCTCGGCAAGCTGAAGGTGCCCAGCGTCCACGGCGCTGGGGAAAAGAAAAAATCTCACGAACAGGAGGCACGATGAATATGAACGAGGCATTACAGCAATCGTTATACGATAAGCTCTCGCGGGAGCAGGACAAGTACCGGGACTGGCTGAAGGGCCAGCCCCCGGAGGAAATCCTCCATCACAGCTATGAATACACCGTGCGGGAGGATATTTTGATGAGTATGGAGGAGCTGACGCTCAGCGAGGCGGAGACGCGGGCGCTGCTGCTGTCCCCCTCGCCTATGGCGATCCTCTACGACAAGTTCTCCGATCTGGAAACCGGCTATATGGACACGATTCGCGACAGCATCGAGGACACGGCACGGGACGAGGCAAAAAAACTCCGGGATTTGCCGGTCTATCCCTATCCCGCCGACCACGCGCAGGAGAATGGGGAGCTGGACGCCTACCGCGCGTCCTTCCGCGCCAATGTGAGCTGTAAGGAGGCCATTGAAGCCGCCATCCGGGACAATTACCATGACAACCGCCTTGACGCTGCGGCGGTGGGACAGGTGGCGGAGCAGTTCGGGCAGGAGCGTATGCTCTACGTCCTCGCCGCCACCGTCCGTCACTTTGACTACGACGGGCGCATCTCGCGTGACAACAAGCGCTGGGCGAATACCATTCCCGTCTACGAAAACAAAGACGGTATGGATAGTGACCGCTCGGTGCAGTTTGTGGTAAGCTCACATCCCGGTCTGACAGATCTGTTTCTCACGGGGGCGCGGCGTGAGCAGCCCCTCACAGCCGACGAGATCAAAGCGGAGGCGGCGCGGCTGCTGGGCAAGCTGCAAGAGCCTGTGCAGCCCAACAGCCCCGGCGGGACGCATTTCATGGCAGAGGTGTCCCGTGACTTCATGGAACGCGCCGGAGCGAAAGACACTGCGGCGCTGCAAAAGCTGCTGCCCTTCCGTTCCCTCGCCCTCTCCAACCTGAAGGACCGCAAGGGCGTGTATGCCCTGATCGGCAAAGACGAGGATCGCAGCCAGAGCCTCCGGCGTCCCTCCGTCCGCTCCAAGCTGCAACAGGCGGCGGAGCAGAAGCAGCCTGCCGCAAAGAAGAAGGATCTGGAGCTGTGACATGGTGAAGCGGAAACGGGACATCCAGCTCAAAGTCCGCGTGACGCCGGAGGAACGGGCGATGATAGAGGCGAAGATGGCGCAGCTCGGCACGACCAACATGGCGGCGTTCATGCGTAAAATGGCCATTGACGGCTATGTGGTGACGCTCGACCTGCCGGAGCTGCGGGAGCTGGTGTCGCTGCTGCGGCATTCCTCCAACAACCTCAATCAGCTCACGCGGAGGGTGCATGAAACGGGGCGCGTTTACGCCGCAGACATGGAGGATATACTCCAAAATCAGGAGCGGATCTGGCAGGCGGCAAGCGGTATCCTGTCCCGGCTTGCCGCCATCAAATAAAGGGGTATATATCCCATGCGGGGCGGCTTGCTGCGAGGTAAGCCGCCCCTGCTTTTTTGCGGTCCGGCATCCTTGCAGGGCAAAGCGCTTTCCTATATGCTGAAAGCAGAAACAAACAAAACTGGAGGGATATTGATATGCGTTTCCTTTTGAAAATCCTCTTTGCGCCCATCCTTGCGGCGCTTGCCGTCGTCACATGGTTTTTCGTGTTCGTCGTCAGCCTGTCCAGCGGCATCCTCTGCATCCCCGCCGCCATTCTCGGCTTCTTCGGACTGTTCATCATCTTCGTGGATTCCGTCAGCTACGGCGCGGGGCTGCTGGTGATTGCGTTCCTCATAAGCCCCTACGGGCTTCCTATGCTGGCGGGCTGGCTGGTGGCAAAGCTCCATGTCCTACGCTATATGCTTCGGGACTGGATATATGGATAAGGCTGTTTTCAGAAACACCGCATCAAGCAAAAGCGCGGAGCATATCGCCCCGCGCTTTTCGTTTTATTCGATCTCGTAATCCTCACTGTCGTCGGCCTCTCCGGTGGTGCAGGTGAAGCACATATTCGTCCCCGTGATGGCGCTGCCGGCCGCCCAGATGGGCGCGCCGCAGATCATGCATCTTGCGCCGTTTTTCTTGGCGGCAAGGGATTCCCGCAGTGCCGCGATTAGCTCCCTGCGGTTGGCGTCCTTGTTGTTTTTTACTACGCCGTCCGCAAATTCTTCAATGGAAATATAGGTGAACATATCATTCCTCCGGTTTGACCGCAACATATTTTTGATTGCGGCTGTTGGGCTTGTCGGGAATGGTCATGCGAAGCTGCCCGCTTTCCAGCAGGGGCTTCAAATGGGATTGCATAAGGCTGCGGACGCTTTTATATCCACAGTATGCGGCGATCTCGGTTCTGGAACGCGGCTCTTGGCAGCAGGCCAAAATCTTATCTCTGATACCGACTTGTGCGGCATCTTGTGCGCCGACTTGTGCGTTATCTTGTGCGTCGCGGCTTTCACTGCGGAAGAACACAACAACGAACCCTGACTTCATAATCTTAAACGCAAACCGGCAATTTGCTTCGTTGCAGGCGTCGGCAATCCGCTTCAAGCCTGTGCCGAAGCTCTCTACATCCTTTGAGTAGTAGAGGATGGAGGTAATCAGCGGATTTCTGCGCACGGGGCGCTCATCGCCGCTGATGAAGTCCTCCGGCTTGTAGCCCTCCGGGAAGCTGCCCGGATTATATATCTCAACACGGTCTTTGTAGATGGCGACCTCGTTGCTCTGACAAGCGCCGTAGTCCTTATGACAGAAGGAGTTAATCAGAGCCTCGCGGATGGCGTCGGCAGGGATTTCGGGAATCTCCTTGCGCTGCAAGGAACCGTCAAAATGGACACGCCAGTGGATGTTGCTCATGATGTATTTTTCGGCAAGCGCCACCAGCTCAAACACCGTTCCGCGATGACGCTGGATGTCCAGAAACGTCAGCCGCTCCGTTCCCGCGAAGATCGCCATTTGCAGCTCTGCGTACATACTCTCGCAGAACAGCACCATGCCCGCGTTCAGCAGATGCTCTCCCTCGGTCAGCAGCAGCTTATTCAGCGCAGAGGTCTTATCCGCATATTTAAATTCAATGCGCTTTGCCTCATGCCCGCGCTCAATATACCGCTCGACCAGCTTTCCGTCTACCTGCTCCACAAGAAAGTTTGACACGCGCCGTTCCCATGCATCCTCTGCGCCGTCCTGCTTTCTCAGGTAGGCCACAAGCTCCTGCTGGGACAGCACCTTGTCCTCGTCCGCAACGCGGATGCGGGCAACATCATACGCAAAGTATGGCGTATTGTAACCCTCAAAGCGGACAAGGATGCACTCTTTCCCGTCGATGCGCACGGTCTGTATCTCAGGAAAAATCTGCGGCTCGATATGATTGGAGATTGCCTGACTGATGTCCCGCAGCGTTTTTTCGGAGATTTCCTGTCCGATGGGCGTACCGTCCGGCCTGACCCCGAAATACAGCTCGCCCTTCTGATGCTTGTTAAGGATCGCGCCGATGGAAATAATCCCTTCCTTTAGCTCTCCGGTGGACTTCTTAAATTCAAGCGTTTCGGTTTCTCTGCCGAGATTCATCCCGCGTCACCCCGTTTCTGTTCCTCATCATAGGCAAATGCTACCCCATGGCGTTTGCAGTATTCCCGTATAACGAACATCGTCATCTTATTCGGAACGGTTCTTCCGTTCTCCCAACGATTTACCGTTGCGCAGCTCACATTCAATTCCTCCGCAAGCTCTTTTTGCGAAATCCTGCGCTCGCTGCGCAGCTTGATAATAGCGTCTGCAAAGCTCATACACTCCACGCTCCTTTTGCATAGTATAACACCTGTTAGGCGCTTTTACAATCGGAGCGGCGCATTGTTCAGAAAAAAGTTGCAAATCCATCCCACCGAAAGGAGGCCGCGCCCCATGGCGACCACACGCATCATTTCCATGCACGTTAATCAGGGCAAGACGATTGCCGACTGTCTGGCTGACCGCATCGACTATTCCAAGAACCCGGAAAAGACGCAGGGCGGCGAGCTGATCTCCGCCTACGAATGCGACCCGAAAACCGCCGACGCAGAGTTTCTGTTCGCCAAGCGGCAGTACAAAACCCTCACCGGCAGGGAGCAGCAAAGCGACGTGATTGCTTATCAGGTACGCCAGTCATTCAAGCCCGGTGAGATCACGCCGGAGGAAGCAAACCGCGTAGGCTATGAGTTTGCCGAGCGGTTTCTGAAAGGACGACACGCCTTTTTTGTGGCTACCCATACCGACAAGCGGCATATCCACAATCACATCATCTGGAACTCCACCACGCTGGACTGCAAGCGAAAGTTCCGCGATTTTCTCGGCTCCGGCAGGGCCGTCGCACGGCTCAGCGACGCCATCTGCACCGAGCACCGGCTCTCCGTGATTGCTGACCCCAAGCGCGGCGTCAACCACTACGGCAGGTGGCTGGGAAACAAGGCGAAGCCCTCCCACCGGGAGCTGCTCTGCGGCCTCATTGACGCGGCGCTTTTGCAGAAGCCCGACGGCTTTGACACTCTTTTGAAGTTGCTGCGCGATGCTGGTTGCGAGGTCAGGCGGCGCGGGAATACGCTGTCCCTGCGGCACCCGGACCGCAAGGGCTTTGTCCGTCTTTCCTCCATCGACGGCTATACGGAGGACGAGCTGCGCGCTGTCCTTGCCGGGAAAAAGGAGCATACGCCGCGCAAAAAGCGGACGCAGGCCACGCGGAAAAAGGATGCTCTACTCATCGACATTGAGGTGAAGCTGCGAGCCGGAAAGGGCGTGGGCTACGAGCGCTGGGCAAAGGTATTCAACGTCAAGCAGATGGCGCAGACCTACAATTATCTGCGGGAGCATGGGCTGCTGGATTACGGGGAGCTGGAGGAAAAAGCCTCTGCTGCGACGGAACAGTTCCACGCGCTCTCGGCGCAGATCAAGGCGGCGGAGACGCGCATGGCGGAGATCGCCGTGCTGAAAACGCATATCATCAACTACGCCAAGACCCGCGACGTTTACGCGGGCTACCGCAAGGCCGGTTACTCGAAAAAGTATCTCACGGAGCATGAGAGCGACATCCTTCTGCACAAAGCGGCGAAGAACGCCTTTGACGAGCTGGGCGTGAAAAAGCTCCCCACCGTCAAGAGCTTGCAGGAGGAATATGCCAAGCTGCTATCGGAGAAAAAAGCGGCGTATGCCGAATACCGGCGTTCGCGCGATGAGATGCGCGAGCTGCTGCTCCACAAGCAGAACGTGGATCGTATGCTGGGCAAGGATGAGCGCAGCGAGGAAAAGAAACAGGAGCATGACCGCCAGTAACGGCCATGCTCCCAAGCGTTTCGCAGAAACGCGCAGCCACACATTTATGTGTGTTCAAAGGGTTTTAGGGGCGCTGCCCCTGACAAGCAGAGGGCAGTTTTCGCGGCGGCGGAAACTGCCCGAAAAGCAAAGTGGGTACCTCTTTGCCCTGCTTGCCAAAGTTATCCCGAAATCGTTATGGCTGCGTCTTGTTCTCGTTTCCGGTTTGCCTTTTCTGCTCTTATTTCTCGATTTTTCTCAGAATGTCGATGTCCTGCCAGCCGGAGCAGAGCGGCTCCGTGCGCTTCTCACAACGGAAGCCCACCTGTGCGGCGGCGTCGGAAACTTAGTTTTTGAGTACGCCCATATCCATGCCCTGCATACAGTAGGGCAGATACCCCAGCGTCATGCCCCACGGGCCGGTGTAGTCGGGGGCGATTCCCTCAGAGTCAACTCTCTGCATGCCGTTTTTTATATCTGATGATACCGCTTAAAAGCCCTGTCCTTTTTTTCGATTCCTGCGTTATATGGATATGACGCTGGAGGACGGATCACTTTGTTTCCAGCAGCTTTTGTATTGCGGCTGGCGTATCCCCGAAGGTCTGCCGGAAAACCGCATAAAAGTTGCTGATACCGTTATAGCCAACCTCCTCCGCCACCTCCTGAATGGAAAGGGTATCGTCCTCCAGCAGATCAAGGGCCCGCTCCATGCGCAGGGTGCGGACATATTCCGCAACGCTTTTTCCCTCGGTCAACCGGAAGCCTTTTTGCAGCTTGTTCTTGTTGACGCCGACCTTTCTGCAAAGGTCAATGACCGCAGGCGGGTGCTTCAGGCTGGCTTGCAGGATAGTCTTTGCCTTTTCTACCGCACGAATCTCGTTCTCGTCGAGATAGACCGGCGGCTGTGCGGATAGCTGCTGCACAAGGTCGATCAGATACCCGGCCGCCTCCAGCCCAAAACCTTTCAGCCATGTATCAAAGGCAAGCCCTGTCAGGCGGCATTGCTCAATGCGGCGGTAGATGGACACCAACTCCGGTGCATGAAGGTCTGCGCCGTGTATCGTGTTCTTTGCATCCCTCCAGAAGCTATCGTAGAGAGGGATGTTGTTCTCCGCAAAAAACTGCTCCTGAAAGTACAATCCCTGAAACCGCAGCCGCTGCCCTCCGGGAACTTTCATAAAGAACGGCACCGGCGAATCAAAGACGAAGCAATTGACGCCCTCGCCGAAGTGAATTGTCTGATCTCTCTGTGTGTAGGCTTCCACGGTCCCCTGCTCGCTCAGTCCGATTCCTACATAGCGCTGACTAAACTGACTGCGGATGATTGTATCCTTCGGATAGGTAAAGTCCGCGTCCGCTGCGGAAAAGCCGTGCAGATCGCCCCAGAAGCGAACCTTGGAGTGCTGCCTCGGAAACACATAGCGAAAGCCGTTTGCTGCGTCCTTCCGTAAGCCGCCGAGCGATATATAGAAGTTCAGCATTTCCTCGATGCTGTGTATTGTAACCATCTTGCCGCTCCTCTCTTTCTGTTTTGGCACACCGCTTTCTGTTTTGGCACAAATTTCGGTTAGCAACAGGCAACTCATGGATGTGATTATATCACGAAACTGCTGGTAATTCAACGATTTTTGCAAATTTCGCACAACGTCATCTTAATTTTGAGGCACTTTCCGAGCCGTTGACAATACAGCGCCCATGCGTATAATGATTGCTGGTTAAGCTCGTCTAACCAACAATCATTTTGCTTGCGGTGGCTGCTCTTGAGCGTTGCGCCGCAGAGAAAGGAGTTCTATGCAAGAAGCAAAGAAAAACGTCATTCTTCGCGTGTTCCGAACGGCGCATTGCCCTCCGGGAAAGTATTTCTTCGGCGTGACCTGCTCTGCACTCAGCGTTCTGCTGTCCGGCGTACCGTTCTATACGGTCTACCGGATCATCCGTCTTTTTCTGCTGGCATCGCTTGATGGTGCGGCTGCTCCGACCCGCGAGATATGGATGTGGGCAGCGGTCACGATAGGAAGTATCGTGCTGGGCATCGTGCTGTCTGTAATCGGCAGCTTTTCCTGCCATGCCTGCGCATTCAATGCACTCTATGACCTGCGTATGCGCCTCCTCGACCACATGGGGCGGCTAAACCTCGGCTTTTACACAGGCGGTCAATCCGGCGCAACGCAGAAGATGATGAATGAGAATATCGAAAAGATGGAAAACATCATTGCCCACGATGTTTCCAATATTTTCGGCGCGGGGCTGTTGCTGGCAGCTTTGGCCGTGCTGATGTTCTCACTCAACATTCCGCTGGCACTGACGATCTTTATCGCTCTCGTGCTTGCGTTTCTCATCCAGTTTTCCGCTTTCGGCGGAAAGCAGGGCCAGAAGATATGGAGCGACCTGAACCGTTCCTCCACCGAGCTGGACGCAGCGTTTTCTGAATATGTGGCGGGCATGGAGGAAGAAAAAATCTTCGGCAGGCCGGAGACGGCAGCCCGCCGCCTGACAGGGCTGGTGGAGAAGAACAGGGAGCATTGGAAGGTCTATCTGAAGCGTGTCACGCCGATTTTCGGCGCATATAAGACCATCACAATCTCCGTGCTGGCGTTCCTGCTTGTTTCCGGCTGCGCATTGCTGTACCTGCATCCCGGCGACCATGAGCTTATGATGGAGCTGTTGATGTTCCTGATAGTCGGTCCCGCCTGCATCAGTCCCTTGATGGAACTTGTGGAGTTCGGAGCAGATTTGCGGAACCTGGCAGTACGCATGGATCAGATTGACGAGGTGCTGAATATGCAGCCCATATCCGAGGGAACGGAGACTACCCCAAAGGGTGGAGCTGAAATTGTGTTTCAGGATGTGAGCTTTTCTTATCAGAACGCTGCCGACCCGCTGCGCCGCATGGCATTAGACCACCTGACAATGGAGATTCCTGCCGGGAGCTTCGCTGCGCTGGTAGGACCGTCTGGCGGTGGGAAATCCACGGCAGGACAACTCATTGCCCGGTTCTGGGATGTGGAGAGTGGCTCAATCACTGTCGCAGGTCGGGACATCCGGGAATATTCCACGGAAGCTCTGATGAACACCATCGCCTTTGTTTTTCAGGACACGCACATTTTTGCAGAAAGCGTCTATGACAATATCGCCATGCACCGCAAGGTTCACCACGAGGATGTGGAGCGGGCGGCAAAAGCGGCAAGATGCCACGATTTCATTCTCACCCTTCCGAAAGGCTATGATACAAAGCTGGGTGACGGCGGGCATAAGCTGTCGGGCGGCGAGGCGCAGCGTATCGCCATTGCAAGGGCGATATTAAAAGATGCACCCATCGTCGTGCTGGATGAGGCGATGGCTTTTACCGACGCGGAAAACGAGCTTGCACTGCGGGAAGGCATGGCGGAGCTTTTGAAAGGGAAAACCGTGCTGATGATTGCCCATCGGCTTTACTCCATTCAGGATGCGGACTGCATCTTTGTGTTGGAGAACGGGAAACTCAGGGAGCACGGCTCACATACCGAACTGCTGAAAGCAAATGGCCTGTATGCACATCTTTGGGCAATTCAGAACGAAACCGAAAGTTGGCAGATGAAGGGAGGACCTGCCTATGTTTAAGATGATCCGGCAATTTACCTTCCACCATCCGAAACAGATCATTGCTCCGACGCTGTGGCTGTTTCTCTCGCAGGCATTCAGCATTCTCCCCGCGATCCTTGCATATATGGCGATCTATCTCTTAGGGCAGGCGTTTTATCCGCCATATACGCTGGATATTGCGCTGCTGATTAAAATTGCGGTGATAGGGATTGCCTATGTCCTTCTGCAATATGTTGTGGAGCTAATCTCCTATTACAACACCTATGGACGCGCATATCACGACACGGCAGACAAGCGTATTGCATATATTCAAAAACTGCGCCGTCAGAGTCTCGGCTTCTTTTCCTCCAAGGAATCCGGTGAGCTGATTAGCTCCTTTGCAAGCGATTTTGCCAATGTGGAATTTACCATGTGCTACTGGTTGCCTTATCCTATCGGCGTGGGCTTTCTGCTGCTGTTTTCCTTTGTTTGTATGCTTTTCTTCGACTGGCGTATGGCGGTGGCGATTTTTGCAATGCTGCCCGTCTGCGCAATCCTGATGCTGCAAATTGCAAAGGTCAAGGAAAAACATAGCCGCTCCGTTATGGAGGCCAAGACAAGAGCCGCAACGCAGCTCAACGAATACCTGCACGGTATGAAAGACCTCAAAGCCTACCACCGTACCGGCAGCGGTTTCGAGGCGCTGAAAAAAGCGTTTTCTGATTTGCGCAGGGAATCACTGCGGGACGAGGCCGTTGCAGGCAGCCTTTCCACTCTGTGCGCTTCGTTGGTCAAATTCGTTGTTCCCGTAACGGCGACGGTGGGTCTGTATCTACTGATGGGCGGCAGTCTTACCATATTGGATTTCGCAGGCTTTCTTGTGATTGCCACAAAGCTGACCGAACCGGCGCTTACCCTTGTGAGCAGCATTTCAGCGCTGCGGGGCATGGCTCTCTCCGGTGAGCGGCTGGACAAGGTGATGACGATGCCCGACCCTTCTGGCGAGGACAAAATCTCCCGTGGCGACAGCTATGCGTTTGACAGCGTTTCCTTCCACTATGCAGCGGATACCAACGTGATCCATGGCGTGAGCTTTGAAACACCGGCAGGGGCGCTCACTGCGCTGGTAGGTCCCTCCGGCAGCGGCAAATCGACGCTTCTTCGGCTGATGGCACGGTTCTGGGACTATCAACAGGGGCAGGTGCGCTTTGCCGAAAAAGAGCTTCGCAGCATCGCGCCGGAAAGCCTGCTTTCACAGGTATCTATGGTGATGCAAAACGCCTATCTGTTCCGGGGTACGATTCGGGAGAACCTATGCTTCGGGAATGAGCGCATCACCGAACAGCAGATGCTCGACGCCTGCCGAAAAGCACGCTGCCACGACTTCATCTCCGCCTTGCCGGAGAGCTACGATACTGTGGTAGGCGAAGGCGGCGCAACCCTGTCCGGGGGCGAGCGGCAGCGTATTTCGCTGGCAAGAGCGTTTTTGAAAGATGTCCCGATCCTGCTTCTGGACGAGCCTACCGCATCCCTTGACGCGGACAATGAAGCGATGGTGCAGAGAGCGTTGGATGAAATATCCAAAGAACGCGCCGTAATCATGATCGCCCATCGGCTGAAAACTGTGCGCGGCGCACAGCAGATCCTTGTTCTTGAAAACGGAAGGATCACACAAAAAGGAACCCATAACCAGCTTGTCGGGACAGACGGACTCTACTCCCGGCTGTGGGAATTGCAAAATCAGGCTGGAAACTATACTTTCAAGCAATCTTAGGAGGAGAAAAAACATGAAATCAAAATTCTTGAACCTCAAGGAGTTCGTCCTTGTTATCGTATTGTCCTGCCTGATGATCGGCATCGGCTACCTCATCTTGCTGCCCTTTGCGGCAAATATGCAGCTTCTCTATTTCCTTGAGCCGGGGCTGATTGGCCTTGTCAACGGCATCGTCTATGTGCTGATGATCCGCAAGTGCCCGAAAATCGGAACGCAGTTTATCATTGCCGCGCTGTACGGTACCTATATGCTGATCATGGGCAGTGCCTATGCCGCTCTGTATTTCTACATTCTGGCTATTGTCAATGAACTGATCATGCTCAAAGGTGGCTATCAGAGCAAGGTGCGCCCCGCCGTTCCTCATGTCCTCATGTGGTGCATGAACGCAATGGGCAGCACCCTGAACCTGTTCCTGTTCCGCGCAAGCTATGTCAAGATTTATATGGATTTGGGCATGGATGAAGCCACAGCTACGGCATCGGTCAATCAGACCGCGGAATTTTGGTGCGCTCCGCAAAACATTCTGATTTCTCTCTGCGTGACGGCAATCCTCTGCGTCGGCGGTTATCTGTTGGGCGTCAAAATGCTGGGCAAGCACTTTAAGCCTGCCGGTGTCGCATGAGCCTGACGAAAACGAAAACCGGAACGACTGTTGATCCGAGGACATGGCTCGTACACCTTTTGATCGGTGTGGCAGCGATTATCTTCATCCACTCCAACATGGGTGGGCTGCTTTTGTTCGCATGGAGTATGCTCTTGCAACTCACCATGCGAAAGGGGCAGTATCTCCTGCCATTCCTGTTTGCGTACATCGTACTGACGGGCTTTGCATGGATCGGTGTGCAGCTTCTGCCTGACGACAGGTTTTACTTTTTAGGTCTGGCCTTCTCCAATATGGGCGTTATAGGACGCAAGGCAATGGTTCCGTTATCCTTTGCTATCTGCCTTGCGAAAGAGCCTACCGGTTCTCTGCTTGCCTCCTTACAGGCAATGCGGCTCCCGAAGGCGGTGGGCATCGGGCTTGCCGTGTTGCTGCGGTTTTTCCCGACGATTGGCAGCGAGTATCGGGCAATCCGTGCATCACAGCGGTTTCGCGGGATCGGGGTAGGCGTGGTTCACACGCTTACCCATCTCCCATCAACGGTGGAATACATACTGATTCCACTGATACTGCGCACGACAAAGGTCGCCGAAGAACTCTCTGCCTCCATGACGGTGCGTGGAGTACGCTTTTCGGGGGAAACAATTTCCTACCGTCCTGTGCGCTTTACGGGAAAGGATGCTGCGCTCTGCGCGATGGCAGTTTTGATTCCCGCGGCTGTGTTTCTGCTGGAAAGGAGGGGCGTCTTTTGATTGAACTGAAAAACCTCTCCTTTTCCTATGAGAACTCAAGTGAAGCAAAGGGACAGCTCAGAGGTATCGACCTTCATGTAAAAAAGGGCGAGTTGGTGATCCTGTCCGGCAGAAGCGGCTGCGGCAAGACGACGCTGACCCGTATTCTCAACGGGCTTTGCCCCGGCTTTTATCCGGGAAAGCTGGAGGGCGGCTACTCCCTTGACGGTGAGGACGCATTGAAAATGCCCATCCATCGTTTGGGGACGATGGTGGGAAGCGTCTTTCAGGATCCTCGCAGCCAGTTTTTCGCCACCAACACGACGGATGAGATTGTGCTGGGGATGGAGAACATCCCACTGGAGCGTCCGGTCATGCAGGAGCGGTTGAACACGGTTTGCAAACAGATGAACATTGAAAGACTGATTGACCGAAGGATATTCCCTCTGTCCAGCGGCGAAAAGCAGCTTATCGCCATTGCCTCCGTCTGTGCAATGGAGCCGAAGGTTATCGTCCTGGATGAGCCGTCCGCAAATCTGGACAGCGAAGCGATGGTGCGCCTCGGCGCGCTGCTCTATCGGCTGAAAATGGCGGGGCATACGATGATCCTCTCGGAGCATCGGTTCCATTATGTGCGGGATTCCTTTGACCGGCTTGTTTTCATGGAGGATGGTGCGATTTCCGCCGTCTATGACCGGAAAGACGCCCTGTCCCTGACAGCGGAGCAGATGACGGCAATGGGACTTCGTCCCTTTGACGCACCGGCATTTCGCGTAGGCGGAGCATACCGGCAGAATCAGGACGACGCCTTGCAGGTGTCCGTAATCTCCTGTATGCTGGACAGCCAGCAAATTTTGGAGGAAGTGAGCTTTGCCGCACAGAGCGGAAAGATACTTGCCATCGCCGGACCCAACGGCGCAGGCAAATCCACGCTTTGCCGCATCATCACAGGTTTATACCGGGCAATGGGTTCGGTTTCCCTCGATGGTGAAATCCTGAAGCGGAAGCGCCTCACACAAAAATCCTTTTTTGTGCAGCAGGATTCCGATTATCAGCTCTATGCGCCTACTGTGCTGGACGAGTTTTCCCTCGGCAAAAAGGAAACGGCAGAGTTGAAAGAAACTGCGCTTTCCCGGTTGCGGGAGATGGGACTGGAAGTCTTTACAGATCGTCATCCCGCTTCGTTATCGGGAGGCCAGAAGCAGCGTCTGTTGCTGGCGCTGGCTGCGGCAAGTGGGAGAAGCCTGTTGGTGTTTGATGAACCTACCAGCGGCTTGGACGGTTTCAATATGCACCTGACGGTCGATCTGCTAAAACGGCTTGCCGGAGAAGGTCGCTGCATCCTGCTGATTACACATGATATGGAGCTAATCGCGGAGGCTGCGGATAGCGTTCTTTATATTGAGGGCGGCAAACTGCGCTATCACCGAAATGTTCTGCGGCAGATGGGAGACGATGATGGAAATTCGTAAATCCGGCGAGGATTATCTGGAGGCCATTCTGATTCTTGAACGGCAGTCCGGTGCGGTGCGCTCTATTGACCTTGCGCGGCACATGGGCTACTCCAAAGCCAGCATCAGCCACGCCACAAGTGCGCTACGCAAGGGCGGATTTCTTGTTATAGACAAAGGCGGCTGCCTGCGCATGACCGATAAGGGACGTGAGATAGCGGAAAGAATCTACGAGCGACACCAGTTTTTTACGATGCAGTTGATCACTGCGGGCGTAGACCCGGAAATCGCCGAATACGAAGCCTGCCTGATTGAACACGCCGTCAGTCAGGACAGCTTCGAAAAAATCAGGGATGCGCACAAACAGGAAAAATAGAATAAAAATTGCCCGTCGTTCCAACTGCGCGGACAAAAGCAGCCAGCGGGTAAAAATCGTGTGTCTATGCCCGCTGGCTATTCTATAAGTAAAAGCGGCTATCCGCATGGATGGCCGCTTTTACTCACCGTTTTTCAACTTCTCTGCGCTTTGGCACAATGCAATATACCGCTCCGCTTCTGCATCACTCTTTCCGGCAAAGAAATCTGCCACAACTTTTGGAATTTCACGCGGTTTCTCGTCGTGAAACACCACGGCGTCAAGGCTGATTCTCATCTCCTTGGAAATGAGAGCCACGGTTTCAAACTTTGGATTGCTTTTGCAGTTTTCAATCTCAATAATCGTGCGTGTACACATATTCAGTTTTTCAGCCAGTCCACGCTGTGTTATCTTCTGCTGGATTCGCTTCTCCCGAAGTTTGAGGGCAAAAAGGTCAAGAAAGTTCATCAGAAATCACCTCTCCTATATTTTATGGTGAGTTCTAATTCAGCTAAATATACACTCAACTCATGTCAAATGAGCTATACATCATAATTACGAAATATGTGAGGATGTCTTATGGGATTGACTGACAACAGGAGGTATCGCTAATGCGGCTATCCACCGCAAAGGAAGTGGATACAGAACATCTCAAAAAGAAACAGGTGTTGTAGAGACTTTTGCGAGCTGCACTTATCTATGTGAGTTGCAGCTCGTTTTCTGTACATCACAGATTATCTGCGATATAGCTCCGCCCAATTATGAAATAGAATTGCAAGGCACTCGTTCAGGCTTTTATGCCTGTGCGGGTGCCTTTTTGTTTGCACTGTTTTTCTTCTCTGTGGGCTGCCGCTCCCCACCATCCACCGTTTGGATTCGACTGCAACACCGAACAAAAACATCCAAACGGAGGAATACAACATGACAACAATCAACCTGCGGGAGCTTTACCCGTGGTACACCGAGGATACCTTTATCGAGGTTTCCGATGAGGTCGCCGCGTTTCTCGAAGAAGATAAGCGGCTTCAGATCAACTACGCGCAGTACATCCGCGACAACAGGGCGTTCTACTCGCTGGACGCAGGCGACGGCATCGAGGCGGAGGCGCTGAATCTGCCGGAACAGCCGGACGAGGCGCTGGAGCGCATGGAACTGGAACGGCTGCTGAAAGAAGCACTGGCGCAGCTCACGCCCGCGCAGCGGCGGCGTGTTCTTGCGTACATAGTTGGTGGACTGTCTCAGTTGCAGATCGCTGCAAAAGAAAACACCACCCAGCCTGCCGTGCATCATTCCGTTCGCAAAGGGCTTTCCCATTTGAAGAGAATTTTGAAAAATTTCGACTGAGGGGGTTATAAAAAGCCTGATTTTTCTTGAGGTATATGAGAGGGATATTATTCTCACTCGCCTCTGCTCCTTGACAACCGCATAGACACCGGTATCAGCACAGACCCCGCGCGGCTGAAAAGCCAAGCGACAAAAGGCGCGCCGCCATGACGACAGACCTCCCGCCCTTCGGGACGGGCGGCTGTCCGAGCGATCTACGCAGCCTTTGACCCGATGCGTGGCAGCATCGGGCGCGATGACAGCGCGGGCGATACGCAACCCCAGCTACGGCCTCCCACTGACTTGAGGGGGATTCCTGCGGCACTCGTGAGCCTTACAAGCCACGGCGCTGCGGGAATGGGACAGCCTTGCCAAAGGCGGCTGCTACCGGTCCCAGAGGCGATATATGCCTCGCGCCGGGGGCTGTGACAAATACGGCGGAACAAAAACCAAATGACACAAAATACGCGGACAGCCGCGCCGGTGTAGCATCATGCAGCATGACGGCAACCCTCCCGGCGCGGCTGCTCTGCCGGAACGAATACGAACAAGCCCCGCTGTCATATCGTGGCAGCGGGACTACATTGATAAATCGGAGGTGCGTTTATGCAGAAGCAAGCCATCCCCAAAGAGCCGGTCGCCTCTTATAAGGAGGTCAGGATCGGCAAGACCCTCTATCGCGTGACAAGCGTGTTTTCCGGCGAAAAGGACCTTGGCAGGACGCTGGAGCAGCTTGCGGTGCGCCGCGCCATGACAGAGCTGGACGCTCCTGCGGCCGCGCAGCCCTGTCACGCATCGTAACAGACAATCAGCCTCCCTGCGGCGGCATCCTTGCGCGAAAATGGTATCCCCGGTATCATATTCTTGCAGGGAAAACCTGCGAGAGCCATCACGCCGCACGGATGTATGAATCGCAGAGAATCGGGAGATAAAATACAGATGATCGAAAAGACATACAACGTAGGCATCTATTGCAGGCTCAGCAACGACGATGAGCGCGATGGGGAGTCCGTATCCATTGAAAATCAAAAGCTCCTGCTGCAAAGCTATGTGCGTCAGCGGGGCTGGAACGAGATCGCGGTGTACTGCGACGACGGGTACTCAGGTACGAATTTCGACCGCCCCGGCGTAAAACGCCTCATCGAAGATGCAAAAGCCAAGAAAATCAACCTCATTCTGGTAAAAGACCTATCACGCTTTGGGCGTAACTACATCGAGTTCGGTCAGTACACGGACTACCTGTTTCCCTCGCTGGGCTGTCGGTTTATCGCGCTGAACAACGGCATCGACACCATGAGTGACAACGGCAGCACCGACGTCATGTGCTTTTTGAACTTATTTAACGAGTTTTACAGCCGGGACACCTCCAAGAAGGTCAAGGCGGTCAAAAGAGCCTGCGCGGAAAGCGGCAAGTTCATGGGAACCTACCCCGCCTACGGCTACAAGCGCGACCCGGAGGATAAGCACCACCTTGTCATCGACGAGGAGACCGCCCCTACCGTGCGCCGCATCTTCGCCATGCGCGCCTCCGGCATGGGCTTCCGTGCCATCGCCGTCACGCTCAACGAGGAGGGCGTTCTGCCGCCCGGTGCGCTCTACTATCAGCGCAAGGGGCGCAGCGACCCGCGCAACGTCAACCACAAGTGGGCGGAAACCACCGTAAAAGCCCTCATCCGCAGTGAGGTCTACATCGGGAACATGGTGCAGGGCAAAACCGGCACTCTGTCCTATAAGTCCAGAAAGCTCATCAACAAGCCGGAGGAGGAATGGATACGGGTGGAGGGAACCCACGAACCCATCATCTCCCGCGAGGTCTGGGATACCGTGGTCAGCATCGACAAAAAGAAGGTGCGCAAGACGCCGCCCACGGACGGCATCCGCAGCATCTTCACCGGCCTTGTCTACTGCGCAGACTGCGGCTTCAAGATGCGCAACCACATCGAGCGCTTCACCTATAAGGACGGAACGCCGGGGCGGTACAGCTCCTTTATCTGCGGCAACTATGCCAGAAGCGGCAAAAGCGCCTGCACCATCCACTCCATCTATGAGAATGTGCTGGAGGAGCTGGTGCTGACGGACATCCGGGAAAAGGCGCGCTTCGTCGAGTGCGACGGCGAGCGCCTTGCCGAGCAGATCAGCCGTATGAAGGAAAAGGAAAGCCGCAGCCGCGTCATCTCCTATGAGCAGGAGCTGAAAGCGGCAGCGGCGCGTATGACGGAGCTGGAACGGCTGATGCAGAATCTCTATGAGGACAAATGCACCGGCACCATCCCCCAGACGGTCTTTCAGACGCTCATGCGGAAATACGAAACCGAACGGGCAGAAAAAGCCGCCGCCATCCCGGAGCTGGAGCAGAAGGTCAGGGCGCAGCTTGAAAACCAGCAGGACGCAAACCGCTGGATGGAGGTCATCCGCCGCTACACCGAGATCACGGCGCTGGACGAGAGCATCCTCTTTGAGCTGGTGGACCGCATCGAGGTGGGCGAGGCGCGGAAGGTCAACGGACAGCGCATCTGCGACATCAAGGTGGTCTACCGCTACGTCGGCAGCGTGGACGACGCGCTGGCGCAGGAGAGGCAGGAAGCGTATGAAAAAGCTATATAAGGTCGGCATCTACTGCCGGTTGAGCGTGGACGACGCCTCCAACTCCGCCAAGGCAAAAAACTATATCCCCGCTGATGAATCCGTCAGCATCGAGAATCAATATGAACTGCTTTCCAAATTCGTAATGCTCAACGGCTGGACGGAGGTCAAGTCCTACCGCGACGACGGTTACAGCGGCGGCAATTTCCAGCGTCCCGGATTTCTGGAGATGCTGGAGGATGCGCGGCACGGCCTTATCAACCTGATCCTTGTCAAAGACCTATCACGGCTGGGCCGTGACTTTGTGGAGGTCGGACGCTATACCGACGTTATTTTCCCCTCGTTGGGCTGCCGCTTCGTATCCGTCCTTGACTGCCTCGACACCGAGGGCGACAGCACGGATATGCTGCACTTCCGCAGTCTGATGAACGACTACAATTTGAAAGACCTCTCCAACAAGGTGAGATCCGTTCTTCACGCCAAAATGCGCAGCGGTCAGTATATCGCCGCCTACGCCCCCTACGGCTACCGAAAGAGTGAAGAGGACAGACATCGGCTGGTGATCGACGAGGAAGCTGCTGCCGTAGTGCGCCGGATGTTCGAGCTGCGGCGCGGCGGTATGGCCTACGGCAAGATCGCCGCCGTGCTGAACAGCGAGGGCATCCTGTCCCCGCGCTGGTATTGGGCAAAGCGGTACGGAAACGGCTCCTGCAAGTACGCGAACCTTTGGATGTACGCCACGGTGAAGAACATACTGACAAACGAGGTCTACACCGGAAATCTTATTCAGAATCAGACCGGCTCGCGCTCCTATAAGGACGGCACCATGATCTATAAGCCGGAATCCGAATGGATACGGCATGAGGCTCTGCATGAAGCCATCGTCTCGCCGGAGTTATGGGATGAAGTGCAGGCCATCAACCGGGAAAGGACGCTGCTCTCGGCGGACAACGCCCCGCCGAAGCCCTTCCTATTCACCGGCAAGCTCATCTGTGCCGACTGCAAAGCACCCCTTCAGGGCAACCGGGAGACGCAGCGCCGCAAGAACGGCACGTCCAAAAAGTACGTTTCCTATTTCTGCTCCCGCTATACGGCCTCCGGCTATGGCGCGTGTTCCCGGCACACCATCTATGAGATGACGCTGACGGAGCTTGTATTGAGCGAGATCCGCGCCCATGCCGAGGCACTGGAGCTGGACGAGGCTGCCGCGCTGGATAGGCTGCAAGCGCAGCGCACCGCCGCAGACGCCGAGCGTCTGGAAAGCGTCCGGCAGGAGATTGGGAAGCTGCGCCGCTGCGTCTATGAGCTGGAGCAAATGACCGCCAAGCTCTATGAGGACAAGGTTTGCGGCAGCATCAGCGCGGCGTCCTTCGCTGTACTGCTTGAAAAGACCGAGCAGGAGCGCCGCCAGCGAACCGACCGGCTGGATACGCTTCTTGCGGAAATCAGGGAGTATGAGCAGAGCGCCGCCGACATTCAAAGCTGGGCGGCAGTCGTCCGAAAGCACCTGCATATTCGGGAGCTTGACCGTGAAACGGTGGACGAGCTGATCGACCGCATTGAGGTCGGAGAAAAAACCGTCGTTGATGGGAAAAACGTCCGGGACATCAAAATCTATTACCGCTTTGTCGGCAATATCTGAATGGAGGTCAAATCATGGATAGCAATAAAAGCAAGCGTGTGGTAGTATATTGCCGGGTAGCGACACAGGCGCAGCTTGACGGCGACCACACGCTGGAAGCACAAAGCGCCCGGCTGCATGAGCAGGCCGAGCGGCTGGGTTATGAAATCGTGGGAGAAATCAGCGAGTACGAAAAAGGAACCACGCTTGACCGCGACGGCTGGAAAAGGGCTTGTCAGGAGGCGGTGGAGCAAAAGGCGGACACGCTCTTTGTTGCCGATCTTACACGGATAGCGCGCGATCCGATCCTTTGGATGCAGGCTTTGCGCGAGTTAAGCGGCAAGGGCGTTTGGATTCAGTCCGCGGCTGAACCGGATGCGTTTCGGGTAGATCCCCTTTTTCACCTATGGCTGCCGCCCGGAATCCAATGGCAGCTTGCACTCCATGAACTATGGAAAACTTACCGCAGGAACAACGAAAACAGCGATTGATACAGTCAAAACCGTCCGAAAAGGGAGAAATCATTACTTACCTTTCCCGAATGGGAGATGTTCTTCATAATGTTGCGGAAAGGGGTAAAATCATCGTCACCTCTGGCACTATCCACGCCGTCATTGATGGCGATAAGTCGCACGCCACGCTGACGCAGGATTTCCATAATCTGACCGACTTTCAGATAGTCACGAC
>OGZG01000783.1_pt1 | contig 25116 bp, 22 predicted proteins | sample 1576781 | NCBI WGS metagenome assembly OGZG01 (sample SAMEA3541502, study PRJEB24748) | human gut metagenome | biome: human gut; feature: human-associated habitat; material: faeces | place: China | collected 2012 | reverse complement strand
TGTTCTCGTTCGACATGGGCTCGGAGCTGCAGAAGCCGCTTTCCATAGCGATGATTGGGGCGATGTTCGTGGGGACACTGGTCAGTCTGTTCATCATCCCGTTGATATATTGGTTTATTTATAGAAAAGAAAGAGCATGAAGAAATTAAGTCTTATACTTTTGTTCAGTCTGGGAGCCCTTTCCGCTTTTGCCCAACAGCGGATAACGCTCGATTTGCAGCAGACCATTGCCCTGGCGAATGACAGTTCGCTGGAAGCCTTCCGCACCAAGAACATGTATCTGGCCGGTTATTGGGAATACCGCACCTATAAGGCAAACCGCCTTCCCAGCCTGACGCTGAACATGACTCCGGCACAGTACAACCGCGATATCACCAAGCGTTACGACTCCGAACAGGACCTTGACATCTATCGCAGCCAGCAATCCTTCTATGCATACGGCAATCTTGCCGTCAGACAGAATTTCGACTTGACGGGCGGTACGTTCTATCTGGATACGGAGCTGGGCTATATGCGGAGCTTCGGTGGAAACAAGTATACCCAGTTCACCAGTGTTCCGGTTCGTTTGGGCTACTCGCAGAGTCTGGTCGGTTACAATCCTTTCCGTTGGGAACGCAGGATTGAGCCGCTGAAGTACGAAAAGGTGAAGAAGGAGTATATCTACAATGCAGAGCGGGTGTCCGAGCAGGCCACTACCTATTTCTTTGCGCTTGCCATGGCACAGGCGGAATATGACTTGGCCAAGGACAATGCCGTCTCCACCGATACCCTCTACCGCATCGGCATGCAGCGCTTGAAAATAGCCGCCATCAGCCGTGCCGACCTGCTGACGCTGAAACTCGACGTGGTGAACGCCCGCAATACTTTGCAGAATGCCGCCAGTGCCTTGAAGCGCGCCATGTTTTCGTTGGCATCTTTCCTGAATATGGAGAAGAACACGGATATCAGGGTGTCGCTTCCGGGACGTCCGAGGGCGCTGACCATACCGGTTGATGAGGCTTTGCTGGCCGCTCAAGCCAACAATCCGGAATTTCTGGGGCTTCGTCAGGAAGTGCTGGAAGCCGAGCAGACAGTAGACAAGACGAAGAAGGAATCGCGCTTCAACGCCAGCATCAACGCCAGCGTCGGCTTCAACCAGGTGGCAGAGAAATTCGGTGAAGCATACAGGCATCCCATGCAGCAGGAGATGGTGTCGGTCAGTGTCTCCATTCCACTGGTGGACTGGGGCGTGAGGAAAGGCAAATACAACATGGCGAGGAACAATCTGAACGTGGTGAAGACTTCTGCCCGGCAGAGTGAAATCAGCATTGAGGAGGAGGTTATCATGACCGTCAGCGACTTCAACGTCCAGCAAGCCCTCGTCGCCAGTGCCGAAGAGGCCCTCGACCTTGCCATCCTGGCGTATAACGAAACCCGCCAGCGCTTCATTATCGGCAAGGCAGACATCAACAGCCTGACCCTCTCGCTGAACCGCCAGCAGGAAGCGCAACGCAATTACATCTCCGCCTTGCAGGACTACTGGCTGAATTATTACAAGATACGGAAACTGACGTTGCACGACTTTGCCAGCGGATTTTCGCTGTCGGAAAAATTTGATTATAATAACTGATGAAACGAGTTTCTTCCTTCACCGTCATAGTGGCGTTTGTCTGCCTTGCTTTGGTAGGGGTGGCGTTGATACCGCTGCTCCCCGTCAAGCTGAATCCGTCACGCAGCCTGCCCGGCTTCACGGTGGGTTTCAGCATGCCTGGCACTTCGTCGCGGGTGGTGGAGATGGAAGTGACCAGCAAGCTGGAATCCATGCTGGCGCGTATCCGCGGAGTGAAGCGGCTGAACTCCACCTCGGGCAACGGCTACGGCAACATTACTGTGGAGCTGGACAAGCATGCCGATGTCGAGGCAGTCCGCTTCGAAGCTTCCACCATCATCCGGCAGACGTGGCCCCAATTGCCCGAAGGTGTCAGCTATCCCACCATTCACATGAAAGTGCCCGACGAGAACGCCTCACGCCCTTTCATGTCCTTCACACTGAATGCCCCTTCCGCTCCGATATTGATTCAGCAGTATGCCGAGGAGCATATCAAGCCGCGGCTGGCAAATATTCCGGGTATCTATAAGGTGGAACTCAGCGGTGCCACGCCCATGGAGTGGAGACTGGAATATGACAGTGAACAGTTGCGCTTGCTGGGTGTGACCCTATCGGACATCAGCGAGGCAGTACAGCGGCATTACCGGAAGGAATTTCTGGGTACGCACAATGTGGATACAGGTAACGGTAGCCGGGAATGGATACGCCTGGCACTGGTGCCGGAGAGCAACTCCCTTGGTTTTAATCCTGCTGCCATCACCGTGACGGCTACCGACGGGAAACTGCTCCGCTTGGACGAACTGGTGTCGGCTGTCCGTATGGAGGAGGAGCCGCAAAGCTATTACCGCATCAATGGGCTGAATTCCGTCTATCTATCCATTACTGCGGAAGAAACTGCCAACCAGTTGCAACTGAACCGTGCCGTGATGGACGAGATGGAAGCTGTTCGGCAGGTACTTCCTGTCGGATATGAAGTGCATACCAGCTATGATGCGACCGAGTACATACGGGAAGAACTGGACAAGATTTACTTCCGTACCGGCTTGACGGTACTCATCCTGCTTGTATTCGTATGGCTCATTACTCGTAAGTTGAAATATCTTTTTCTGATAGTTACCAGCCTGGCTGTAAATATAGCGGTGGCACTTATCTTCTACTACCTCTTCGGACTTGAGATGCAGCTTTATTCGCTGGCGGGTATCACTGTCTCGCTGAATCTGGTGATAGACAGCACCATTGTCATGACCGACCACATTCTGCATCGGCGTAATCTCAAGGCCTTCCTGTCGGTGTTGGCGGCAACCCTCACTACGATGGGTGCGCTTGTTATCATTTTCTTCCTTGACGAGAGGATACGGCTCAACCTGCAGGACTTTGCAGCGGTAGTGATCATCAATCTGGCTGTTTCCTTGATGGTGGCGTTGTTCTTTGTTCCGTCGATGATTGAGAAGATAGGACTGGTGAGGCGGATTACGGGGAAGAAGAGGCGTCTTGTCTTGCCGGGGCTGACGCAAACATTCAAAACAAGGTTGGGACGGATTTTCAGACGTTTCCCCGTTTATTTCTCCTGCTGCTACTCTGCTCTCATCCGTTTTCTGTGCCGTTGGCGCTGGGCTGTATGCCTGCTGTTACTGTTGGGTTTCGGTCTGCCCGTTTTTCTGTTGCCCGGCAAACTGGAAGGAGGGGGAAAATGGGAAGCTGCTTACAATAAGGTATTCGGTTCGGATACCTATAAGGAGTCGGTGAAACCCGTTGTGGACAAGGCGCTGGGCGGCAGCTTGCGGCTTTTCATACAGAAGGTGTACGAAGGCAGTTACTTCACCCGTAATGAGGAGGTGGTGCTCTATGCCAACGCCAACCTTCCCAATGGCAGCACCCTCGAGCAGATGAACACTTTGATGAAACGTATGGAGACCTACCTCAGCCGGTTCAAGGAAATCAGGCAGTTTCATACTTCCATTTACAGCCCCCGGCGTGCCAGTATGCAGATTTATTTCAAGAAGGAAGCCCGGAACAGCGGTTTTCCCTATACACTGAAAGCCAATATGATAAGCAAGGCACTGGAACTGGGAGGCGGCAGCTGGGGCATCTACGGATTGCAGGACCAGGGGTTCAGTAATGACGTCCGCGAGAGTGCCGGCTCCTACCGCATCAGGATGTACGGCTACAACTACGACGAACTCTATGAGTGGGCGGAGAAGCTGAAGGCCAAGCTGCTGACGCACCGGCGTATCAAGGAAGTGCTCATCAATTCGGAGTTCTCCTGGTGGAAGGATGACTATCAGGAATTCTACTTCAACCTGAACAAGGAGCGCATGGCGCAAGAGGGCATCGACGCGCAAGTGCTTTTCTCTGCGGTGCGCCCCATCTTCGGCAAGAATCTGGAGATTGGCTCGGTAGCGGCCGAGCAGGGAACGGAGAAAATCAAGCTCTCTTCCCGCCAGTCTGCCGAATATGACATCTGGGCGATGCAGTTCTTTCCCTATGGAGTAGGAAACGGCAAGCATTACAAGCTTTCCGAACTGACTACTGTGGAAAAGGGACAGATGCCGCAGGAGATTGCCAAAGAAAACCAGCAGTACCGCCTCTGCCTGCAATACGAATATATCGGCTCCAATGAGATGGGCAACAAGATACAGAAACGTGTCCTGGAGGAGTTCAACAAACTGTTGCCGATGGGTTATACAGCCGAGTCGGACAGCAACAGTTGGTCATGGGGCGAGAAGGACAACCGCCAATACCTGCTTCTGCTGGTGGTGATAGCCATCATCTTCTTTACGACCAGCGTTCTGTTCAACTCCCTGAAGCAGCCGCTTGCCATCATCTTTGTGATTCCGGTTTCTTATATCGGGGTATTTCTTACTTTCTATTGGTTCCGGCTGAACTTCGACCAGGGCGGTTTTGCCTCGTTCGTCCTGCTGTGCGGCATCACGGTGAATGCCAGCATCTATATCCTGAACGAGTACAACAGCATCCGACGTCGTTTCCCCCGTCTTTCCGCTCTTCGTGCCTACGTCAAGGCGTGGAATGCGAAGGTCGTTCCTATTTTCCTCACGGTGGTTTCCACTGTCTTGGGGTTTATTCCTTTTATGGTAGGTACGGAAAAGGAAGCTTTCTGGTTTCCGTTGGCGGCGGGTACCATCGGGGGACTGGTGATGTCCGTCATCGGCATCTTCTTTTTCCTGCCGGTTTTTGTGCTGAAACGGCGTGATGTGTGAGAATACAATGTACATAATTGCTATTGAATGCTTTGAGGGGGTATGAATGCCTGAATTTTCGTTTAGTTTTGGTAAATAGGAATCGGTACTTTTGAATTTTGGAAAATGATAATCAACTCTTCTTAGGTAGATCAAGGTTCTTCGGTTCACTATCTGTTGATGTATAAAACTGCTGTTTATAATCTGACAAAGTTGTTATAAACCATCGTCATCAGCTTAATGGTTATTTGACATGTTTTATAGACAGATATGGTAATGGAACAAAATGACGATATCATACTCTCTTTTTACTCCTTACTTTTGCATGTCTTTAGTTCTATTTTGCCAAAGAAAAATAAGAGAAACCGGGCATTAAACCCAATTTCTCCTATCGTCTTATCGATTCTATGTCACTATCCTGATTTCATGGAAGGAATATGACATGTCCTGATTACCCGGCAATCTCATATATCCCTTCAGGGCATTATGTATAGCCCTCATCTTGAAAGGCACCCTTTTCCTCACTATTCCGGAAACATGTCGGGCAGCATCTCCGATAGTCATGAAAAACTCCGGTTTGTTGTCAAAGGAGGCCAGGCAGTAAGGTTCCGGAAAATACATGCCGGTCGTATCATTGGTGAAATAGACATTGTTTCCCGGTTCACATTCACGGTAGTACACCTTGACGGACGGAAATGCCCGTTCTATGGTCTCCCTGAATCCGGACTGCTCGTGCCATGCCGTATAATGGTTAATCGTGAGCACGTTGCCGTTCAGCCCGTAACCGGTTATCTCCCCACGGCAGTTGAACGTCGTCCAGTTCCCGCCAAGCCTGTCAACCAGATTCCCCAGCCACCATTTCCCAAAATCGTTCTCTATGATTGAAGTCTTACATTTGTCAATATGCTCCAATACCTTATGCAGCGACCTTACTTCCTTCGGGTCACCGACGCACTTGTATTCCACATCACACCAATTCGGCACGGCGTACCTCCTTTCCTTTTTGACCATATAAAACTTCGGTATCCTTGCCGACATCATTTGTCAGCTCTGTAAAATTTGGGTGCGGTGGAATAATCTTCCCGGCACTTCTCTGATTCTTGATTTTCTTTTTCATTTCAAATTGTTAATTAAGTTATTGTTTCCAAGAAAGCACACTCTCAGGAAGTGGTGAAATTCTTCATCTCCAGCACAGTATCCAGTTGGGTGTGTCTCTCCTATTATAAGAATATGAAGCTTTGCAACCTCCTTTTTTATTGTCCGGATTGTTGTACGTTTATATCCGATACGGTATTCAAGGTGCAATTCCATTATTGCAGCAATACTATCTGAACATAGTATATTCTATTATGAAAAATGTTGCATGGCAGTGGTTGGACAGTTGACCGGAGGCAGATTGTATGATAGGATTCACTATTGTTTATATCTTAATAATACCCACTCAAGCGGCGTTAGCCTACAACAAACGAAAGAGAGAAAATATTATATCCCAAAATCAACTTTTTTTCTCAAAAATGGAGAAATTACTTAAATATAATAGGTTTTATAGAGAAAAAAATTGATTGCGTTCCGTTTACTCCCAAAGCTTGAAAAAGAGATATAAAAACATTGCAAGCCTGACTTGTTATATCCAACTAAACAGTAAACAGACAAAACGACCTCCTCATCTTCTCCACTGTAGAAGGAACGAAGTACCCTAAGACCTCTATTCTCCAATTGACATTTATTCTCTTTCCTCAACTGTTTCTGTCCAAAAGTAATGTCCCATGCCTTCTTGTCTTCAGCTGATAAAATACAATGCTTTTCTGCTGTCCTATCCGATATTTACAGCAGGTCAGATTTATGGTTTCTACGGCTGGTCATAAAAAAGGCTATGAAAATATGATACAGTATTCTTCTGGATTATGGACTTTTAACCGGATTCTCTATTGTAACTGTTCATCATGGACCGGAACGGATACATAGCGGATTGTTGAATATTTTACCACTCTTTCCATGCCGTATGTACCCGATGAATCATGAAGCGTTACGCCCTTGGGATTGGCATTTACACACCCAGAACAGAATATCCTCTACCTTATCAGCAAACATTGGCAGCTTCTTCATGCAAGAGTTAACTGAAAGCCAATTGTATAATAACTATACTATAAGATATTATTATATTACTCACTCAAGCGGCGTGAGCCTACAACTAACGAAAGAAGAAAATATTACATCTCAAAATCAACTTTTTTTCTCTAAAATGGGAAAATTACTTATAAATGATATGTTTTCCAATAAAAAAAATTGATTGCGTTCCGTTTACTCTCCATTGGCCAGATTGAATTCCCGGAAATGTTGCATATGTAAAATCAATATATGCCATGCTTAAAGGTGGAAACTATAAGACCTGTTTTTTGATGAGGTGGTAAAATTGAAAAGGTTATACAAGCATCATTTCCGCCCATATTTTTCCGCTCTTCTTTTCTCTTGAGGCGGGGAAATAAAATCCAGTCACAAATCAATATTATCAATTATCCCAACTATAAGATACGAATCACCTCCTGACAACTATTATCAATCAACAAAAATATCCTTAATCTCACAACCCAAATTCAGACAGCACCATAAAGACCGGAATAAAAAAATCTCCAGTCGTTTTTCTTTTATCCCACCATTTACAGTTCCGGATGAGATGATTGCCGGCAGAAAATGTATAAAACCATGCCGAGACTATTCATCCGGTTAAGAATATGGTGACCTACAAGTAAACGACAACTTCATTTGGTCAGGGGTTGGTCAGAGGCAGAAGTGAGACTAAATATGACATAACCGTAAGGATGTTATAAAAAAACTGACAAAAACGTTATTCTTTAAGCATTTGTACCTCATTTGCGCAATTTTTTATAACACTTTATCTTCCAGTTATGCATTACATTCCACTTACGTTCCATACTCTTGTCTCCGACTTACCCCTTTTAACCTACAGTATCCTGATTTCCAATAGTAACCTTTAAGTATATAGGAGAGCAGTTTTTAGGGTTGTAAAGGAATGATGGATACTGAAATTGTGATCCTTAAATCTGATATACCGGGTTAGTCAGAGACAGAAGTACAGACGAAGTATATAGATACATAACCGGAGGATGGAATAATTTATCTACATGAATGCTTACTCTTTAAGCTTTTGTACATCATTTGTACGTTTTTTTATTCCACCTTGTCTTCCAGTTATGTCATACATTCCATTTACGTTCCACGCTCTTGTCTCCGACCAACCCGAAGAAATAAAAAAAGAGAACCAGGTATTATCTCAGCTCTTCTTTTTCTCTTATTCATCCACTACAGCAAACTCGTGGAAAGAATACCGGACATCCTCATCGTTCTGTTCTTCCATATATTCATCCAAAGCCTCCCCGACAGCATTCTTGTCAGGTTTTACATCTTTCCCTATTATCCCAGAGACATACGCTGCCGCCTCTTTGATGGTTGTAAAATACTCCGAATCATCATCGTAAGAATCCGGGTAATATCTCTCAGGAAAATATTCACCACTTCCATCATTGGTATGATACACGCCACATCCGGGTTCTTCTTCACGATAATACACACCCCACGGACGGGATTTCGGTTTCTCAGTTGAGATGAAAGGCAATGACACCGATAGTTTATTACAGGAAATCGAAGAATATTACGAAGGCTTCGACCCTGACTATGAGGCCTGCCTATGGATTGGCAAGAACGGCGCACCTTACCGAATCAAAGACATCGTGAGCGATATGGAGCAGGCGGAAGCCATGATAGAAAAACTTTATGCGACATTAAAAACAACCATGCAATGAAAACGAAAGCCCTCTACACACGAGACGCCGAAAAGGCAGGGATGAGCCGTTCCCCAAACTTTCACCGCACGGGGTTTACAACGTATCGAGCGAACCCGAAATTTACTACAACATGGCTCATAAAATGATATTCATTATGAAAAGAACAAGTTACAAGAAAGATTTTCAGAGTTGGAAAGGTATAGCGGCTCTAAAATTACTCCGTTGCAATATAGTCGCAGGCCGTTTTGATTGGAAGAAGTACGCTGCTATGACAGAGGGCGGGTTGGCAATGAAACTATTCAGGGAGCGGCGCATAGGAGTGTTTAATATTCTTACTTTTAACAATATGTCTTTTCCTGAATTTTTGCAAATTCTTTGCAAAAACCAATCGCCATACAATAAATCTTCGTAACTTTAACCTCTGAAAACATAATGATAATCGCTCAGAATGTCAGTTGAATACTACAAATATATTGCTTTTATTATTATATTGCTGATTTTTAAATGAATAAATTTAACATTTATTACCGACTCACATTATATTTACAGAATTAGAAGCAACGGAATATGGCACAGACTTTTTATACCAAATGGCAATCTTCTGTCCTTGCAGACGCAGAAACTTATGTTTCAGATGAATACAGCAATTTTCAAACGGCATTGTTGCGTGAAATATCCAAATATGCAGAAGCCGTGGGTGCGGCGGTCGTATCCGAGAATAAGGGGCATTACTATACAAGTTGCTTTATTGAACGTAACGGTAAGTTCGTATACCTGAATCATTCCGCAGATATGCGGATGGATGATGGGATAAAGATAGAACTCGGTTCGTTCATGATACGGACTGCCCGGCACTCAAAGGATTATACCGGTGGAAGCAATCAATATTGTGATATGCCGCAGTTACAGTCAATGATTGACAAACTGTTGTCGTAATGATAACATATAGCCCGTAGCGGAATGGAAGAAAACCGGTAGGGACTATAAGAATGTGGAGCGATTTCACTCACTCGACTATAACACTTTTGTCTTCCAGTTATGTCATACATTCCACTTACGTTCCTCTTGTCTCCGACTTACCCGAAGAAAAAAAAGAGAAACCAAGTATTATCTCAGTTTCCCTTCTTAATTTGACTATAACAGATTGAGTTCTGCTTCTTCTCCATTCTGATAGCAATAGATGTCTAAATTTTCAGTAGTCATCCACTGGCAATTATTGGTCCTGAACCCATATTTCCCCTCAATGGTTGAAAGAAAAACCTCAAAGTCCTCGTATTCTTCTGATTCTCTCAGTTCTTCATCCGTCAGCTTTATGATATTCAGACAGCCCGCACAAAAATCCAAAATCAATACATACTTAGGTTCCATAATTTCAATCCTCTTTTAAGTTATACCTTTTAATCAATTTATATACAGTTGATTTTGAGAAGCTACATCCCTGAGAAGTAACGAAACCCTCCTTGTTCAAAGTATCCGCCATGCTTTTCAGGGTGTATTCTTCCTTGATTAATGTCCGAAGCATCGCAACGGCTCTCTTGTTGTTAGGGTTGTTGTCAGCTTTCTCCTTACAACTTCTGATACTGTTCCGGATAGCTTGCTTATGCTTATCCATCAAGTGCTCAGGATTACCCAGTTTATATCCTCTGCTTTTCTTAGCCTGTAATGATGCTTTCGTTCTGGCTGCTATCAACTCTGCTTCGTATTGGGATATAGCCGAAATAATATGCAGCACCATTTTGTTAGCCTGTGGAAAATCGCAGAAGACAATCTCCACATCACTTTCTAACAGGTTGGACAGAAATGAAACCGACCTTGCCAGTCTATCCAGTTTTGCTACAATCAACGTTGCACCGTCTTTTCTACATAGGGTCAACGCTTCCTTAAGTTTGGGTCTGTCCTTTTTCCGGCCCGATTCAATTTCGATATATTCAGCAACCGGAGTTTTCCCACAGAGGTATTTCTGTATTATCTCCCTCTGTGCATCAAGTCCCAGTCCTGAGTATCCTTGTTTTTGTGTGCTTACCCGAAGATAAGCCACGTATTGGTTGTTGTTCTTCATTGTCATTCATTTTTTAACAATAGTTCCACTGCTTAGATGTTCGTCTAATCTATGGAACCATTCACGTTGGCTCATAAAAAAGGCTTTCCATGAGATTTCGAGTTCCTATAAAATCTACTCCCTCACAGAAAGCCCGTTGTCACATTTCCCGATTTTTCAGGGAACTGCTAATACCTTATAATATTATATGTTTCAGTAATCCTCTTCTCATAATCGTCGGTTTTCTCTACAAGTTCATCCACCTCGGAAACAAGCATGTCAAAGTAGATGTCTTCCCTCTTATCCTTGATTTCTCCGTCTTCACCAATCAGACAGACTTCAAACAGGTCCGCACCTTCATTCAAGACTATCTGAACTTTTCCGGTGTGCTTGAATCCGTTGACCTTGAATTCAATACCACACTTTATCACTTTCACTGTCTCAATCTCAACTCCCCAGGAGATAAGGACGGGGAGATCGGATTTCAGGATTGACCAGATATACCTGGCCAGTTCCAAATCGTAGTTCTTATCTCTTTCCATAATCCAACGTTTTTAAGTCCATACTTTTTTCTTCATATATATCTTCTTCATCATCATGCCAGAACATCCGGTAATCCTCACATATCCTTCTATAATCCTCCAGCCCGAAATGAGGAAAATTGGTGGAATACATGTCATAAAGGTTCTCGGGAGTCAAAGTCGGGTCATAGTTCAGCATATCGTAAACCTCGTCCTCAAATTCATAGGGGCTGAAATATGAATCAGTCAGTACATGAGGATATAAATCAGTACAATCCTCTATGATATGCTCTACAAACAGCAGGCATTTCAGCAGGTCTTTCTTTATTGTTATCTCCTCGTCAGAATGGGCATTGTAGTAACCGCATGAGACGTTGATACAGGAAATTTCCAATCCTTTCTCTTTCAAGGTCAGAATATCGGTCATCAAGCCGTTCTCCTCCCTGTAACCCCATTTCTCAGGTTCAAGGGCTTCCATGAACTTTTCGGAACACAAGTCAGAATATCCGATACTTGTAATCAGATCCGAATTACCCTTTCTGTCAGGCTGGATAACGAACCTTACATCATCGAAGAAAGACATCACCGCTTCAGAACTTCCCCTGCATCCGGTCTCCTCCTCTCTGAAAAAGGCCACTTTAATGGAATCATACTTCCTCAGGCATTCAAGACAGATGAACACTCCGTTCTTGTCATCGGCTCCCAAGTTCTCAAACCTCCTGTTCTTGGGCGAATAACCGAATATGATTTCCCTGGTCTCCACCGCCTTGAAATCCTTTGAATGCTTGCAGTGTGAAACCTGGTCGATATGGCTCACTAAGCAGGGATAACTTTCTGATTCTCCCTTTACTACATACAGGTTCCCGAATTCATCCTTTGACACGGATATGTTTCCGGGAAGCTGTCTTATATAGGAACAGAGGAACTTTACCATCTTCTGTTCCTTTCCGCTCGGGCTATAAATACTATACAGCCGCTTCAATAATTGCATATTCATGACTCATCTCTTTTTTAAGTTCATAACCATACGGAAGATTGGTACTCGGATTAACCTTATCAAACACATCCTCACCAAGCTGCCATACATCCTCATTCTCAATCAGACCATCCAAAGTGTCTATACAAATGGATTTCTCTTCATATACTCCTTCCGATTCATTCCAGATATGAATCCGGGTTATATCATCCAGCTCCTCATACCATGCTTCATCATATTCGGAGTAATACCAGTTCTTCCGCTTGAATTCATCCTCTGCCTTCTCCATGCACTCCTTACAGCAATAGTATTCTTCCGTTATTTCCGAACACATGGCGTCATCTTCCAGAATATCCGTTCCGCACTCATCACAGCAGACACAGTCGTTCTCATGGTGATATTCCCCTTTCGATTCTATCCATACAAAATCATCCAGGTTGTCTGAATCCACCCAGATCTCCCTTCCGTTCCGGTAACAGAGTCTTGTATCATCACAATAGTATTGGTGGTAAGCATCCCACTCTCCACCCTCCTCCTCGTCATCGGTATCGCCATAAAGGTTCAGGTCTGTGGTATCAAGGGTATATGAAAAATTACAGTTCTCGTAGTTATAGGCTTTATTCCGGCTGTAACTGTACCATTTGAAGGAATCCTGATAAGAAAGCGTGTCTTCTTCATCCAAGTCACAATCAATCTCGAACATCTTATCAGACAGTGAATTACCGTCTATATCGACAAATGCGCTCGCTTCATGACAGGAGGCACCAACTATTTTATAACCGTCTATATAATCTCCCTGAACCAGTTTGTCAATCAGTAACCGTTTCAGTACATCATCGCCTCCCGAAGAGTATTGCCTTTCAAGCAGCCTCCATTTCTTGCCGTCCTGGTCTGTAACATCGGTAAAAAGAACGGCTCTCGCTACAATCAGACCTGTTTTGTCCGTTATATAAGCTGCTTTGGACTTTACCGAATCATGATAGAATGAAGTACGGTCTTTATCCACCATACATGAACCGAAATCACCCTTGCAACAGTCGCTGTCATAGATTCTCCAGAACTCATCGTTGACATGTAATTCTATATCAGGAGTATATCCATGAGTATAAGTACACCACCTTTGGGTAAACACATCTCCTGCAATCCAATTTACTACACTGGGTGAGAGTAGCTTTCCGATTTCTGTTTCAAGTATAAGCTCTCTCATGAACTTTCCGGCTCTCATCTTGAAAACCCGGTTACGCTCAATATTGATATAACGGATTGAATTCTTATCCAGATCCTCACACAGACCTTTTTCTTCGTCAGTCCTATATTTAGCGGAATGATATGTCTTGCCTATCAGCTCCACTTTATAAGGCAGTCTTTCATCATTCCTGCCCGACTCGATAACGGCTTCAACCACTTTCTTCTGTAGGTTAGCCATATCATATATATGTAGCAAGGTATAATTATCATGTTCCTTGCAATACTTTAGCAGTGCAGGATTTTTCAGATGGGCCAGCAATATCTTGTTTTTTCTTACCGCCACGCCATTTTCTCTCTTTTCAAGTCCGAAACGGGCCTTGAATCCTTCGTAACCATAAAAATTATAGTATAACATAATCTTCTGAATTTTAAATTGTTGGTAAATAAAAAAAGGAGAGATACTCCCTACTACAGGAATATCCCTCCTCGGAATATTAATTTCGGTATGTTTCAACCGTTTCAGATAAATGGTATCATATCTTCTTCTAAAACTCCCGATTCCACTATCCTTTTACATATTTCATGGGAGGCCTTGTTTCTCAGGTCATATCCATAATCCTCGCTTCCCATGATTCTTATCACTTCAACAATACTTCTGAATAAAGCCTGTTGTAGGGTCCTGTGGAATGTAGTTACTGCCGAAGCGAACCTTTTTTCATTCCACCCATAATCGTTCAAGGCATGTTCCAGTTCTTTTGCCGCCTTGAATTCTCTGCTGTTTTCCAATTCATATCTTTCCATAATATCCATTGTCATTTCTATCGCAACGATTCTGAGTAAGTACCCTTCTTGCATTCATCTATGCGTGACTGACATTCATCCGTCACTTCCTTTAAAATCTCTGCACATCTTTTTTCTGAACAGCCTTGAAGCAGGTTGTCTATATATGTCATAATTTCATTCACTTCCATATAATGTATCTATTAGAAGGTTCAACAAAAAAAGGAGAAAGACCATGTTTGTTAGATTCAGATCTTTCTCCCTTGTGAGTTAATTTATTTTCCGGTCTAACTCAAAAACCAGCCATAATTCTCAGCATCCTCACCGTTCAAGGTTTTTTGAATACCAATCGCAAAATCAGTACAATTCTGATTTCTCTCCAAGAACTTGTCTATGTAGGATTGTTTGGCGGCGTCATTAAGAAGCTGCATCAGATCCCAGCATGAAATATTCTCTCTTCCACGTAACCCGAAATTAGGATTCTCTATGTAGCCTTTCGTAGCCGCATTGACATTGGAATCGCCTAAGATTACCTTCGGCAGTTCTCTGAGTTGTGAAGCAGGTAAAGCTTGATACAGTCTTAAACGACCAATTATCTGACAAAACTGTTCCTGGGAGATCATCGTTCCTCCCAAGTTTTCAAGAAGTCTCAAATTATGTTCCGGGTTGAAGTCCTGAAACAGTCTGAGTGCCGAACTATAAATATCAGCGTCACTCATTACTTCCAATCTTCCGGTCAAACCATCATTAGTCAGCATTAAATTTGAGCAAACTTTTACTCTCCACCCGATAAAGATTTTAAATTTCTCAGGGGATTTTCGGTTGTATAAGTTTTCCTCATTCAGACTCCTAACACCACCAATGCAAAGATGTACTTCCTCGCCGTTCATCATTCTGCTCATGGAACGGATATGAAAACAGAAGGCCATACGTTGATAATAGATGGTCTCGTCCTCAGGTTTAAGCTCTTCTTTCCTTTTTGTCAATGCTCCCGGAACCCTGCCCAGGATTTTATGTGATACTCTGATTTCCGTGTTACCAAAGTTCTCTCCGGTAAAATACATTCTTGCAGCATCTTCTACCTGGTGGATAAATTTCTGGTGGCTGATTGTTAGCTGGTTATCCCCAAAACTAGGGACAATGCAATTACTCTCCAGTTCTTCAAGCGTAATACCCGAAGTGTTACTCTCAATAAAATTAGGATGCTCTTTCTGTTCTTCTTCAGATACGATTATAGCATCTTCGATATTAACTGCATCCATCATTCTTGTTACCATTCCGATTGTTCTTGGAATGATAGTAAGTTCATTAGTCATTGTTTCCATACTCTTGTTATTTTTTAGTCGGTTAATAAAATGCGGTGAAAAAACAAAAAGCCAAGAGGTGTCATTTCTTTGCTTTTATGAATATACCTCTTAGCTTCTTTATTCCTTTGAGTATTGAAGTTGCTACCTCCAATATTGTTATTATCACGTCCGCTTTCTTGTCATAATCCATTCACAGACGTTCTATCAGTTTTCAGTCGCAGCATCAACGGCCTTGACTTCACCCGTGGCAATCTTCTTTTTTCCGAATTTGCCACTATACTTCTCCGCAAGCTCGATTACTACTGAACCTGCCACGATAATCTCGGCCACATAAGCTGCGACCTTCAATCCTTTAATTAAATTTCCCATGTCTCTTAGTTGTTTTAAATTGTTAATATTATTGTTTCTATTCTCTATTTCTCTTATATACTTTTCTCATATATAAGGCTTTGAGGGGAAATAAAGGAAGGGGGAGAAGAAAAAAAATAGACCGGTCTTTCGACTGGTTGTGACAGTTGAACCGTTATAAATAGCTCCTCGCATTTACTTGGCCTGTCATGCGGCATACATTCTTTCGTGGGGAACTTTATGTCTTGTCCACATACTGAAATTGCTACGCATCATCGAATCTCCATCTTATCCATCGTCTGAAAATAAGCGTGACCCGGTAATTGTTTTATTGTTAATGCTTGAAGTCAATGCACCTTATCTTAGTGGTGCTGTATTATACTCCAAGCTATTTTCTCATATATAAGGATTTGAAGGCTTTGGAAATGGAGAGAGTTTTTCTATAAATTTGGTAGTCTGAAGTTTTTTAGCTTACTTTGTCAAAGACTAAGTATATATTATAAGGTATGGATAACAATAAAAATCAGATAATCCGTTTTGACTGGGCTATGAAACGTCTGCTCAGGAACAAGGCAAATTTCAGTGTCCTTGAAGGTCTGCTCACTACGTTATTGGGTGAGAAGATTATTATCCAGCGACTCCTAGAAAGTGAAAGTAACCAGGAGGATGAGTATGACAAGTATAACCGTGTCGATATGCTTGCCGAGAACTCCAAGGGTGAACTGGTGCTGATAGAGGTGCAGAATAATAATGAATACGCCTACTTCCAGCGTATGTTGTTCGGTACTTCCAAGCTGGTGACTGAGTATATCAATAGGGGAGAGAGCTATGACAAAGTTCGTAAAGTCTATAGCGTTAATATCGTCTATTTCTCTCTGGGACATGGAACGGACTATGTTTATCATGGAAAGACGGAATTCAGAGGCATCCACACCAACGATCTCCTTGAACTTACTCCATTCCAGAAGCAGACATTCAAAGTGGATACAGTAAGTCAGCTATACCCCGAATATTATATCCTAAAAGTAAACGGTTTCAATCAGGTAGCGAAAAGTCCCTTGGAAGAATGGATCTATTATCTTAACACTGGAGAGATACCTTCCACTGCCACAGCTCCCGGTCTTGAAGAGGCCCGTGAGAGATTGAAACTGGATAGCATGACCAAGGATGAGCTTGCTGCCTATTACCGTCACTTGGATAATATTGTAATCCTTCGTGATAATATTAATACTGAACGTGAAGAAGGAAGAGCGGAAGGAATTAAAGAGGGGCTGAATAAAGGGTTGGCTAAAGGTAGAGAAGAAGGAGAAAAACAAAAAGCTATAGAAGTTGCTCGTTATTTGAAATCATCCGGCACTTCAATAGAGTTAATTATGGGAGCAACTGGATTAACCAAAGAAGAAATTGAAAAGCTATAAAACAAATTTTTCTATATAATACAGTTTAGGAGGAGCATACATTTCGTATAGTTCCTCTTTTTTGTATGATTGGCTGTTTATATAAAGTTCAAAAATACCAATCCACCACCTAATAGTTAATTAGTGTTAGGAATGCCGTAGGGCGATGAGCAACGCCCGCTACCGTCGCTCACTTCCAGCAAGCAATCCCCTCCGTTATCCGGTCATCACTGAAATTTCGGACTGTACCCTTCGTATGTATCTTATTCTGAATGCTTTGAAGGTAGTGCGCGAAAGCGTGCTCCGCAAGCGGAAACGCCTATGCGAAGCAGGTGATATAGAATGATACAAGCCGCTCTCTCCCCCTAATCACTAACCCCTAATCATCAAACCATGTCCAGAATCAAAAAACGGGGACTTGACTATTTCCCCTTGAACACAGACTTCATGCACGACCGTCTGGTGCGCCGCATCATGAAACGTGAGGGTGACGGCTCCTTTGCCATTCTGCTGGGCGCCCTCTCCTGCATTTATGCCGACGAAGGCTATTACGTGTGTGCCGACGAGCTTTTCTACGAAGACCTTTCCGCCTGCCTCTATGAAAAGACGGCTGCCGACGTGAAGCGCATTCTTGCCCTGGCTGTGGAGTACGGCATTTTCAATGCCGCCCTTTTCGGCAAATACGCCATCTTGACTTCTGCTGAGATACAGCGGCAGTATCTGTTCAGTACCAAGCGCCGGAAATCTTCCGCCATAGACACACGTTATTGTCTGGTGGATGATTCTCAGAGCGATGACGAGGCCGCGCCGACTGCCGCCGGGAGAGTGCCGTCTGCCAATGGAAGCGTGCCGTCCGCTGCCGAAAGTGCAGCATTTAAGCCCGAAAATGCGACATCGGGTACATATAGCACAGCAGAGCATAGCACATCACAACACAGCAAAGAAAATCCCCTCCTCCATAGTTCCCCCGGAACCGGGGGCACTGAGGGCGCGGATGTGCCATCCGCGGAGGGGGAATATCTTCGGAAAATAGAGCAACTGCAACCGCCGCAGGATGGCACGGACCGCAACCTGGACGGGTTGCTTTTCAATCTGAAGCAGTTCCATATTCCTCCGCAAGAGCAGTATGCCATTATCCTCAAAAGTAATTTCGGTGCTATCGGCCACCCTTTGTGGAAGGGCTTCTATGCCTTGCGCGAGAGTCATGGCAAGATACGGCAACCGGGACGATACCTGCTGAGCCTGTGCTGTAAGTAAAGTTTTCGATTTGTGAATAATTTCATGAAGAAAAACGGTTTTTTTAATTTGCACACTTTTCCGGATAGCGTTATCTTTGCAATGTGGTTAAGCTTAATACACGAAAATAAAACAATGTTGTTTCATTTGAAAAAAACGAATCCTTGAATTTCAAGACAAACTATTAATTTTTAAAACAAAACTACTATGCCAGTAATTTACAAATCATTTCAGTCGGTTCTTGCCAACAAAGAGGGCAAGAAGCTTTTCTATCCCCGCGTGGTGCTGACGGGGAATGTGGACACCGAGCAGGTGGCTAAGGAGATTGCGGAGTTGTCTTCCCTCTCTACGGGTGACTCGAAGAATGTCATCGACAACCTGGTGACCGTGATGACTCGCCACCTGCAGTCTTCCGAGAGCGTGACGCTGGACGGTCTGGGTACTTTCCGCCTTACGATGAAGTCCACCATGAACGGTGTGGAAGACCCTCTGAAGGTGTCGGCTACCCAGTCCACACTACGAGTGCGTTTTCTGCCCACCTCCAAGCGTAATCTGGACCATACGGTGTCTACCCGTTCGCTGGTGACCGGGGTGAAGTGCGTGCGCTTCGACCTTCAGGACACGGCAGGTTCGGGCGGCAACGACGGTGGCTCGGGCGGTAACGACGGTGACCAAGGTGAAAATCCGTTGGGATAAGGCCATTTACGATTTGACGATTTACGATGTACGATTGAAATTCGTACTGCTAAATAACCGCGCCTATGCAGGCATTTATGATACGAAAAGTAATCGTACATCGTAAATCGTCAAATCATAAATTACTAATCTTCAATCATTAATCACTAACTAATCTTATGCGAAAAATCAACTACATCGTGGTGCATTGCAGCGCCACGCGGGAGGGCTGTACGCTTACTTCCGAGGTTCTGGAGGCAGAGCACCGCCGCCGTGGCTTCCGCACGACGGGCTATCACTACTATATCCGGAGAGACGGTACTGTGCTCGGAACCCGTTCCTTGGAACTGCCCGGTGCGCATTGCCGCGGTCACAACAAGTATTCGATAGGTATCTGCTACGAAGGCGGGCTGGATGCCCGGGGAAATCCGAAGGATACCCGTACGCCGGAGCAGCGTTCGGCCCTGCACCTGCTGGTGTACCAGCTGCTACAACAGTTCCGGAACGCCCGTGTATGCGGCCACCGCGACCTCAGTCCCGATTTGGACGGAGATGGGACGGTGGAGCCGTGGGAGTGGGTGAAGCAGTGTCCGTGCTTCGAGGTAAGTAAAGAATTTTAAAACAATCATCCTTAAAACATGGAATTATGAAAATAAGCAAAGAAACCTGGAAAGATATCTTGAAAATTGTGGGCACCATCATTGCCACCATAGCCAGTGTGCTGGGCGTGCAGGCGATGCCACTGTAGGAGGCTGAAAAGCCAGCAAGGGAATGGGAGAGGCTTGGAAAACAGCTCCCCCATCCCTTATCCCGCAAAACATATTGAATAATTTTTCTAATAACAACGATTTATCATGAAAAGAATATCCTTGTTTTTATTACTGTTCCTTTTACTGAAGGCAACGGTTATGTATTCGCAGGATGGCCATCCTGAAACCAACTTCCGGATTGTTCCGGTATCTCCCAATGCAGCTTCATTGGGAACTTTCGGCATGATACCTACCGACAATTATGTGGGGCAAGCCAATCTGACTATCCCGATCTACGAGATTGACCTTGACGGAAAGAAGTTCCCCATTGCACTATCGTACCATACGGACGGAACACGTGTTGCACAAGAAGCTACTTGGATCGGCCTTGGATGGACCCTCCAGGCAGGAGGGTGCGTCGTCAGACAAGTGCAGGGTACGGACGACTTTGCAGCACGTGGGTGCTATAACCTTACTGATGCTCCGTGGCTGACCAATCCCAGATTTGAAGTGACCGACCAGAATTTGGAGAAGTATATGGGTTATTTCAAAGGTGACTATGATGCCGAACCTGATATGTTTTACTTCAATGCAGGCGGACATTCGGGCTCCATGTATTTCGACGTATTGAAGAACAACCGACAACTGAATGCCGTCCCTACCATCCAAACACAAGAAAAAGTGGTAAAGATGGTATACAATACAAGTAACAAAACATGGACCATGACGGACTTGGAAGGATATGTCTATTCCTTCTCGACAAAAGAAATCACATACTATTTCTTAAATACCATTGATTTTTTTCAAACAGATATAACTAGAAGTCATATATTTCCATACTATAACGAACCGCAGATTGTAACAGCCTGGATGCTTGACTCTGTGACATCTCCCAACGGTGGAAAGATTACGTTTAGTTACAAAAAAGAAAGTATTTTTACTCCCATTTCTACTACAGAAGACGTTATATCTTTGTCTAAAATAGTGAATGGCCAATTGTCTTCACAATCTCCGCAGTATTTCACCAATAAGTTCAACTACAATTACTCATACTCCAAGATAGAGCAATGGACATTGTCGGCTATTACTTTTGAAGGGGGTAAAGTAGAATTCGGTACAACTGATCGTGAGGATATAGAGAGTGCGGAAACCGGAAAAAAGGTACAGAAGCTGTCGAGTATCAAGGTGAGTGATACTGCCGGTAACCTTATCAAGACCACCATGCTGGAGTATAAATATCTGCTTAGCGGAATGGCTGCCACTACCAATGGTTATGATGACCGTTTGTTATTGTCGAAGGTATATGATGTGGCTGGTTCGAAGAAGAACAATGTATATACCATGGATTACAATATGGGGAAATTGCCGCCCAAACGCTCTCTGTCTGTAGATGCCTGGGGATTCTACAACGGTGCGTCACCAATGACTGCTTCTTTAAAGATTAGCCCCAGCATTTATTGGTCGGAGTCGATAAAGCCGAGCAGTAAGACGAGTTTGTTTAAAGAAGGTATGGACCGTTCATTCAATGAGGCGTTGTGCAAGATAGGGACGCTGCGCACTATCACCTATCCTACGGGTGGCACAACTACCTTTGAGTATGAAGGACATCGTTTTGAAACTTTGCCTATGATGCCCCCCTTGCGCGAAGGAACCCTTAACCTGGTAGACAACGGTATGCCGCCCGTAGCACCCGGAGCTCCTGTCCTTATGTATATTGGCGAGCCTTTTGAAGTGGACGATGCCAATCCCAAGATTATCATCCGCAGAAGACATGACGAACCTCATCCCAGTGAACATCTTGCTTCGTCGCTTACTTACACAACACAACTCGAAAAGAAAGAGGGTAATGGTTATAGAACCTTGTTCTCTTCTCCCGATTATGATGTGATGGAGCCCTGGCCTGATGACACTGAAAAGCAACTGGACAGAGGTACGTATCGTGTGACATTGGCAGTGCAGAATGTAAGGTTGGAGTATCCTATCAATATTTCGGTAGAGATAGTAGGCAAAACGAATGCTCCCTTGGATAAGGATTACCTGGGTGCCGGGCTGCGCATCAAGTCCATCACGAATACGGACGGCAACGGTAACCAGAGTTGGCGTAAGTTTGAATATCAGGATGCAAAGCTGATGGTGAAGCCGGTATTCAACGCACCGGTCTATGTAGAACAAATGCAAAGTTGGGCAGGAAACTGGATGAATGCTTACTATGAACTGATTCAATCTGCTCCTTATATCCCTTTGACGAATCTTTCCAGAGGAAACCTTGTGGGATATACGGCGGTCAGTGAATCATATGGCGACATGGATACTCAGGGATATACCACTTACAGATACCATAACGTTCCGGATGAGGTTACTGATATATACCTGGCCGGTATTCCTACGGTGCCTGACTATGAGAACGGTAAACTTTCGTCGGTAGAATATAGGGATAAAAATCATAAACTGCTGAAGAGAGAGGAGTACACCTACTCACCTTCTTCTTCGGAAGAGGTTTGGGCACCGAAAATACGCAACTATTATTTCAATCCGGATTATTCCCATCCTACCCGTACCATGCAGCCTTACAATCTGTGGGCACAATCGTACTATCTCAGCAAGAAAGTGACTACCGACTATCGCGCTGAAGGCAATATAGTGGACGAAGAGAGATATGCCTATACTGATTATGGGGTACTTTCTTCTTTAAAGAGTAACAAGCATGGGGTGGAGAAAGAAAAGCAGTTTAAATATGCAAACAGCTTTACGGATGCCGTTTCCGTCAAGATGAAAGGGAAATATATGGTGGGCATACCCATAGAACGCGTCGAACTCTCTGCCGGCAAAGTGGTGAATGCGTCGAAGACGGAATATAAAGATACGCTTAATATGATATTGCCCAAACGTACGTTGAGATTCAACTCTACTACTCCCAAGACGCTGGCCGATTATGCGGGAGCCTATGTGCAGGATATTTGGTTTGGCAAGTACACTTCAAGAGGCCGGCTGCTGGGTTATATACGCAACAATTTGCCGGTGAGCTTCCTATGGGCCTATAACAATCTTTATCCGGTGGCCAAGATAGAAGGAAAGACGTATGAGGCTGTAGAGAAAATCTCGTCGGCGAGCATCAGCCAACTGCCGGCCAATGCGAATACTGCGTCTATTACAGCTGTCCTGAACACAGTGCGAAACGGGCTTGCCAACGACAATGCTTTGGTTACTACCTATCTCTATCGCCCGCTTGTGGGTGTTACGGAAATTGTAGAACCGAATAAAGAGAAAGCGACCTTTACCTATGATGACTTCAACCGCTTGTTCCAGGTTAAGGAGCATAATGGAAAGGTAGTGAATGAATATCAGTATAATTACAAACCCCAATGAAACGAAAGAACTGTATGAAACGAAAATATATGTTTATGGCGTTGTTGTGTTATGCATTGACAACAGCGGCGCAGGATGCCAGCCATAATTATGTGCGTACCCGTAGCATGCTGGATGAAACGGGAGGTAAATATCTGGACAAGGTGGAGTATTTTGATGGCCTGGGACGTCCGTTCCAGACGGTATTGAAGAAGGTGACGGCAAGCAGCAGCAATCTGGTGACGTTGCAGGAGTATGACGTTGCAGGACGTGCCGCGAATTCCTGGCTGCCGATAGTCTCGTCTGCCGAGTATGTGGCGCCTGCTTCTTTCAAGAGCAGTGCGCCCGGCAACTATGGCAACGACTCGCGTCCTTACGGCCAGCCGGTGTACGAGGCTTCTCCGCTGAACCGTACCGTCAAGGAATACGGACCGGGAGCCGCATGGCATGGCGGGCATTCCGTCAATACGGACTATCTGGCCAACAGTACGGCTAACGCGCAGTTGAACTGCATCAACTATAGCGTAAGCAGTGCAGGCGCACTGACGAGCAACGGCAGCTATGCTTCCGGCCAGCTTTCGGTCGTCAAGACCACCGATGAAGACCTGAACGTGAGCTACACCTTCACCGACAAGATGGGACATGTTGTATTGTCCCGTCAGATGAAGGGCAGCGAAACGCACGACACTTACTATGTGTATGACGACAAAAGCAATCTTTGTTTCGTGCTCCAGCCTATGTACCAGAGCTCGGCCAATCTCGACCAGTATGCCTTCCAGTACAAATACGACGGACGTAACCGTTGTATCTGGAAGAAGCTTCCCGGTGCGGGATATATGGAAATGGTGTATGACAATGCCGACCGCCTGGTATTCTCGCAGGACGGCAACCAGCGTGCCCTTACATCCGGTAACTGGACGTACTACAAGTACGACGGGCTGAACCGCCTGACGGAACAGGGGACTTGTACCAACAAAGTGACCACTTCTGGAACGAATGTACTTGTGCAGCACTTCTATGACAGTTACGCTTTCCGTTCGCAAGCAGGTTTCAATAACAGCAATTTCCCTGATGATGCTTCGGGCAATGGAAAAGGTGCCTTGACTGCAAGTGTGGCAACGGTACTTGGTAGTAGTAACAAGATTTATACCGCATACTACTATGACATCAAGGGACGTGTGGTGAAGACTGTACAAAGTAATCCTTTGGGTGGTTATGATGTAGCAGCTACCGTCTATACTTTTACAAACAAGCCTGCTACAGTGACCCATACCCACACGGCAAGCGGAAAAACAACCCGCACGGAAGTGTATACTTACAGCTACAACCATGCGGACAGACTCTTGAAAGTAGAGCATACATTAGGCGGCACCAAGATAACCCTTGCCGACTATGCGTATGACAACTTGGGCAGACTGCAATCAAAGTCCCTGCACGGAAGTGCCACCAACAAGCTGACGTATGCCTATAATGTCCGTGGCTGGCTGACGGGAATTAGTGGAAGCAAGTTTACACAGAATCTGTACTACAACAACGGCAACGGCACCGCCAAATACAACGGCAGCATCAGCAGCATGACGTGGAAGGCTGGAAATGAGAGCACTATCCGTGGCTATAAGTTCACTTACGACGGATTAAGCCGTCTGATGAACGCCACTTACGGCGAAACAGCCGGCATCAATACGAACACCAACCGTTTCAGTGAGAATGTAACCGCCTATGACAAAAACGGCAACATCAAGACCTTGCAACGTTACGGTCAGACCGCTGCTTCCAGTTACGGTTTGATTGATAACCTGACTTTCACCCTCGCCGGCAATCAGTTGAGCCGTGTGGACGATGCGGCAGCAGCTTCTGCCTACAATGGTGGTTTCGAGTTCAAGGACGGTGTGAAGCAGGCGAACGAATACACTTACGATTCCAATGGAAATTTAACTAAAGATTTAAACAAGGGAATTAGTACAATTA
>OGZG01000782.1_pt1 | contig 25118 bp, 18 predicted proteins | sample 1576781 | NCBI WGS metagenome assembly OGZG01 (sample SAMEA3541502, study PRJEB24748) | human gut metagenome | biome: human gut; feature: human-associated habitat; material: faeces | place: China | collected 2012 | reverse complement strand
TGATATACATGATGTGGTCGATGCATGCAAATATTATTTTGCACAGACCGGCCGCAGAGTCACCTTTGAGTATAGCCTGGTAGGCGGAGTGAACGATACAGCCGAGGATGCCGCAGAGCTTTCGGCACTCGTACATGGCATGAACTGCCATATAAATCTGATTCCGGTAAACCCGATAAAGGAGCGCGACTACGTGCAGTCCAACAAGGGTGTTATAGAGGCTTTTAAAAATAGGCTTGAAAAAAACGGAATTAATGTTACTATTAGAAGGGAAATGGGCAGAGATATAGACGGTGCCTGTGGACAGCTTCGCAAGAAGCATATAGATAAAGAGAGAGGAATAAACTAGATGAAGACGTTTTCCATTACGGATGCAGGTGCTATTCGTGAGATGAATCAGGATTTTTATTTCTCGTCTGACACTGCAGTAGGAAATCTTCCGAATCTTTTCATCGTAGCAGATGGAATGGGAGGACACAAAGCCGGTGACTATGCTTCCAGATACACTATAGAGCGTGTGGTTGCATCGGTATCGAGAAATGCCGGGGATGAACCGGTATCCATCATCAAAGAGGCAATCAACAAGGCAAATGAGCTTCTGGTGGCTGAGTCTCGTGAGGATGAAGCTAAGCGTGGAATGGGTACCACCTTAGTTATAGGAACTATTATAGGAAACAAGCTTTTTGTGGCTAATATAGGTGACAGCAGGCTTTATATTGTAGGTGGCACAGAGCAGATCAGACAGATTACCAGGGATCATTCACTGGTTGATGAGATGGTCAGGATGGGTGAGATAAATGCCGAAGAGGCGAGAGTTCATCCGGACAAGAATATCATCACGAGAGCTGTCGGGGCAGCAGATCATGTGGAGGCAGATTTCTTTGAGGTCGAGCTATGTGAGGACGACATGATTCTTCTGTGTACAGACGGACTTACCAATATGGTGAGAGATGAAGAAATATGCGATACTATTAGGCAAAATGATAATATCGAGACAGCAGCGTCACAGCTTGTCGCCATGGCCAATGCAAATGGTGGCCGCGATAATATCACTGTAATGATTATTAAACCATTTTAAGACGAGGTAATAACAGATGTTAGAGATAGGAAGTTTTTTATCGGATCGATATGAGATCCTAAGCAAGGTTGGCGCAGGTGGCATGTCCGATGTATACAAGGCAAAAGACCATATACTGAGCCGTTTTGTAGCTATAAAGGTTTTAAAGCAGGAGTTTTCGGAGGATAGTTCATTTGTGACCAAGTTCCGTGCTGAGGCACAGTCAGCAGCAGGACTTGAGCATCCGAATATCGTAAATATCTATGATGTAGGCAGCGAGAATGGTCTGTACTACATTGTTATGGAGTATGTCGAGGGCATCACACTTAAGACTTATATCGAGAAAAAGGGACAGCTGTCATTCAAGGAGTCTGCAAGTATTGCAATCCAGGTGGCAAGGGGCATAGAGGCTGCTCACAATAAAAATATCATCCACCGTGATATCAAGCCGCAGAATATCATTATTTCTACAGACGGCAAGGTAAAGGTGACAGACTTTGGAATTGCAAAGGCTACATCTTCAAATACAATAAGCTCAGATGTGATGGGTTCAGTACACTATGCATCTCCGGAGCAGGCAAGAAACGGCTTCGTCGATGGCAGAAGTGATATTTACTCACTGGGAATCGTAATGTTTGAGATGGTTACAGGCCGTGTGCCGTTTGACGGTGATACCACAGTGGCAGTTGCACTGCAGCACTTACAGGAGGAGATTGCAAGACCAAGCATCTACGCACCGGATCTGCCAATCAGCTTTGAGAAAATCATCTTAAAGTGTACACAAAAGACACCGGACCGCAGATACCAGACTATTGAGGAGCTTCTCACAGACATAAGGCGCTCTCTTGCGCATCCTGATGAGGATTTCGTCACAATAGCACCACTCGTTGACGGTGGCAAGACCAAGGTTATAAGCCCGGAGGAGCTTGACAAGATAAAAGAGGGCAGAGGTGTCGCAGAGGACTTAAACGATGATGATACCGATGCAGATAATGATGATGAGTATGCTGACGATGAAGACGATGATGACGGCAAGCTTTTAAATCCAAAGATGGATAAAGCAATCACGATCATGGGTATAGTAACAGCCGTAATCATTGTAATAGTTATCATATATCTTGCACTTTCAGTGGCAGGAGTGTTTAAGTTTGGCGGCAAAAAGAACTCAGAGTCACAGCAGACAGAGTCACAGACACAGACCGAGTCTGAATCAGAGTCAGAGACACAGACTGAGACAGAGGGCCAGATGATTGACATCAGAGGCATGTCAGTGGAGGGTGCTCAGAAGGCAGTAGACCGCTTAAAGCTTGACCTCACAGTATTTGCATTTGAGACAAAGCAGTCAGATGGAAAGGACGGCACAATCCTTGAGCAGGATGTTAAGGCCGGAGATACAGTAAAGCGTGGTTCACAGATTAATGTAGTTATCGCAGGAAAAGGTGATAGTACATCAGAGATGGTCAAGATACCAAGTGTAATCGGAAAGACCAAGAGCTCGGCAAAGAGCACACTCGAGTCAGCCGGCTTTAGTGTCACCTTCGAGTATGGAGATTACAATGACAGTGTAGCAGCAGATGTAGTAACAGCACAGTCACCATCAGCAAAGAAACAGGCCGCAAAGGGCAGCACAGTAACAGTTACCCTTTCACCGGGCCAGAAGCCAATCACCGTGCCAAACGTAGTAGGCGCCTCACAGTCACATGCAGAAAGCGCCCTCGCAGGAGCAGGGCTCAAGTACACCTATGCTGACTCTCAGTACAGCGACACCGTACCCGCCGGCAGCGTAATCAGCCAGACCAAATCCGGCGAAACCGTAGCCGCAGGCACCACAATCACACTGACACTCAGTAAGGGTAAGCAGGAGATATCAACTAACGTAAGTAAGACAGTTAAGCTTGATATCGGAGAAGTTAATATTACAGGTGGTTCGTATTCACTTGTTGGTTCTGACGGAAAAACTTATGCAAGCGGAAGTGATGTAACATCAGCTTCAGTTACAGTAAGTGGAACAATGAACTGTAAAACAGGTACAGTAACGGTTACATGGAAGTATACAGAGCCTGTCAAGGATGAGAATGGAAATGTAACAGGTGAAAAGCCGGGAGAAAAAACGATTTCTGTACAAGTACCATAATTTGATGAAAACGTGGATGGCAATACATGTCCTTATTGTAGCCACCGGATAGCACCCACGAAGTGGTGCTATCCGCACCCCACTACCACACCAACTCGCGGACGAGAACCTGAATTCGCGGAGAAGGACTGTAGATAGCGGGGCAGGCATGTGTTCCGAGGAAAAAATATGAAATGCCCCGGGGTGCCATAAAACTATCGAGGAAAAAACAGGGCAGAGCAAGCCATAGCCTGTCCGTAGGAGAGCCCGGGGCTGGCTTCATATTTTTTAAGAGGAATATATGCCTGCCACCGCCACCCACACAACCTCAAAGCGCGGCATGCACCCCGCCGAAAGCGTGACTCCTGCAAATACAAAAGTACACAAGGAAAACCATGACAGGAAAAATTATTAAAGGAATTGCCGGCTTCTACTACGTCTACGTAGAAGAAACCAAAGAAGCAAAAGAAACTGCCACAGGCGGCACTCTCTACGAGTGCAAAGCAAAAGGCAACTTCAGAAAACAAAAGATAAAGCCGCTGGTAGGCGATATCGTCGACATAGCAGTCCTCGATGATGAAAAGCACATAGGCAATGTCGAGCGTATACTGCCACGGAAAAACGAACTTATCAGACCGGCTGTGTCCAATATAGACATGGCCCTGGTTATTTTTGCATCCGCAAAGCCGGATCCCAATTTCAACCTGCTTGATAGGTTTTTGTGTATGATGGAGTACCAGCATGTCCCGGTTACCATATGTTTCAACAAAAAGGACTTAATCACACCTAAAGAGCAGCAGGAGCTTAAAAGCATATACGAGCCGGCTGGCTATAGAGTGCTTTTTACCAGCACGAAAACAGGTGAGGGCATAGATGAGATAAAGCACATTTTAGAGGGAAGGACGACCACGGTTGCAGGTCCCTCGGGAGTTGGCAAGTCATCTATCATTAACTGTCTGCAGGATGATGTGCAGATGGAGACCGGACATATAAGTGAGAAAATAGAGCGCGGAAAGCATACGACCAGACATTCTGAGATTATCCCTATAAAGGATGGCACGTATATCATGGATACACCGGGCTTTAGCTCGATGGATGTGCCGGGCTTTGAAAAGGAAGATCTGTGGACATGTTATCCGGAGTTTGTAGAGTATGAGCCATATTGCAGGTTTCAGGGCTGCAGTCATATAAATGAGCCGGACTGCGGCGTGAAGGAAGCTCTTGCAGATGGGAAAATATCGCAGGTGCGGTATGATAATTATAAGCTTTTATATGAGGAGCTTAAAAATAGACAAAAGTATTAATTTAAAGCATAATCAAACGGAGGAAAACATGAACTGTTTATCACCATCAATTTTATCAGCGGATTATTCAATACTCGGAGAGCAGCTTAAGCAGCTTGATGAGGCAGGAGCACAGTATGTGCATATAGATGTTATGGACGGCAGCTTCGTTCCAAGCATATCAATAGGACTGCCGGTCATAAAGACAATCAGAAAGTGTACAGAGCGTATGTTTGATGTGCATCTGATGATAGATGAGCCGGTCAGATATATAGATGATTTTGCGACAGCAGGAGCAGATATCATCACAGTCCATGCGGAGGCATGTAAGCATCTTGACAGGACAATCGAGGCAATAAAGGAAAAGGGCATACTGGCAGGTGTAGCATTAAATCCGGCTACTCCGCTCTCAGCCATAGAGTATGTGCTTCCCAAGGTGGACATGGTGCTTATCATGACTGTAAATCCGGGCTTTGGAGGACAAAAGCTTATTCCGTACACTGTAGACAAGGTGCGCGACTTAAAGGCACTTCTTGAGAAAACCGCAAATAAGGCTGATATCGAGGTGGACGGTGGTGTTAATCTTGAGAACGTGGAGACACTGCTTGCGGCAGGAGCCAATATCATTGTTGCGGGAAGTGCGGTGTTTAGCGGAGATATAGAAGAAAATGTAAAGGGTTTTCTGAATATCATGATGTAACAGATGCAGGTTAAAACAAAAATGCTTCCGGGGCTGTAGTAAATGTGGATATGTTATTTATAAGAAGGTGGATAAAATGAGGTATTTGATTGTATGTGGTGGAAAAATAGATAAGGAATTCGGCTTAAATGAGATAAAGACTGATGGAATAGATGCCATAATTGCGGCTGACAGCGGAATGGATTTCCTGTACGAAAACGGTGTCACGCCTGATATAATTGTAGGTGATTTCGATTCAGCCACAACAAAGGCCTTGGAGTTTTTTGAGAGAAAGGGACAGACCGAGATACACAGGCTCAATCCCATAAAGGATGATACTGATACAGAGTATGCCATAAGACTTGCCATAAGAGAGGGTGCACGAAGCATAGTGTTGCTTGGAGCAACCGGCAGCAGAATAGACCATGTGCTCGGCAATATTTCACTCTTGGGAATAGGATTGGAAAGTGGAACTGATATCAGCATTATCGATACAAACAACCGTATAAGGATGGCAGATAAGCCCGTAACCATTGAAAAATCAGCCCAGTATGGCAGGTTTGTCTCTCTTATAGCAGTGACAGACGACAATGAGGTGAGCCTTAGAGGCTTTAAGTATCCTGTTACGGATTATTCATTTGACAGATTTACATCGCTTGGCATATCCAATGAAATAATTGATGACCATGCAGTGATTGATATCCATAGAGGAAAATTTATCATTATTGAGTCAAAAGATTGACTTTTTAGGAATTTTGGGCTATTATATTTTTAGGATTATTTCGGAAATTTAACTACATGGAAAGATTTATCCTGTGTTAGATTTAGAACGTGATGGGGTTATCAGATGATAGAAAAGTATTATAGTGGGGTAATTGAACAGATTTACAATCGCATAGGAAAAGAGACTCGAAATATCGTAATGGCGAATTATAGCAATGATTTTTCGATTGAAAATCTTGAGGTTATAAGACGTTATCAAAGCAATGAGGATAACGTCTTTTTTGCATACAGTGAGTTCTCTTACAACACTTTAGTCGGAGCTTATGAGCCATTTTTAGACATCATATGCAATATGCACAGGCATTTTATTGGCGGAAGCTTTGATGATTTCCAAAAGGAGTGCGGTGTGTACTACCTGCACAGACAGGTGTTAAACAGCTATTATGAGACCGGTGAGTGTTTCCGAGAGGAGACAGTGCTGTTAAATGAGGTAGCATACGAGCAGAGACGCATGACTAAGGCCATAGTTGACATGCTTAAGAGGCTTTCAGAAGTGAGACCATTGATGATTGTGATAAACAGATTCCAGATGGCGTCAAAGAGCTCTATTGAGACCATCAAGTATCTGATTGACAATCCGTGCACCAATATCGGTATTGTCTTAGGTGTTAATGTCCAGGTCAAGGGTACTGACAGTACTGTTGAGGTGTGGGATCGTATAGTCGAGTCTCTTGAGGACAGGAGTGCCATATACTATATAGGCAGTGCCGGACAACAGAAGAATCATATAAGAGACACAAGTGATGACGAGCTGTATATCACTACAAACTTTGAGCAGAGTATTCAGGAAGCATCAAATATTATGGAGTTTCTGGATTATGAGCAGGCAAGGAGAGGCTGTCGTATCATAGAGCACAAGATTAAGTTTGAGGATGCATGGATTGATGAAAAGAGTCTGAGACGTTTTTATTTGATCTATGCAAGGACATCTGTTTTACTTGGAGAGATGTCCAAAGCGATTGAGCTTACGAATGAGTACAAGGCGCTGATACCGGAAAGTGACAGTGAGCATTATTTTTCTATATATTATTTTATGAAGGGCACCTGCTATATGTATCAGGGCAAGCTTGAGAAGGCTGAGGGCTGTGCAAAGAAAGCCTATGACTATGCACTTTTGGCGGATGATGAATTGCTCGAATTCAAGTCCGAGCTTTTGTCCGTTATGATAAAGATGTCGGGCTGGTACAATATATTTTTCTGTGTGCAGGATATACCTGTCAGTGATGAATTTATAGAAAAGATTATAAAGCACGGATACAGAAATCATCTTGCGCATATATATATTTACGCATATGACAATAGCCGGGATGTGGTGAAACAGTCATTTTATGATGAATCATTGCTAAAGCATTTTACAAAGGGACTTGAGCTTGCAAAGAAGATAGAAAATGAGCAGCTTGTGTATGATGCATATCAGAAGACTATCATGCTTGCCAGCACAAACGGTCTCAATGAGATAGCATTTTTATATGTTATCCGTACATACGAGTTCATGAAGGAACACGGCAATATATATGTTGCGAGAGTACTTACGGCTATAGGCTACAATCTGAGTGCCATGGGTAAAAATGAGCTTGTTGACGATTATTATAATACTGCAATAAATATGTTATATTATCTGAAGATGCCGGAGGATATAGCTGAGGTGTATTATAACAAGTCTCTTAACTATATCATGCAGGGTAATTATAAGGAGGCTGTCCAGGCACTTTTAATTGCCATGAAGACTATTATAAAGCTTCATCTAAACAGCTTAAGAGTGTGCAACACGAGTAAGGTATATGCGCTTCTTGCACTTGCATCTATATTTTCAGGTGACAGATTCAGCTGTGAGCGCTATCTGCTCAGCTGCAAGCAGTTTCTCAATTACGTCATATACAGGGTAATTGACAGTACAAGAACAGAGGCTGTTCATGACTATTCCAGATGCGATGATGAGATGTTTCTGTACTCATTTGCATCGGCTATGCTCTTGTGGCACGATGATAAAAAGGAAGAAGCCTTTTTACAGTTTGAGGATGCAGAGAGATACCTCGTTAATGCGGAGGGCAATGAGTTTTTTGCATATTCGATATACAGGAAAAGCAGGATTAAGCTGTTTGAACAGCTCGGCAAAAATGAGCTTATAGAGCATGAGAGAATACTTTTAGATGCACACAATAAAAGAATGCATGAAATAGCAGAAGCAGCTCCGCTTGAAATGTTAAAAAATATCAACTTAGAGTCACTGAGTGAAGGCTTTATCAATGAAAGACAGATTGATCTGCTTGTAAAGCAGCAGGGACTTGCTAAGGACTATCAGAGCTCAAAGCGCCAGATTGAGTTTATTTCCATATGGCAGACTATTGTAGATGTAAATGACCAGAAGAAGGAGACTATGATTGAAAATGCCATGAGCAATTTTATCAATCATTTCAGTCTGGACTGTGCGCTGATTATAGATCTGCACGCGAAGGAGCCGCAGGTGCTTTATAATGATACAGAATGTGATATGACAGATGAGGTTATAAAGGGTATATGTGATATCATGATAGACTATCCGGAGGGGTTTGCCACATCAAAGCTTGGAGAGGACTTCTACGAGCATGAAAATATCATCTCGTACTTTGGCGTGGATGATGTATGTTCATTTGCTGCGGTGCCTTTTATCAAGAATGATGCGCTTTCAAGTGTGCTTATAGCATATGTGCGCATGAAGGAGAATTGGCATGGCTCCATAGAGCGATACATGCTCAACGAGGATGATTTGAGTATTTTCAAGCTGTTATTCAGAGAACTTGAGTATTCCATTGCCCGTATTGAGGCCAACGAGAAGGCTAATGAGATGAACAGGAGACTGAAACAGGCCGCAGTTACCGACATGCTGACAGGCATATACAACAGAGCAGGTATGTATCAGGAGATTGAAAAGCTTGAAAAGCGCATAAGCGTGACATCAGGTGGTATGGATGTGGGACTTATGTTTATTGATCTGGACAACTTCAAGCATTATAATGATACGTATGGTCATGATATAGGTGATCTGATACTTAAGGAGATGGCCTTTATATTCAGGGAAGTGGCAAAGGACAGAGGCTTTGTGAGCAGATATGGCGGTGATGAGTTCATCATAGTCATTGAGTCATGCTCCAGATACGAGCTTGAGAATATTGCGAAGGACATCTATGCGAGGATTGCAGAGGCCGATGGCTTCAGCTGCCAGATAAAGAAATACCTGAATCATGACGTAGAGTTTAAAGAGGAGAAGAATATCACCTGTTCTATTGGTATTTCATATGAGAGAAATGTCACCAGTGAGAGCCAGATTACTGAGCTCATTAAGAAGGCGGATGATCTGATGTATACAGTAAAGACAGGCGAGAAAGGACACTATGCATTCTTTTAAATCAGATGAATTTAAGATAAGAGTACTGACAAAGGATGATGCGGAGGAATACAATGCACTGCTTCGTTATGCTTTTCAGGTAACAGAGGCAGATCTTGCCGAGACCGGTTGGAAGGATGATGAAATCAAGCAGTCGAAGTTTCCGGTGCTTGAGAGAGCTGATGTGCTTGGCTGCTTCAATATCATAGACAAAAAAGAGGAGCTTGTGGCTCAGTTTGCGGTATATCCGCTCGATATGAATATATATGGTGAGCGCTACGAGGTGGGCTTTGTCACAAGTGTGTGCACGTATCCTGAGTACACAGGTCATGGTCTCATGAAGAAGCTTATGAGAAAGAGTCTTACGAGGATGCGCGATAGCAACAAGTCGTTTGCCCTTTTGTATCCATACTCCATACCTCTTTACAGAGGGCTTGGCTGGGAGATTATCTCAAACAAGATGACATATGTGATAAAGGACAGACAGATTCCTACAAAGCTTAAGGAGCCGGGCTATGTGCGCCGTGTGCAGTGGGATGACGAGCAGTTTAAGAAGCTTCATACTCACTTTGCCGCGAAGACTCACGGCTGTCTGTACAGAAACAATCTGGCTTGGGAGGAGTACTTCCGCTGGGATGAGGACGATACGATGGTCGCCATCTACTATAACGAGGATGACGAACCGTGTGGCTATATGGTGTATCTTATCAGCTCCGATGTCATGCACATCAAGGAGCTCATCTACTTAAACCGTGAGGCGCAGCTTGGTCTGTGGGAGTATATTCATGCGCACGATTCCATGATTGATGAGGTCAGAGGCAACAACTATTACAGCGAGCCCATCGCTTTTGAGCTCGATGACAGTGATATAAAGGAGACAATAAGACCATATGCCATGGGCAGAATCATCGACGTGGCGCAGTTTATATCACAGTATAACTGTGACCCGGATGGCCCGGGCGGCTGTTTTAGCTTTGAGATAGCAGATGAACTTCTTCCGTGGAACAATGGCACATTTGTCATTGATTTTGAGAAAGGGCACTGTGCTCTCACCGACAAAAATCCACAGTATCACCTAAGCATGTCTATTGGCACGTTTACCACACTGCTTTTAGGCTACAAGAGTGCTGAGAAGCTTTTGCAGATGGGCAAAATACAGACTACGTATGATGCTGTTGCAAAGCTTGACGATATTTTATATCATGAGATACCATATGTGTCTGATTATATATAATGATTAAAGGGGCAAAAGGTATCATATAATTAAAGGTAAAGGAAAATAATATGTCAAATTATGTTATCAGCTGCTGTTCGACAGCAGATCTTACCAGGGAGCATATGCTCGAGAGAAATATTAAGTACGCATGCTTTCACTATGAGCTTGACGGTAAAGAGTATATGGATGATTTAGGACAGTCCATGCCACTGCCGGATTTCTACAAGGCAATGGAGGCAGGTGCCATGACAAAGACCTCGCAGATCAATCAGGAGGAGTACATGGAGTACTTCAGGCAGTTTCTGGATGAGGGATATGATGTGCTTCACTGTACACTAAGCTCCGGTATATCAGGTACAGTCAACTCGGCAAGGCTTGCAAAGGAGGCTCTTAAGGAGGAATACCCTGACAGAAAGATATATGTGATTGATTCGCTGGCAGCATCGTCAGGCTTTGGTCTTTTGATGGATAAGCTCGCTGACCTTAGGGATAGCGGCATGGATATTGATACACTTGCTGATTGGACCATGGAGCACAGACTTGAGGTGAATCACTGGTTCTTCTCATCAGACCTTACATTTTTTATCAGGGGCGGCCGTATCTCAAAGACCGCGGGATTCGTGGGAAATGTGCTTAATATCTGTCCTTTCATGAATGTGAGCAATGAGGGAAAGCTTATTGTGCGTGAGAAAATCCGCACCAAAAAGAAGGCAATAAAGGAGATGCTTGTGAAGATGCAGGCACTCTGCAAGGATGGTGCCGATTATTCGGATAAGGTCTATATATCAAATTCTGCATGCTATGAGGATGCTAAAGCCGTAGCTGATCTGATTGAGGCTGCCTTCCCTAAGATGAAGGGAAAAGTAGAGATAAATGATATCGGTACGACTATAGGAAGCCACACCGGTCCGGGAACAGTTGCATTGTTTTTCTGGGGTAATAAGAGAGAGGATTAGCCGGATATTTTAGCCTAAATATCTGATTAGAATAATCAAAATCAATAAAGTTGATTATTTTTTTATAAAAAATTAAATTACATCAATCAAAGTGATTAAATATAATCATTCCAATAACTGCGCTTATGTGTTACAATTATATCAGTTCAAACGAAAAGAGGTTTTAAGATGAAAGGATATGAAAAATACGAGCGCAGTTATTTTCTGCCTCCTGAATGCACTTATGACTGGGTTAAGAAGGATTATATAGATAAAGCACCACTGTGGTGTTCGGTTGATTTACGTGATGGCAATCAGGCTCTTATCGAGCCGATGAGCCTTGAGGAGAAGCTTGACTTCTTTAAGATGCTTGTAGATATAGGCTTTAAGGAAATCGAGGTAGGTTTCCCGGCAGCCTCTGAGACAGAGTTCAATTTCACGAGAGCTCTTATTGAGAGGGATATGATTCCTGATGATGTCACTATACATGTGCTGACACAGGCCAGAGAGCATATCATCAAGAAGACCTTCAAGGCACTTGAGGGAGCACCGAGAGCGGTTGTACATCTGTACAATTCCACATCTGTTGCACAGCGTGAGCAGGTGTTTAAGAAGTCAAAGGAAGAGATAAAGCAGCTTGCAGTTGACGGAGCTATTTTACTGAGAGACCTTGCCGCAGAGACTGACGGTAATTTCCGTTTCCAGTATTCACCGGAGAGCTTTTCAGGCACAGAGGTGGATTATGCGGTTGATGTGTGCAACGCAGTGCTTGATGTATGGCAGCCAAAGGCTGATAATAAGGCCATCATCAATATCCCTACCACAGTAGAGAATGCTATGCCACATGTTTTTGCCACACAGATAGAGTATATCAACAAGCACCTCAAGTACAGAGACGGAGTAGTGCTTTGCTTACATCCTCATAATGACAGAGGCTGTGGTGTTGCCACATCAGAGCTTGGTGTGCTTGCAGGAGCTGAGGAGATAGAGGGTACTCTGTTTGGAAATGGTGAGAGAACAGGAAATGTAGATATCGTGACACTTGCCATGAATCTTTACTCACACGGAGTGGATCCACAGCTTGATTTTTCAAATCTGCCTGAGATCAGGGAGAAGTATGAGACATTTACCAGAATGAAGGTAGGCGAGAGACAGCCATATGCGGGAGACCTTGTTTTTTCTGCTTTTTCAGGCTCACATCAGGATGCTATCTCAAAGGGCATGGCATGGAGAGAGGAAAAGAAGCTTGATAAGTGGACGGTTCCATATCTGCCTATAGATCCAAAGGATGTCGGCAGGACATACGAGGCTGATGTTATCCGTATCAACAGCCAGTCAGGAAAGGGCGGAGTGGCATATATCCTTAAGCAGAGCTTCGGTATCAATGTGCCACAGCAGATGAGAGAGCAGGTCGGATACATGGTCAAGCAGGTATCGGACGAGGAGCACAAGGAGCTTTCACCTGAGTGGGTACACAGTATCTTTACAGACAATTATGTGGATTTTCATCCATATTTCACTATACCGGAGTGCCACTTTAAGCAGGTAAACGGCATTTTCGCAGAGGCAGTTATTTTACACAATGACAGCACCAGAAAGGTAGATGCCAATGGAAACGGTCGTCTCGATGCAGTCAGCAATATAATTAAGCAGTATTTTGACATCAGCTTTGAGCTCACTGTATACGAGGAGCATGCGCTTTCACACGGATCTTCATCAAAGGCTATGGCATATGTGGGTATCACAGTTGACGGCAGTATGTTCTGGGGCACAGGTGTGGATGAGGATATCATCAAGGCATCAATCGGAGCGCTTGTTGTTGCGGTAAACCATTATCTTGCCACCAAGGCTGACAGTCACGTGAAGGATGAGCGCTATATTGCCATGCTCAACTTCATCCAGGCAAACTACAAGACAGTATCGCTTGCAGACATGGCTGCACAGTTCAACCTGACAGAGCCGTATATCTCCAAGTACATAAAGGAGAAGTCAGGCAAGACTTTCGGAGAGCTGGTCACCAATGCCAAGATGAAGAAGGCACGCACACTGCTTAGAAACAGCATCACAACTGTTGAGAATATCGCAATCGAGGCAGGATATCAGAACGTGGAGCATTTTAACAGACAGTTCAAGAAGCTGTATGGAATGACACCGCTTGAGTACAGAAATTCAAGCACAAAATAAGCTGATGCAGCATTTTAATATAACCGGATCAATATGCCAAATGACAATTCATTTAGCTGTATTGGTCCGGTTTGCTTTTTAGTATTGCATTTTTTGTGTGAAAATCTGCATTAAAATTGTATAAAAATGGGAACAATGGGCTATTGATTGTATTTTATCAAGTAATTTGTTGTTTTTACAACGGATTATATGTACAATGCGGGTATAATATATATATAAAATAATTATTCAGAACTACTGATAACAAAGCAGATATTGAGAATTTGTGTTTGTGATGAATAGTTATAATAAAAAGCAACTATTTGAATTATAGTATAAGAAAGAGAGGAACGTACATGAGCAATAAAACTAGCGCAGTTGTTAAGACAAACCCAAGAAAGGCTGTCATGATCGGATGTGGATTCGTTGGTTCGGCATCAGTTTTTGCACTTATGCAGAGCGGTCTTTTTTCTGAGATAGTTCTTATTGACGCTGATAAGGACAAGGCTGAGGGAGAGGCGATGGATATAAGCCACGGTATTCCTTTTGCCAGACCTATGAAGATATATGCAGGCGGTTATGATGATGTGGCAGATGCTGCTATCATTGTTGTTTCTGCAGGTGCAGGTCAAAAGCCGGGCGAGACAAGACTTGATCTGGTAAATAAAAATGTTGCAATCTTCAAGAGCATCATTCCTGAGATTGCAAAGAGAAACTTCGGTGGAATCTTACTTATCGTTGCAAACCCTGTAGATATTTTAACACAGGTGGCACAGAAGCTTTCAGGACTTCCGCAGGAGCGTGTCATCGGTTCAGGTACCGTGCTTGACAGTGCAAGACTTAAGTACGCGCTCGGAGAACACCTTGAGGTGGACAGCCGAAGCGTACATGCATTTATAGTAGGTGAGCATGGAGACAGTGAGGTGGTTGCATGGTCATCAGCCAATGTTTCCGGAGTGGAGCTTCACAAGATGTGCGAGATGAGAGGTCACTACAAGCACAAGGAGAATACAGAGGAAATCGCTGCAAACGTAAAGAACAGTGCTTACGAGATAATCAACCGAAAGCATGCGACATATTATGGTATCGCTATGTCGGTCAGACGTATCTGCGAGGTGATTATGCGTGATGAGAAGTCTATTCTTCCTGTTTCACACATGATGCACGGACAGTACGGCATCGACGGTGTGGTTCTCTCAATGCCTGCAATCGTTGGAACAAACGGAGTGGAGAGTGATATTCCAATCGAGTTAAACGGTGAAGAGGCTTTAAAGCTCAAGGAGTCTGCTGATGCACTTAAGAGCATTATCGATGGGCTTGAGCTGTAAATATCAAGCGCATAATATTAAACTTATATAAAATACTACAAATTCAGTAGGGTTTGGGGTATAATGATAACTGTCGGGCTGCATATTCTTATGTGCCTGGCAGTTCTTTTAGTTAATGACATATAACTTTAGAACTACTTAGAGCAAAAAGGAGTATATATAATGAGCGAAAGAAAACAAATCCATCAGGAGTTTCTGACAGGCGAAAGAGCCCTGTTTGCAAGCAATGACCTGGATATATATGATACAATTTTTGATGACGGAGAGTCTCCTCTTAAGGAGAGCCATGGCATTAGCCTGACAGGCTGTTTTTTTAGATGGAAATATCCGCTGTGGTACTGCAGTGACATAGCTGTAAAGGACTGCACATGGTTTGACATGGCGCGTGCGGGTGTCTGGTATACAGACAATATCTCTGTCACAGATTCAATAGTTGAGGCACCTAAGAACTTCAGGCGCTGCAATAACCTAAAGCTTAAAAATGTGACATTTCCAAATGCCCAGGAGACCCTCTGGAGCTGTGATCATGTCGATATAGAGAATGTCTCGGCAAAGGGAGATTATTTTGGCATGAATACAAATAATCTTATCATGAAGAATTTCCAGCTGGTCGGCAACTACTCGTTTGACGGCTCAAGAAATGTAGAGGTGTACGATTCAAAGCTTATCTCAAAGGATGCCTTCTGGAATACGGAAAATGTCACAGTCTACGATTCATTTATTACAGGTGAATACCTTGGCTGGAACGCAAAGAATCTGACACTTATAAACTGCACAATCGAGAGCCTGCAGGGGCTTTGCTACATCGACAACCTCGTTATGAAAAACTGTAAGCTCATAAACACTACATTGGCATTTGAGTATTCTTCGGTAGATGCAGAGATTTGCAGTAAGGTGGACAGTGTTTTAAATCCGACAAGCGGAGTGATAAGGGCAAAGGAGATTGGCACACTGACTATCGAAAAGGACAGAGTTGACCCATCAAAGACAAAGATAATATGTGAGGGAAAATAATCTATGTATGATTTTGACACCGTTGTAGACAGAAGAAACACAGGCTCACTAAAGTGGGATGTGGCAGAAAATGAGCTCCCGATGTGGGTAGCAGATATGGATTTTAAGACAGCTCCCCAGATAATAGATGCAATATCAGAGCGTGTTTCTCACGGAGTGTTTGGCTATTCCATCATTCCGGATGAGTGGAATGATGCGTATATTTCGTGGTGGGACAGACGCCATGGGCTTAAAATCGAAAGAGACAGCCTGATTTTTTGCACAGGGGTCGTACCGGCCATATCATCTACAGTTCGAAAGCTCACAACACCCGGTGAAAATGTGCTTATCATGACACCGGTATACAATATATTTTTTAATTCCATATTTAATAACGGCGTAAATGTGCAGGAAAGCCCGCTTGGGTACGAAAATGGCAGATATTTCGTGGACTATGACAGATTGGAGCATGACCTTTCCAATCAACAGACCTCGCTTATGATATTTTGCAACCCTCACAATCCGTGCGGTATCATCTGGACAAAGGATGAGCTTGCGAAAATAGGTGCACTCTGCAAGAAGCACAATGTGACGGTCATATCAGACGAGATACACTGCGACATCACAGCACCGGGAAAGTCTTACGTGCCGTTTGCGGCAGCATCAAAGGACTGCGCCGATATCAGCATCACCTGTATTGCACCGACCAAGTGCTTTAATATGGCTGGCTTACAGACTGCGGCAGTGATGGTGCCAAATAAATTTTTGCGTCACAAGGTATGGCGCGCATTAAATACAGACGAGGTGGCGGAGCCAAACGCATTTGCCATCACGGCAGCAGTTGCGGCATTCACAAAGGGTGAGCCGTGGCTTGAGGAGCTTAGAAAATATCTATGGGAAAACCGCAAAACAGTCTGCAGCTTCATGACAGAAAACCTGCCGCAGATACATGTAGTGGATGCCGATGCGACATACCTCATGTGGCTTGACTGCAGTGCGCTCACAGATGATTCTGTGGCATTTACGCAGATGATTCGTGAAAAGACAGGCATTTATCTGTCGGAGGGGACTGAGTTTGGAGGCAATGGCCGCTACTTTGTGAGATTGAATATCGCATGCCCCGGGGCAGTGCTTATGGATGGGCTTCAAAGGTTAAAAAGAGCTCTCGTTTAAGCTGAATATGTACATTTTTTTAAATAAATAAGACCGGTGATCGGCCGGTCTTATCTGATATAATTAAACATTTATGGCATACAAGATTTAGAAATATATCATGCATACGTTTGTTTTCTGATTCGATAGTTAGTATACACTAACATAAATTAGAAGTCAATAACAAATGCAGATTTTTGTGATTTTTTCTGATTTTTATAAATCACGTACAAATCAAAAAGAAAAGTTTTGCAAACAATAAAATGTATGTTATAATAAAATAACTGAATGAAAACGAACGAAAATAAACTCACGGGGGTATTCGAAATGCGAAACAATGAATCATCAGAAAACTATTTAGAGACCATACTTATTCTCAGCAAGAAGCTTCCTGTGGTACGCTCAGTTGATATAGCAAATGAGCTTGGATTTAAGAAATCCAGCGTGAGTATAGCCATGAAAAACCTTAGAGAGAAGAACAATATCACAGTTAGTGATGCAGGCTTTATCACACTTACAGAGTCAGGAAGACAGATAGCAGAGATGATATACGAAAGACATGAGCTTTTGTCAGAGTGTCTTGAGAAGCTTGGTGTTGATAAGGAGATTGCCGCAGAGGACGCATGCCGTATAGAGCATGTCATCAGTCCTGAGAGCTTTGAAGCAATCAAGAAGCATATACATAAGAGCTGATGTATGAAACCAGTACCGCAGGGTACTGGTTTTTTAGTGTATCGTTTTTCTTGTATATATGAGAAAAATCATCTATAATAGTGAAGCTGTAATCGTTGCTGGTCATACAGAGACGTAAACAGTAACAAAAATCTGGAAGGGGAAAAGATGAAACAGATATTAAAGTATTTGAAGGAGTACAAAAAGGAATGCATCTGTGCTCCGCTATTTAAGCTGCTCGAGGCATCTTTCGAGCTTATAGTACCGCTTGTCATGGCAGCAATCATTGATAACGGAATCGCGGCTTCGGACAAGCCATATATATGGAAGATGGGAGGTGTGCTGGTGCTGCTTGCGGCAGTCGGCCTGATAAGCTCGGTCACAGCTCAGTATTTTGCGGCCAAGGCGGCAGTCGGCTTTTCAACAAAGCTTCGTCATATATTGTTTGAAAAGATAGAGTCATTATCATTTTCAAAGATGGATACAGTGGGCACATCGACACTTATCACGAGGATGACAAGCGATATAAACCAGGTACAGTCAGGAGTCAATCTGGTGCTTCGACTCTTCCTTCGCTCGCCATTTATTGTGTTCGGAGCTATGGCGATGGCTTTTACAGTAAATGTAAGAGCGGCAATGGTTTTTGTAGTTACCATACCTCTGCTTTCAATAGTGGTATTCTCCGTTATGGCTGCAAGCCTTCCACTTTACAAAAAGGTGCAGAGCTCTCTTGATACAGTGCTTTCGCACACCAGGGAGAATTTAGAGGGAACCAGGGTTATAAGAGCTTTCAATAAGCAAAATGATGAGATTGACAGCTTCAACAGGGACAACGAGCTTTTAACCAATATGCAGCAGGTTGTAGGACGAATCTCTGCACTCACCAATCCTCTGACATTTATCATTATAAATATTGCAACAATCGCAGTTATCGTATCAGGCGGCAAACAGGTATACGCAGGAATCCTCACACAGGGTGAGGTTGTGGCACTTGTAAACTACATGTCACAGATACTTGTCGAGCTGATAAAGCTTGCAAATCTCATCGTACAGGTGACAAAGGCAGTGGCATGTGGTAATCGTATAGCGGATGTGCTTTCTATTCCATCAAAGCTTCCTGAGAAAAATCCTAAGCTCCTTGATGCAAAGGCAGGGGCACCTGAGGTTGAGTTTGACCATGTCTGCATGACCTATGAGGGAGCGGCCGATGAGACACTTACAGATATAAGCTTTACAGTGCAAAAGGGGCAGACAATCGGAATCATCGGTGGTACAGGCTCAGGAAAATCAAGCCTTGTAAACCTTATTCCGAGGTTTTATGATGCCACAAAGGGCACTATAAGGATTCAGGGAAATGATATAAATGACTACGATGCAGTGCAGCTTCGAGATAAAATCGGTGTTGTAATGCAAAAGGCAGTGCTTTTTGCAGGAACAATAGCCGACAACCTGCGCTGGGGCAAAAATGATGCCACAGAGGAGGAAATGTGGAAGGCACTGGATATAGCACAGGCGACAGAGGTTGTAAAGGGCAAAGAGGGCGGTCTTGACTACATGATAGAGCAGGGCGGCAAGAACTTGTCAGGCGGTCAGAAGCAGCGTCTGACAATTGCCAGAGCCGTTGTAAAGGATCCGGACATACTGATACTTGACGACAGTGCATCGGCACTTGATTTTGCTACAGATGCAAGCCTTCGTGCAGCATTAAAGGGAATGCATGGTGACAAGACAATATTTATCGTGTCACAGCGTACCTCATCTATCCAGTTTGCGGACAATATCATAGTGCTCGACGACGGACAGATGGTTGGCTTCGGACCGCATGAAAAGCTGCTTGAGACATGCGAGACCTACAAAGAGATATATGATTCACAGTTTAAAAAAGAGTCGGATATGACTAAACAAAAGGAGGTGTAGAGTATGGCTACAGACAATGCGAAGATAAATAAAGCAGGCACAATGCGCAAGGTACTAAGCTACATGAAGAGATATATTCCTTTGCTTGTAATTTCCCTTGCCCTGTCTGTTGTTACAGTGGCGCTTACGCTTTATTTTCCAATTCTCACAGGACGCGCAATTGATTTGATTGTAGGAAAAGGAAAGGTTGATTTTACGGCTATGACAGCCATCCTCACAAGAGCAGCAATAATAGTCGTCATAGCGGCGGCAGCCCAGTGGCTTACAAATATCTGCAACAACAGGATGACCTACAACATAGTGAGGGATATAAGGCGTGATGCATTTTTAAACATTGAAAAAATGCCACTTTCCTATATTGATAGCCACTCACACGGTGATATGGTCAGCCGTATCATCGCCGATGTAGATACATTTTCAGAGGGACTTCTGATGGGCTTCACACAGCTCTTTACAGGAATTGCAACAATAGCAGGTACGCTTATTTTCATGCTCACAATAGATGTGAAGATATCATGCATCGTAGTGCTAATCACACCTTTGTCACTTTTTGTGGCAAGCTTTATCACTAAAAAGACATATTCCATGTTTCAGCTACAGACAAGAACAAGGGGAGAGCAGACATCACTCATCGATGAGATAGTAGGAAATGAAAAGGTTGTACAGGCCTTCAATCATGAGGATGAGGCGCTTGAACAGTTTGACGAGATAAATGACAGATTACAGAAATGCTCATTGCGTGCAACTTTCTTCTCAAGTCTTACAAATCCGAGTACACGTTTTGTCAACAGTCTCGTGTATGCCGGAGTCGGAATTTTTGGTGCCATGAGTGCACTCACCGGTGGAATCACGGTAGGACAGCTTTCATGCTTCTTATCATATGCCAACCAGTACACCAAGCCGTTCAACGAGATATCGGGTGTCATCACAGAGCTTCAGAACGCACTTGCCTGTGCTGCTCGTATCTTCGAGCTGATTGAGGAGAAAAAGGAGATACCGGATGCTTCGGATGCGGTAACACTTGAAGCGGCTGACGGACGTGTGGACATAGAGGATGTTTATTTCTCATATGTGCCGGATAAAAAGCTTATCGAGGATTTCAATCTCCATGTAAAGCCTGGACAGCGCGTGGCTATCGTAGGCCCGACAGGCTGTGGAAAGACGACTATTATCAATCTGCTTATGAGGTTTTACGATGTAAACAGTGGAACAATTAAGGTGAGTGGACACGATATCAGAAAAATCACACGAGAGAGTCTTCGTGACAACTATGGCATGGTGCTTCAGGAGACATGGCTCAAGAAGGGCACAATCCGTGACAATATCATAATGGGAAAGCCTGATGCCACAGATGAGGAAATCATTGCAGCAGCAAAGGCATCCCATGCCCACAGCTTTATCAGACGTCTGCCGAAGGGCTATGACACTGAAATCGGTGAGGACGGCGGCAGCCTGTCACAGGGACAGAAGCAGTTATTATGCATCACAAGAGTCATGCTCTGCTTACCGCCTATGCTGATATTGGATGAGGCTACATCTTCGATTGATACACGTACAGAGATTAAGATTCAAAAGGCATTCCTTACCATGATGCAGGGCAGGACAAGCTTTATAGTGGCTCATCGTCTGTCCACCATCAGGGAAGCGGATATTATCCTTGTTATGAAAGACGGAAAGATTATAGAGCAGGGCAATCATGAGAGCCTGCTTGCAGCGGACGGATTTTATGCGAACCTCTATAATAGCCAGTTTGCATAGCATAGGGCTATAGAAATATGGGGCGTAAGCCGCCGGAGTGACTGCCCTGCAGCAGAGGCGTTCTCTCGTTCGCTACGCTATGCTGCCAAGATACTGTACGAATTATGCTTTTTAGGGCCTCTATGCTCGACAAAACCGTCGTAACGTAAGTAGGTAATCATCCGTATCTGTTATTCCCCGATTCCCTTTGGTACAATACCATCAAAACATTGGAGGTATTGTATTTTATGAACAAAGACGAAAAAGCCGGACTCTGGTCTGAACGGATCCGGGAATTCCGATTCAGCGGACAGACATGCAGGGACTGGTGCACAGAGCATCAGATACCGGTCTCGACAATGACATACTGGATCCGCAAGCTGAAACAGGAAAAAATTTCATCTGAGGTGGATAAGGAGCCCGTCTTTGCAAAGCTTCCTTCCGAATCCGAGATTGTGATGCGCGACACCGCGCAGAAAACCGCAGCGGTCAGCATCCTTATTTCGGGATACATCCGGATCGAGGCGGCTCCGTCCTGTCCTCCGGAATTATTCCAGGTGATGATAAGGACGTTAAAAGAGAATGCTTGACCTGGCAGGCGGCACAACGGTATATCTTGCCTGTGGGGCAACAGATCTCAGAAAAAGCTACAATGGTCTGGTGGGCGGCGGAAGTATCGCGACACCATCCCTGGTGGCCGGGATCATGAATGCCAAGTATGTCAACGGAATGCCGCTGGCGCGGCAGGAACGGGAATTCGCCAGATACAACCTGAACCTTTCCACTAAAACCATGGCAAACTGGATCATCGGCTGTGCGGACCGTTACCTGAAACTGCTGTATGACCGGATGAAAGAGGAATTCCTGAAAAGCCGGTACATCCACTGTGACGAGACCCGGATACAGGTGATCGGCGAGCCGGATCAGAAGGGTTCCACCCAGAACTGGATGTGGGTATATCTTACGGATGAATATAGCGGCTCCCCGCGTATGGCGCTCTTCGATTATGAGAGAACCTGCGCCGGATATCATCCGGTAAAGTTTCTTGACGGACGTTTCCATGGATACCTGACCTGCGATGGCTACCAGGCATACCACGGGCTGGACGATTCCATTACCGTGACCGGCTGCTTTACCCACGCGAGACGCCGTTTTGATGCCGCACTTACGGCACTGAAAAAGGACTTCACCAAGGAGCAGCTGAAAGAGACTGTTGCATACAACGCAATGACACGGATCGGGAACCTGTACAAAGTCGAGGAACTGATTAGAAACAAAACACCGGAAGAACGCCATGAGGAACGCCAGAAACAGTCCCGCCCGGTGGTAGACGCACTGTTTGAGTGGCTGCATTCGATGGAAGATTCTGTGGACAGATCTTCCCTTATTGGTGATGCCATTCTTTATACACTGAACCAGGAACCATATCTGCGCCGCTATCTGGACGACGGACACCTCAGCATCGATAACAACAGTGCGGAACGTGCCATCAAGAATTTCGCTGTCGGCCGCCGGAACTGGCTCTTTGCCAAAAGTATCCGGGGAGCAGATGCCAGTGCTATTGTTTACAGTGTCACGGAAACAGCTCTCCAGAACGGGCTGAAACCATATGTGTACCTGACATATGTGCTGGACCAGATACGGCAGATGGGATCATTTCCAAAGCCGGAAGAACTGGACCGGCTGCTCCCATGGTCGGATGATCTGCCGGATGAATTCAGGACGAAAAATCAAGGATAAATTAAGCCACCTGATCAACAGGTGGCTCTTTTTGAAAAATCAAGGTACAGATGATTACCTACTTACGCTGATTAAGCCAAAACACTTGATTTTACTGACTTTTACTCCGTTTTCTGCTATAATAATTGCAAGGATTTTGATGAAATCAAATCGTTTTTCTTGCAGTTTTCTTACAGATTTTTAGTATAAAAGGGTAAAATCAATGTACAAACCGATCGACAAGTTACAGCATTCATTTCTCGATTTCAACCAGCCTATGGGACTTCACATGAATCCGGATAACCGCTGGGTCAAACTGGCTGACCGAATCCCTTGGGATGAGTTTGAAGTAAAATACGCCAAGCTGTTTCCAAGTGATACAGGTAATGTTGCCAAGCCTCTTCGTATGGCATTAGGAGCTTTGATCATCCAGACCAAGTTCCAGTATTCTGACCGTGAGCTTGTGGAACAGATTGCAGAGAATCCGTATCTGCAATACTTTATCGGGCTTCCCGGATTTCGGGAAGAAGCTCCGTCTGATGCAAGTACACTGGTTCTTTTCCGCAAACGCATTTCAGCAGAGATGCTGATGGAAGTAAACGAGTATCTTCTTGCTCACAAGGATGATGACAAAGATGACCATACTCCTCCATCTGGAGGAAAAACCAGTGATGTCAATACTGCAAAAGAAGATACAAACAAAGGAACGCTGACCCTTGATGCAACCTGCGCACCTGCAAACATCCGTTATCCACAGGACATCTCGCTTTTGAACGAAGCAAGAGAAAAGCTGGAAAACATCATTTACCGTTTTTGTAAACGTTATGGTCTTAAGTTGCCCAGACGGTACCGGAAACGTGCCAGAAAAGAGTATCTTGCATTTGCCAAGAGCAGAAAGCACACGGCAAAGAAAATCCGCAGCGCACTCCGCAAACAGCTTGCATATGTGAAAAGGGATTCTCCGGTATCTGGAACAGTTCATGAGTGATGGATACGCCATGACAGGTAAGGATATTGCCTTATATCTTACCATCATCAAGCTGCATGAACAGCAACAGTATATGTATGATAATAGAGTCCATTCTGTGGAGCATCGCATTGTAAGCATTTCGCAGCCATGGATTCAACCGATTGTTAGAGGTAAGGTCAAAACGCCGGTTGAATTTGGTGCAAAATTTGATCTCAGCCTTGACAGCGAAGGTTATGGGCGTATCCAAAAAATATCTTTCGAGGCATACAACGAGAGTACCTGCCTGATTGAAGCAATAGAACGATTCAGAGAGCGTACCGGTTATTATCCGGAACGTGTTCTGGCAGATCAGATATACCGGACCAGGGAAACAGGAGTATCAGGATAATACCGATAGAATCGAAGTGGAGCGCACCTTCAGCCTGAGCAAACGTTGTTATGGTATGAGCTGCATTACCACAAAACTGGAAGAAACACGGTTGACTTCTATCGCATTATCTGTATTCGTGACGAATCTTTTCAGGATTCAGAGGCGAATACTTTACGCTCTTTTACATCTGTTCCGCTTCTGGCATGACTGGAACAAATGTAAGAGCTGGAAGTTGCGGATATCTGCTTAATCAGCAGACACTAGTTAGGTTTGCAAATGTAACAATTTTGTAACATTTTCCCTGGTAAATCGAAAACTGTCATGTTACAATAGCACGCAAGAGGGGATAAGGGAGATAAAAAGTTCTCTTAACACTTGGATGTAAACACAGAATCGAGAATGTTCTATTGGCGACAACCGCCATGGAATATTCTCGATTTTTCTGTTACCAAGCAATCCCTACAAAATTGTTCCAAAGCATAACAAATTTTTGAATAGCAGAAAAAGTTATGCTATATTAGGTTTCTCCCAACGGCTCTGCTAATGGGGAGCCTGCTTATTTTAATAGATTAAAAAAAATCTGCTCCAAAAGTGAGCACACGTCTATACCCCAGCCGTGTCATTACGCCGAAGGGGGAGGAGACCGCCTACGGCTACGATACCGTAG
>OGZG01000760.1_pt1 | contig 25351 bp, 27 predicted proteins | sample 1576781 | NCBI WGS metagenome assembly OGZG01 (sample SAMEA3541502, study PRJEB24748) | human gut metagenome | biome: human gut; feature: human-associated habitat; material: faeces | place: China | collected 2012 | reverse complement strand
AAGCACAGGAACGAGCCGAAAAAGAAGCAAGGGAAAAAGAAAGACAAGAGCGTATCAAGGCACGAAGAAATAAGCGTGATATGGAAAGATAATCACTTCGACTACACTCCCGACTTAATGACTTCTTGGACTGTTGGAAATGTATTTTCGGGCAGTAATCGGGACACTTGGCAAACGAGTGTCCCATATTTTTTGAAAGGAAAGGAAGTGAAACGATATGGAAAACAAAAATTCAAGTTATTCGGTGCAAATTGGAAAGACCACTTTTATTGTGTGCGTGAAGCAGTCGGAAACCGCTAAAAAGCCGATAGAAAAGGTATTTAAGGATATATGCAGACACGAGGTTCAAGAAGATTTCTTTTCAGCCGGTTTGTTAAGTTTAGAAAAATTAAAGAAATCATCTTGACAAATTCGTTCCCGAGGGTACAGGCTACCGCACCAAAACAAGATTTGCCAAGTTTTATAACCTGCCCGAACTGATGAGTATGTTTAAAAATATTGCGGATATTCAAACGGCGGATATGATAAGGCTGCCTGTCCCGAAGGCGAAGTATCATAATATCGCCCTCAAGCCTTCCGAAATCCAGAAGGAAATGGTGCAGGAGCTTGGGGAGCGAGCCGAAAGAGTGCGAAACAAAATGGTGGACAGCAATATCGACAATATGCTCCTTATTACCAATGACGGACGAAAGCTGGCTCTCGACCAAAGGCTTATCAATCCTATGCTTGGGGACAGCGAAACAAGCAAAGCCACAGCCTGTGCGGAAAACGTATTTGAAATATGGAGGAAAACAGAAGAAAGCCGCTCTACGCAAATGATTTTCTGTGACCTTTCCACACCGAAAAATGACGGGAGCTTCAATATTTATGATGATATAAAAAACAAGCTGATACAAAAAGGGATTCCCGAAAATGAAATCGCCTATATTCATAACGCCAAAACGGAAATGCAGAAAAAAGAATTGTTCAATAAGGTGCGGGAAGGAACGGTGCGTGTGCTGATGGGCTCAACAGCCAAAATGGGTGCCGGGACGAATGTGCAGCAAAAACTCATTGCTTTGCACCATACCGATTGCCCATGGAGGCCTTCGGATTTGCAGCAGCGGGAGGGAAGAATTATCCGTCAGGGCAACGAAAATGAGGAGGTTGATATTTACAGCTATGTTACCGAGCAGACATTTGACAGCTATCTGTATCAGTTGGTGGAAAGCAAGCAGAAATTCATCAGCCAGATCATGACGAGCAAGTCCCCTGTGAGAAGTGCCGAAGATGTGGACGAAACGGCTTTGAATTATGCGGAGATTAAGGCTCTGGCATCGGGCAACCCCTTGATTAAGGATAAAATGAATCTGGATATTGAGGTTTCCAAGCTGAAAATGCTGAAATCTACGTTTCTAAATCAAAGATACGCATTGGAGGATAAAATCATTAAATATTTTCCTGTTGAAATTGCCGAAACAAAAGAAAGGCTTGTGGCCTACAACGAGGATATAAAAACAGTAAAGGAAAACACGAGACCGAATGTGGATGGATTTACACCAATGGAACTGAAAGGCACTGTTTACAGCGATAAGAAAGCGGCAGGAACGGAATTGCTTTCCATTTGTGCCTGTAAAGTCAATGCCGACAGAGAGAGCATCGGCAGCTATAAAGGACTTCGCCTTGATTTGGAGTTTGATAAGTTTTCGAGAACTTTTGTCCTTGGTATGGAAGGAAAACAGCGGTATAAGGTGGAGCTGGGCAGTGATGTTTTCGGTAATATTCAGAGAATTGATAACTTTCTTGAGGCACTGCCTGTGCGGGAGAATAACTGTAAGCAGAAGCTTGAGGAACTGGAGAAACAGTTGGAAACTGCAAAAGTTGAAGTGAAAAAAGAATTTGAAAAGGAAGATGAGTTGGCAGAAAAAAGTAAGCGGTTGGAGGAATTGAATGTATTGTTGAATGAGGATAATAAGAAAAATGATATGCAGGAGGTCAGTACAGAAAAGATTGAGAAGAAAAATCAGGAGTGGGAAAGATAAGATTGTATTGAGAAGTTTGGCAGATATGGATATAATAAAGGAAAAGGAGGTGCTGTTTATGAATATCGAAACTATAAAAAATGCTGTTTTGAAATTGATTGACCAATACCCCATAAGCAAAGTGATTCTTTTCGGTTCAAGGGCAAACGGAACAAACAGAGAAAACAGTGATATTGATTTGATTATGGAATTTTATGCACCGGTTACCTTGATTACCCTTTCTGCCATTAAATTAGACCTTGAAGAAATGCTTCATTTGCGTGTTGACGTAATACATGGTCCTGTAACTGAGGGAGATATGATAGAGGTGGATAAAGAGGTGGTGCTGTATGCAGCATAGAGATTTTATTGTTTTGCAAAAGATTTTGAGTGAAATCAGTATAGGGACGGATATGTTGGGAGATACAACATTAACTGATTTTCTTGATAATGAAATGTTAAAACGTGCGTTAAGCATGACTACAATCAATATCGGAGAATTAGTTAAAAATCTTACCTCTGATTTGAAAGATAAATATAAACAAATACCTTGGAAGGCTGTTGCCGGTATGAGAGATATTACTGCCCATAAGTATCAGACATTAAGAATGGAAGATGTTTATAATACAATAAAATCTGATTTTCCGGTATTAAAAGAACAGATAGAAAACATTTTACAGAACGAAAAATAAAATACATTGTATTCTGACAGGAACAAAAAATTCCTGTCTTTTTTATTTTCAAAAAAGGAGGAACTCTATGATTCACACAGACGAGCTTTACAGAAAAATATATGAAAATGCAGAAAAGGAATATACGGAGTATATTACTGAACTGAAAGAGAAGGATGCGGAATATCTGATTGACCATGCGTATGAAATAGCGGCAATGTACGATATTTTTGAGATTTTTAAAAGTGAGTGTCTTTCTCTTCCGGCTTTGACGGAGTATGCAAAAATAGAACATCCTTTGAGAAGTGCTTATACATACACACTTAAATTTGACGATAGTCGCATGGAAGAATTAAAGGACTTTATTCTGAAATTCGGTGAAGAAACTTCGGAAAGAAAGGCAAATAGATTTTATCAAAATCCCAATAGCCCAAGATATAATAAATCCTTCGGCAAAGCGGCAGAAAACGGGGAGAAATACCTTTTTATTGCCAGCTACAACAGAGATATGATGTGTATGGAATATTTTGAAAGCAATATTTCGAAAGCAAATCATAGCGGAAAAACCGATGATTTTATGAAATCTTGGGTAAGCAAATTCGGTGTGGGGCGTTGCAAGTCAATTCTTGCACAGGTCATAAATGACGCTCTCTACGATGGACGTTATGAAAAAGAAGTCAAAGCAGATGTAAGGAAATACCGTTTCGGTTCAAAGGATAAGGAGTATCCTCTTATCAGAACGAACGAGCATCCGGGGTTGATAAACATTGTTTACAAGGAGCTTATGAAAATGGAACGGGAGAAAACCAGAAAAAACGAACAAGAGAGATAAGGAGTTGAGAATCTGTGCCATACATATCGAAAGAGGATTTAGAGCAGGCAAGGCGGATTGACCTGCTGACCTATTTAAAGACCTGCGAACCGGATGAATTGGTTTCTATGGGGCATGAAAAATATAAATTGAAAAGCCATGACAGTCTGAAGCTTTCCAATGGCAAGTGGTTCTGGTGGTCGCATAACATCGGTGGCAGCACTGCGTTGGATTATCTGATTCGGGTAAAAGGGATTGCTCTGCCGGAAGCCGTACTTCTTTTGAGTAAAGAGTGCGGCTTTTTTTCATGCAAGGAGCCGTTGCCTAACTATGCAGAAAAACAGGAGTTTTCGGAACGAAAGCTATACCTTCCGCAAAAGCATACGGATAACGAAAGAGTGAAAAAGTATCTTTTGGGGCGTGGCATTGCGGGCGAGATAATCGAGTATTGCATTGCTCAAAGGCTGCTCTATGAGGAGAGCCGATACCACAATGCAGTTTTTATTGGTTATGATGGAGAGAATCCCAAGTATGCGGCGATACGGGGAACGAATACAAAAAGAAGATTTTTGGCAGAAGCAGGAGGCAGCAACAAGGCCTTCTGTTTTTGTTTATGCAAAGGAAAGGACAAATTGAATGTGTTTGAAAGTGCCATAGATGCCATGAGTTATGCGTCTATGGTTTTGGAAAGCGGCGAGGACTGGACACAGCAGACCTATCTTTCCTTGGGTGGTGTTTATAAAAATAACCGAAACAGACTTCCGATTGCATTGGAAAAATACCTCAGCGAACATAGAGAGTCGCAAGAGATTATCCTGCGGTTGGATCATGATGAGGTGGGAAGAAATGCAACGAAAGGTATTTTATCGGTCTTAAAAAGTGCAAATGCAAAGGCAGTTTTTTGTGAAGCAGGAAAGGATTATAACGAGTTTCTGATGATGCAAAAAGGGATTCTTTCTTCGGACAGGTCATGCGGAAAAGAAATGGATAGGTAGCACGCAAAGGATTTGTCGTGCTTTTGCAAGCATAGCATTTTGACGGCAAAATGCGGCTTGTTAGGGGATTTTGCCCCTAATACCCCAAAAAAAGAGAAAGGCAGGTGCATGAAAAAATGAAGATACGAAACCGAAAAATAACCGTCAGACTTTCCGAAAAGGAACGGAAGTTTCTTGGAGAACAGGCTGACGCAGGCGGCATGAAAATCGATCCGTATATCAGAGAGCTGATTATGGGCAATGAGGTAAAGAGCAGACCAAAGGAAGAATGGGCGGAGGTTGTGCGGCAGGTTGCGGCGGTGGGCAACAACATTAACCAGATAGCCAAGAATACAAACATGGGCATGGAGGTGACGGCGGATATTTTGAAAGAGGTTTTGGAAATGCAGAAACAAATATGGGAAAGGATAAAAAATTTATGACATGGCAATTACAAAAATATTTGCGGTGCGGAGCAGATTGGATGACAGCATTAAATATGCGACCAATGCGGAAAAGACATCTGCCGAGGCGCTGGAAGGGAAAATCGAGTATGCCCTTAACAGAGAGAAAACAGAGAAACATATTTACGAAACAGCCCTTAATTGTTTTTCAGCGTCCACCGCCTACAGTGAAATGCAGAGGACAAAAGAAAAATGGCATAAGACAGGCGGCGTGCTTGGGTATCATTTTATACAGTCCTTCAAGCCAAAGGAGGCAACGCCGGAAACCGTTCACGAAATCGGTGTGGAGTTTGCCCGAAGATGCTTCGGGGAGCGGTTTGAGGTTGTGATTGGTACACATCTTGACAGAAATCATCTGCATAATCACATCGTGGTGAATTCCGTTTCCTTTGCAGACGGGAAAAAGTATCATTCCAATGCAAAAAGCTATTTCGGGGAGATACGAAAAATTTCTGATGAAATTTGCAGAGAATACGGACTTTCCGTGATTGAGCCGCAGAAAAAGGGGATACCTTACAGTGTTCTTCATGCGGAGCAAAACGGAAAGCAGACGGTGCGAAGCCGGATTCGTGCGGATATAGACGAGGTAATCAAAGCGTCCTTGAATTTTACGGTTTTTCTGGAACTGCTGAAAAAGAGGGGGTATACGGTAAAGCATCAAAATGTAAAGCATACTGCCGTAAAGCCGCCGTACAGTAAGAAATTTATCCGTCTGGACAGCCTTGGCGAAGGTTACAGTGATACGGAGATTGGGAAGAGGATTTTAACGCAATCCATGCAGAAAAGAAAAACACCACAGCAGTCTGTTGTGCTGTTCCGATTATACAGCACGAAAGGAAAGAGATATGACATCCGAAAAACAAAAAGAAAAGCGAAAATAACAGGCTTTGCGGCATTGTATTTTCGGTATCTGTATCTGTTAAGAGGAAGGAAAACGCCAAGAACAAGAAGGCTCTCCTATTTTATGCTGGAGGAAAACACAAAATTTGAACGCTACCTAAAGCAGCACCGATTTTTGCAGACGAATAACATCAATAGCATGGAAAGCCTTACGGTGCTTTATGCCGAAATGCAGAACCGGCATGAGGAGAACCTAAAAAAGAGAAGGCGATTGCAGTACAAAATGAGAACGGGGGGAGAAAGTGAAACCTTGCAGGCAGAATTATCGGAACTCAGCCGGAAGATACGGGAAGAAGCCTTTTGTATCCGTATGTGCAGGCAGATTGAGAAGGATGCGAAAAAAATAGAGGAAAGATTGCATCAAGCAGAAGAAATCAAAAAGGAGGAAACGGAGCATGAGCCAAGGCGGCGAGGCAAGAAGAGAAAATATACAGCGCGGATTGACTTGTAGAATATATCGGAAACAGGTATAATAAAATTAAGAATAAATATTTTACTGTTGGAGGTGGAATTTATGGCACGGACAGACTATATTACAGATGAACAGGTCGTGAAAAGGGCGCAGGTGGCGGTTAAGCTTGAATTGGAAAAAAATATGGCTTTAGATGCGCCGATTGCTGTGTATGATAGAGAAAGAAAAGTGATTATTGTAAAAAATAGTGATGGCTCAGAAGTTGAGGTGGAAAATCGGCTTAGAAGGGGGCGCTACAGTGAAAGAAGGAGATAAAACGAAGCGTCCTGAAATAGTTGTGTTCGCCGGTCCCAATGGCTCTGGGAAAAGTACGTTTACAGCACTGTTAAAACCTTGTATTGATTATATAAATGCAGATGAAATCAAGAAAAATTTAAAATGTTCGGACTTGGAAGCGGCGCAAATTGCGGAGAAACAAAGAGAGGAGCATTTGAATAAAGGCGAGGAATTTTGTTTTGAAACGGTGATGTCAACAGAACGCAACATAGATCTTTTGAAGAGAGCGAAGAAAAGAGGATATTTTATTCGTTGTTATTATGTTTTGACAGCAGACCCGATGATTAATGTTTTAAGGGTTAGATCAAGAGTTGCAACGGGTGGACATAATGTTCCGAAGGAAAAAATAATAAGCCGATATGATAAAGCACTTGAGCTTATAAAAGAGGTGTTGCCGGTTTGTGATATATGCCATATTTACGATAATTCGGAGGATAATCCTTTTCGAATTTACAAAAAAAGAAAAAATGAATCTTTTTATGATGAATGTTCAGATTGGTTGAAAGAGGATATTGTTTTATTAACCAATGATATAAAGGCAAAATATAAAGAATTAAATATATGATAATTCAAAGATAAGCAGGATATATGAATTTATATTCTGCTTTTTTGATGCAAGAAAGGAGATGATCGCATGAGCCAAGGCAGCGAGGCAGCCGAACAAATGACAAGAGAGGCGGTAAAGCTATCGGAAGAAGCAGTTAAGCTTTCGGCACTGGGAGCGAAAAATCTTGCGGCTCTGTGTCTGGCAATGGCAAAGGATAACCAGAAACTGAAGGGCAAAACAAAGTTGAAACGTCTTTTGACCGAAGGCAAGGAGCTTCGGGTGTTTGATTTAAAGGAGGAAGATGTATCGGCCTTTGCAAAAGAGGCAAAAACCTATGGGATTTTGTTTTCTACGATAAGAAATACAAAATCGGCTCGGGATACGGTTGATGTGATTGTCAAAGCGGAAGATGCCGCAAGGATCAACCGTATTTTTGAAAATATGGGCTATGCGGTTCCGGAACGGGCAAAAAAAGAGATGTCCCGAACTCAGCAAGAGAACAAATCAAGCGGGCTCGGGACTGGCTTAACGAAGGCGGATATGAGGAGTGAAAGGGAATCGGTGGTCGGAAAAATAAAGACATATCAAAAGCTTTTGCAAAATCAAAAAAAGAGCAAAGAAAAGGAATGGGGCGAAAGATAAGCATGAAAAAGATTTTTTTAACCGCAATACTGACAGCCATATACACCTGTACGACGGTTTATGCGGCATATTATCCTGTCAGCATTGACGAAAGCATAAAAAACGGCGTAAGAACGATTACCAAAAGCTATGAACTGAATCAGAATGACGATGTGACTGCCATTTCAAAGGAAGGCTTTGAACAGAATGGCAGCTTTTTTGTTTTCAAGGACATGGTAAAAACAGAGCTGCCGCAGGTGGAAAGCAAGGAATACGCCGAAAAGGTTGTAATCAGCAGCAAAAGCAACAAGATGAATGACATTCTTCCGCTTTTGGAGGAAGAAAAACAGGTTGTGACTGAGGATGGCTTTTCGGGTACGGCAAAGCTGGATCTTTCAAATTTGAAGATTGAAAGTGCAGGCTATGGCACAAGCACGAAGAATGTTAGCACAACGAGAACATATCCGAATCTGGATAGTGCGGATACGCAGTACATTCCAAAAACAACTGTAGAGAACGGAAAGACCTTAGAGCTTTCCGGTATCGACTGGCAAAGTGACAATACACAAAATATCAACGATACTGCCATTACGGACAGGTATACGGCGGTTGCCACCTATACGGGAACGGTCAGCAACAGCTATGTAAAAGGCTACACGGTTACGGCGGAGTATAAGGGTACTGTTTCCAAGACGAATACGGATAAGGTGATGTATACGGCAATTTTTGAAGAAAGCACGCCGACAGAGAAAAATAAGGCAAATTTGCTGTATGCTGTTCTCCCTTTGGGGGGTGCTTTGGCAGGCATTGTGGGAACGATTTTACTTGGAAAACTGAAAAAGAGAAAGGGTGTTGAATATGAAGAAGAAAGCAACGATGTGGATATTGACGCTGCTGATGACGATGATGACAACTACCCCGGCATTGGCACTGGAGTATAACGTATCCGACAAGGCGGCAGGCGAGTTTGGGAAAAGCACCAGTGTGGAAACCGTAATGGTTGTGGGCGAAGAAAAGCTGTTCAATGTAAATGTGAGCAAGGACAGTGCTTTTGTGCCGCCGACCTTCGGCAGTCCTTCCGCCGATACAAAGGGGACAGGCTATCTGCTGACACCGAATATTTCCGGTGTGGGAGAAATGAATATCGGCAATAGTGCAAGCGGCGTAAATGTCCCTGATTCTTCCGCAAACAATACAACGCAGTTTCCGCCTTCCAACGGAACAAATGATACGGGCTATGTTTCTTCAGATAAATTTACACTGCCCGATGGGTTATATTATGCGGATGGCAGTATCGGTACATTGAAAATTCCTTCCGTCAATTTGAGTGTAAAGGTATATGAAACGGAAAGTTTGGAATCCCTTGCCAGAGGTGCGGGGCATTTCAAATCCACCTCCTGCTGGGACGGAAATATCGGCATTGCAGGACATAACCGCGGGGTAACCAATCATTTCGGCAAAATCCATACCTTGAAAAAGGGGGATAAAATCAAATATACAACCAAGCTTGGGACAAGAACCTATCAGGTAAAAACAGTCACCAAGATAAATGAAACGGATTATTCTTATTTGGAAAGAACTTCGGATAACCGAATGACACTGATTACCTGTGTGGAAAATGTACCGCGCAAAAGATGGTGCGTGCAGGCGGTTGAGGTCAAATAAGAAATTGATTTTTTGACAGAGCTTTGCGGTAATTCTATACTGAAGGAAAAAGAGGGTTTTCAAAAGAAAAAAGGAGGAAGAATATGAGACTTGTATATTTGCTGTTACTGACATTGTTATTTCCGACATCTGTTTTTGCACAGCCTTACAGAACGGTGTCCTATGATGCTTCCGGCAGAAAAGTGATTACATATACCTGTGATCCGAATGAAACACCGGAGTGGTTCAAAGAGAATTATTTAAAAGAAGAAAAGACAGAAGTGTCTATCCTTTCTGAAGAAAAGGCGGAAGTGCCTCCCGAACAGAGAAAGACACCGCCCAAGGAGAGCAGTATCCCGGCGAAGATTGAAACGGTGGATGCGAATGGGAAAGAAATTTTTACGGAGAATTACCGTATCGGATACGCAGGACAGTGTACTTGGTATGCAAGAGGGCGGTTCCGTGAGGTGAACGGTGTGGAGCTGCCGACCATCGGTTATGCGAAGGATTGGCTGATGGCTCCTTTGGTAAGTGATAAGGTGGACGTTTGCCTTGATGTGAATGTGGTTCCCGAACATTCCATTGCGGTATATGCCCCGAAAGCAGATAGCCGCTTGAAAGGTCATGTGGTATTTGTGGAGTATGTGGAACGGGATAAAGACGGAAATCCTGTAAATGTTTATTATACAGATGCAAACGGCAAGCAGGATACCGAGAAAAATAAGTATACAAAGGGCTGCGACGGTAAGGTTATTCAGGAAAGCTTTCAGGAGTTTCGGGAAAATCGCCACTTGAAGCTTATTGGGTATGTGGTAAAAAAATAATATTGACACTACGTTGCTTATTCAATATGATACTGACAAAAGGAGGTCGGGATTGTGAAAACGTTGGATGAGTATTTAAAAAAGCCATATCGTATGAATATCAAAGAAGATAAAGACGAGGGCGGCTATGTGGTATTTTTCCCTGAAATTCCCGGATGTATCACTTGCGGCGAAACAATCGAAAGTGCTGTGAAAAATGCAGAGGATGCCAAAAAGGAATGGCTTATAGCTGCTTTGGAAGTAGGAATAAAAATTTAATTATGGCAAATCAAAGTGTCTTGGGAAACCAAGACATTTTTTATTGCGAAAAAGGAGGAAAAATTATGACGATAGGAAAGAAAATCGTATCTGTATTTTTATCTTTTCTGATGCTGTTTTCGGTATGCGTGGAGGCTTTTGCAGGCACTTCCATGGAAACGGCATTAAACAAGGTAAATCTGTATGTAAAGGAAGAAAGCAAAGGGCAGCTTCTGACTTGGAAGGGTGTTATTGATGCGAGAAATTTTGCACCCGATGTGATTGTATATAAGGCGGAGGACGGAAAGGAATATCCTGCCTTTTGTGCCAATCCGAATAAGGGCGGTGTAGAAAATTTCGCAGCGAAAAACTATGATGTTGATGTAGATCAACTGGACACCAATCCTCACGTCTGGGGTGCGATTACAAACGGCTATCCCTATAAAACGCCTGCCGAACTGGGTGTGAAAAATGAGTATGAGGCGTATTACATCACAAAAATGGCAGTTTGGGCAATCGTCCATGATAACTACAGCAATCTGAATGACTGGAAGGCAAACGGCAGCCAGAATAATCATGTGGAAAAGGCAATGAAGGCTTTGGTTGCCAAGGGCAGAGCCAACACAGCGGTTTATCCCACATGGCTTGCGGTTAATCCCAAAAGCACAATGGTTTCCGTTGATGAGAAGGACAGCAATTACATCTCCCAGACATATACACTGAAATCCAACGTGGACATCAAAAGCTACCGAGTTGTGGTTGACGGAAATGTGCCTGCGGGGGCAAAGGTTACGGATGTCAGCAATAAAGAAAAAACAGAGTTTTCCGGCAGTGAGCTGACCTTTAAGGTATTGATTCCAAAGGACAGCCAGAAAGGCGAGTTTCGTGTTTTGGTAAAGAGCAAACTGGAAAACAAATCTGTTTTGTTCGGTGTGGCACATGATGAGAAAAAGCAGGATTATTATGTTTCTCCTTTGCCTTCCTATAATGGGGATTCTTGGGTGCAGCTTGCGTATGCACCCGAAGGCGGTGATGTTTCCGATACACCCGAAATACCTACAACCGATGTGCAGATTTTGAAGGTGAAGAAAGGTACAACAGAAGGTTTGGCAGGGGCAGTGTTTAAGGTAGAAGTTGACGGAAAGACCATCGGGCATTATGTGACAGACAAAAACGGCGAAATCAAAATCGAAAAGGTATCCGGAACGCTTTCCGTTACGGAAGAAGTGCCGCCCAAGGGTTATGTGTTGGATGAAAACAATCATAAAGATGTAGAAATCAGAAATAATGACGAGCCTACGGTTATCACCTTTGCCAATGAGGAGCAGGCACAGCTTGAGGTGGTAAAGCTTGATGCGGATACAGGCGATAAATTGGAGGGCGCAGTTATTCGCATTGCCTATGACGGCGGGAATGATTTTTGGGATTTACACACAAACGCCTCCGGCAAGGCAAGTCTTTCCAATCTGAAAAGCGGTACTTATTCTGTAAAGGAAATTTCCGCACCCGCAGGGTATCTGCTCAATGATACGGTGCAGACAGTGAAGCTGGAAGCAGGCAAAACGGCAACAGTTACGCTGAAAAATCAGGCAAAGCCCGGTATTCTTGTTAAAAAATATGATGAAGATACAGGGATGCCACTGCCCGATGCGGAGTTTTCCGTTGCGAAGAAAGGCGGCAGTATCGTATATGAAGGCATGACGGATAAAAGCGGTCAGATGAAAGTCGAAAACCTTTCCGAAGGCTGGTATACCATTACGGAGATTGCCGCACCGAAGGGCTATCTTATTGCGGACAAGAGCAAGGATGTATATTTGGAAGGGGGCAAATGCGTTGCGGTCAAGTTTGACAACAGACTCAGACCGTCCTTGCAGCTTATGAAACTGGATGCAAAAACAAACGAACCTCTTGCAGGTGCAAAATTCAAAGTAACGAAAACAGAGGATAAAACCGTAAGCGAGTATGTAACCGATCAAACAGGAACGGTTGTGATTCGAGATTTGGATGAGGCGGTTTATACTGTGGAGGAAATCAAAGCACCCGATGGTTACACCATCAGCACCGATAACCATAAGGACATTGCTCTGGAATGGGGCAAAACAAAAACACTTATTTTTACGGATACCAAGAAGCCGACACTCATCATTACCAAAACAAATGCCTTGACCAATCAAGGTGTTCCCGATACGGTATTTAAGATTCAGAGAGAAAAAGCCGACGGCGGCGTTGTGACACTGGGAACATACAAAACAGATGCCAATGGACAGATTGTTTTGAAGGGCGTGGATGCAGGCTGGTATGTGATTACGGAAGTAAGAGCGGCACAAGGCATGAGCTTGCCCTCCAACCCTGTTACAAGAAAATATCTTGCGGAAGGCGAAAATACCTATACGAATTTGAAAGGAAGTGCAACATTAGAGACAAACAAAACGGAAGGCACAGGCTCCGACAATGTGAAGGTTACCTCCGGAAAGGACTATGGCGAGGAGATTCCGAACTATCCCTTAAACAGCATTGTTATCAAAAAGACCGATGCCAATACATCCAAATTGCTTGCAGGTGCGGCATTTGAGGTGCGAAAGGTAAGCGGAGATATTTCCGGCAACTCCGGCACGATTATCGGCAGATATACCACAGATGACAGCGGCATTATTGTTATCACAGGTTTAGAGGCAGGTGCGTATCTCATTGAAGAAGTACAGCCGCCTATAAATTATTTGCTTTCCGAAAACAGCAAGCAGCAGGCATGGCTTAAAGCGGACGGCACAAGTGTGGTTGAGGTAACATTTGCGAATTATCCTTACGGACATCTTCTGATTACCAAAACAGATGCAGACACCAAGAAACCACTTATGGGTGCAAAGTTTAAGGTAACAACGGCAGACGGAACGGTTGTGGGAAATGCCAATGGAGAGTTTATTACCGACAGCAACGGAGAAATCTTGATTCCAAACGTAAAGCCCGACAGCTATGTGGTAACGGAAATCCAAGCACCTACAGGATATGAAATCAGCGAAGAAGCAAAAACAATTCAGGTCGGTACAGACGGCGGAACATATCAGCTGCGTTTTGCCGACAGAGCATTAAATGGATTGGTTATTTCCAAGATTGACGAAGAAACCAGAGAGCCGATTAAAAATGTTACGTTTGAAGTAAGCAAAATGAACGGAGAACGTATTGGCACATACCGTACTGACAGTGACGGCAAAATTGCACTTTCCAATCTGGAATCCGGTTGGTATACGGTAATCGAAACGAAGGCTGCGAAGGGCTATGCCCTTGACAAAGAGCCAAAGCATATCGAAGTGAAAAACGGGAAGCAGGCATTGCTGACCGTTACTAACAGACAGACATCTTCCATGCTCATTCACAAAATTGATTCTGTCACAGGCGAGGGCATTTACGGTGTTACCTTCCTTGTCAGCGATGCAAGGCATAATCCGATTGGACAGTATACTTCCGACCAGAGCGGTTATGTGTATATCGACAGAGAGCTGAAGGACGGGAAATATTATGTGCAGGAGATTCAGCCTGCCGAGGGATATCTCATTGACCATACGAAGAAAACATTTTATGTGGAATACGGCGAAACCGGTCATATCACATGGAAGAATACACCGCAGATGGGACAGATTCAGATTACAAAGAAATCTGCGGATGATAACCCGATCAACGGCTTGGCGGCAGGAACGCTTCTGCCCGATGCGGTATTTGAAATCTACAGCAGAGCAGGCAATCTTGTGGATACCGTAAAGACGGATAAAAACGGCAGAGCAGTCAGCAAAACACTTCCTTTGGGAAGATATGTGATTAGGGAAACAAAGGCTCCGAATTATTATATTGCAGAAAAGGCGGAAATCAATGCGGAGATTGAATTCAGCGGTCAGATTGTACGCCTTGAGGTATTAAACAAGAGCTGCTATACCAATGTTTCTGTTACAAAGAGAGGATATAACCAGATTGTACCGGGACAGGAGGTACGCTATACCTTTACAAATATCAAAAACAATTCCACCGTACCGCTGAACAGCTTTTATTGGAGAGATACCCTTCCTGTCAATGCGGTTAGATTGGAGAAAATTATCACAGGCACTTGGAATCAGAGACTTTCCTATAAGATTGTTTATAAAACAAATCTGAACGGTACATACAGAACGCTTGCCGATAATTTAAACACTGCCGAAAACAGAGTCATTTTTGCATCCCCGACGGCATTGGGGCTTGCATCCAATGAATATGTCACAGAGATAATGTTTGTTTTCGGGACGGTAAAGAGCGGTTTTGCACAGGTGGAAACACCATATATCTATTGCAGGGCATTGTCTCATCTTTCCCATGAATATCGTTTTGCAAATAAAACCGATGTCGGCGGTTTATGGAACGGTCAGTGGATTATGGGCAATGACAGCTTTGTTACCGTTGTATATGGAAAGAAAACAGCAAAGGTTCTTCCGAGAACAGGATATTAAAAAGTAGTGTGAAGAAATATGAAACAGAAACTGAACTTTCAGCAGGCTGCCCTTTTATGGGCAGCTTGTTCTATTATCGTTGTTTGGATTGGGATATTGGCATCTGATTGTTGCGGAGAAGGCATAAAGCTGACAGAGTTTCTTTCTCTGTTTTCGGAACGGTTACAGCACCCTTTTCAACTTTCTTTGAATGGATATACCGTCCGCTGTGTGTTTGCGACACTTTGTATTTATGCGCTGGCGATTGGCTATTATTACACCTCAAAAGGAAATAAGAGAACGGGCGAGGAATACGGCTCGGCAAAATGGGGAGATGCAGCAGCCTTGAACAGGAAATACAGAGATAAAAATAGCAACATTATTCTTTCTCAGCATATTTCGATGGGGCTTGATGGCAGAAAGCATAAGCGAAATCTGAATGTCATCGTTGTGGGTGGTTCGGGTGCAGGCAAGACCAGAGGATATGTTTTGCCGAATATTATGGAGTGCAACTGCTCCTATATTATTGCAGATCCAAAGGGGGAAATCCTTCGGAAAACAGGCGGATTGCTTGAGAAGGAAGGCTATGAAATTTGTGTTTTGAATCTGGTAGACCTTGAGAAATCGGATTGCTATAACCCCATTGCTTATCTCAGAAGTGACCACGATGCACTGAAGCTTGTGACCAATCTCATTAAAAATACCAATGAGAAGGGACAGAAAAGCAGTGATCCGTTCTGGGATAAATCCGAGGCGGCAATTTTACAGGCATTTATCCTGTATCTGCTGCATGAAGCACCGGCAAGCGAACAGAATTTTTCTACCGTTATGTATATGATAGAAAATGCCGCAGCAAGCGAGGAGGACGAAAGCTATAAAAGCCCTGTGGATTTGCTGTTTGATGACTTGGAACGGAAAAATCCCGAGCATATCGCACTGAAAATGTATAAGGTTTTCAAACAGGCGGCGGGCAAGACAGCAAAATCTATTTTGGTGTCAACGGCGGTCAGACTGGCCGCTTTTAATCTGCCGGAGATTGCAAGAGTAACGGAAAAGGATGAAATGTTTCTGAATACCATCGGAAACAGGAAAAAGGCGGTGTTTGCCGTTATTTCCGATAACGATACCAGTCTGAATTTTATCGTAAGTATGCTTTATTCGCAGGCATTTCAGGAGCTTTACCACGAGGCGGACAGAAACGGCGGCAGACTGCCTGTTCATGTAAGGGTAATGATGGACGAATTTGCCAATGTCGCATTGCCCGAAAACTTTGAAAAGGTGCTTGCTACCTGCCGAGGACGGGAGATTTCCATAAACATTATCATACAGAACATGGCACAAATAAAGGCAATGTTTCGGGATAGCTGGGAAAATCTGACGGGCAACTGCGATACCTATATCTATCTGGGCGGCAATGAAAGCACTTCCCATGAGTATATTTCAAAGTCCTTGGGGAAAGAAACCGTTGATGTGAAAACCAGAGGTGTGACACATGGCAGAAACGGCTCCTCAAGCAATAATTTCCAAAGTGTAGGCAGGGAACTGCTCACACCCGATGAGGTTCGCATGATTGATAATAATTACGAGGTTGTTATAATCAGAGGAGAGCGAGCTGTGATGGATAAGAAGTTTGTGTTGCAGAAACACAGGAATATTAAATTTACGGAGGACGGCGGTGCTGAACCCTATGAGAAAAGGGAAACTGCCGACTATTCCGATGTTGATCTACATCAAGATTTTGATGTGGATGCGATAGAAGTCATTGAATTTGATTAAGGAGGAATCGAAATGGATACACGAAAAAAGATAAGAATTTTGAAGGGAATAGATGTGAAAAAGCTTTATAAGCTGTTTGCAACGCTTATTTTTTCCATGCTGTTTTGCACAACAAGAGCCTTCGCCGCAGGAACAGACCCATTGGCGGCAATCAATAATCTTTCTACGTTTGTGTTTGCGGCGATTAAGGCGGTTGGCGTGATTATCCTCGGCTGGGGTGTTGTGCAGATCGGCTTGGGCGTGCAGGGGCATGATCCCACACAGAAAAGTAATGGCTTTCTGTCTTTCTTCGGTGGGCTGATTATTGCTTTTGCAAAGGAGATACTGGACTTGATTTTGTAATGGAGAGATAGTTGGTTTCCAAAAATGAAAAAACTTCGAGTTTTGAAAGCGGGGTGTTGCAGATAAGGAGGAAAAGCAATAAAATAGATAAAAATGAGAAGTTTTTGAATAGAGAGTTTAATAAATTGGAATTTGAAAACCATAAAATTATGAGTGATTATTGCTCTCCATAGGTTATCAATAAAATCCTCCAAAAGCCTTGAAAATAAAGGATTTATCGCAATGTGTTCACCTTATCCTTTTATATGATTTCACACAAGTTTACTCTTTCCCTGCCTACTTATAAGGGCAAAATCAAGGGCAAGAAAATCTCATAACAAGATATAACAGAGTGTGGCAATCGGAGAACTGTGACATATGTGCGAATATATTATAACGGAGGATTTTTTAATGGACAAGTATATTTATGATGAAAGCAACGGTTTATGGTATGAGTTGCAGGGAGATTATTATATTCCTTGCATTACTTTACCAACCGAAAAAGAACACAAGTTTATCGGCTTATGGGGACAGCGGTACAAACGCTATTTACAGGAACATAAACGAGCAGTTTACACCACGCTGCTCACAAGCGGAAAATTGAACGGTTATCTTGCTGATATTGACGAACAGGCAATGGATATGATGTTCCGATTGGTTGAGCAAATGGCTGACAAGGAAGGTGTGACTGAGCAACTCAAAGCGGAAAACCCGATGTTGTGGGTTGTAAGAATGAACGAGATACAGGCAAGGGCAAGAGAAATAATCAATAGAGAAATTATATACACATAAAAGATTAGAGCGGCAGGGAGAAATCTCTGTCGCTTTATTCTTGCCCTTGACAATAAGGCACAACTATTATATACTGTACTTGTAGATGTAATACACTATATAATAGCAAGTAACAGAATGGCGGTGGAATTTTGGATATTGTTGTAAGCAATAAGGCAAGCCGACCTTTGTACGAACAAATTTCTACACAAATCAAGGCGGCAATTATGAGTGGTGAATTGAAAACAGGTGAAGCCATTCCGTCTGTAAGGTCATTGGCAAAGTCCTTGCACATTAGTATTTTAACGGTACAAAAAGCTTATGCCACATTACAAGAAGATGGATTTATAGAGTCAACAGCTGGTAAAGGGTGCTATGTATCGGCACAAAATCAGGACTTTTATCTTGAGGAACAACAAAAGAAGATAGAGGAACACTTTACAGACGCAATCGAAGTGGCAAGGGCAAGTGGAATATCACTTGATAAACTAATCAATTTACTGACACTTTTATATCAGGAGGACGAATAAATGAGCGAAAATATTTTAGAAGTTAAAGGTTTGACAAAAGATTACGGTGATTTCGTTCTTGATAAATTGACCTTCACTGTACCTAAAGGCGTAATTATGGGACTGATTGGAGAAAATGGTGCAGGAAAATCAACAACTATTAACTGTATTCTTAATGAAATATCAAAGACAGATGGAAATATTGAAATTTTCGGAAAGGATTATCTCTCTGAAGAAATTGAAATCAAAGACAAAATAGGCGTTGTATTTGATGAAAACCATTTCCCAGATATATTTACACCAAATGAAATTGGAACATATATGTCGGGAATATATTCAAAATGGGAACGAAATACTTATGTCAATTATCTCTCGAAGTTTGAACTTCCTGCTGATAAAAGGGTAAAGGATTTTTCTAAAGGTATGAAAGTTAAGTTGGCTTTTGCTGTGGCACTTTCGCACAAAGCAGAACTTTTAATTTTGGACGAAGCAACAAGTGGTCTTGACCCTATTATCAGAGATGACATTTTAGATATTTTGATTGACTTTGTTCAAGACGAAAATCATTCGGTATTGGTATCTTCTCATATCATAAGCGATTTAGAAAAAGTGGCAGATTATATTACTTTTATTCATAAGGGGAAATTGGTTTTCACCCACTCAAAAGACGAATTAGTTGATAATTACGGTGTAATGAGTTGTGGTGCTATGGTTTTTGACAACTTAGATAAATCAGAGATAATCGCTTATAGGAAAGAGGATTATCAATACAAAGTGCTTGTAAAAGACCGTCACATTGCCGAGAAAAAATATCCAAAAGCGATTGTTGTTCCAGCCGCAATCGAAGAAATTATGCTTTTCTATGTAAAGGGGGAAATGAAATGAAAGGGCTATTAACAAAGGATTTTCTTACAATTAAAAAGAAATATGGCTTACCTCGTGTGATTATGGATATAGCCATTATTATTGCGTTAATGTTCATATTGGAAAAAAGCGGAACAATATATATCAGTTTTTTACTCATTCCTATTGAAATAATGTCAATGATTATCTCCCTAACAACTTGTGACGAGCAATGGAAATGGGGGAAATATGCTGTATCACTTCCTGTATCTAAAAAACAGATTGTATGCAGCAGATATGCTTGTGCGGGTATTTTGTCCTTAATTGGCTTTGTGGTTGCACTCATTGTAAATTCTGCCTCATATATTCTGTTTCCACAATATGCATATGGTTTTTATCTCTTTATGTCCTGTGCTTCATTTGCACTGACATTATTGTTTTTGGCATTTGTTTTGCCATCAAATTACTCGTTAGGTGTTAATGCTGGATTTGCGACAATGTTTATCTTAATTATACTGCTTGTTGTTTTGGGCTTATGGACTAAGGCAACAAATAATTCAATTATGTGGTTTGTTGTAGAGAATTTTGAAGTAAGCATTGCTATTGCAGGAGTTTCTGTTGTTGCAATATGCGGGTTGTCTTTTGTACTGTCAAACTTGTTTTTCAGAAAAAAATATATATAGTTAGGAGTAAGAAATGAGAAAGTGTATCAGATGTGGATGTGAAATGAAAGAAAATTGTGCTGTAAAAATTGAAGGGGCGGGATATGGAATTGTTTTATCATCTGATGAAAACAAGTTATTTGGTGGTCGAATAGGAAAGCCTAAAGCAGCCATTTGCCCTGAATGTGGAGAAGTGTCTATTTATCTTGAAGATTTGGATAGATTAAACTAATCCCTTCTTTTTCTACGATAATGTTATGTACGCCGCCGCTATGGGTAAAACCGTAACGGCGGTTTTTCAATGCTACCTGCTATCTCTGTCAATGGATTTTTTATACTGTCTTTGCGGTGGTTGCTGCTTGTTGCGTTCCTGTATCTCACGCAGATGTTTTAACACGCTCTGCCTTTCGGGCGGTCTGTGCTGTTCTTTAGTGGCAGCTGTCGGCTTCCTGCTGACTTGGTATTCCCACTCGGCAAGGTCACGGTTGTACTGCTCTACAACGCTTTCCATTTCTCGGAAAGTACGCATAAATACCTGCACATCAGGATAACCGTCCGCTTTGAGTGTATCGGGGATTTTATCCAGCCTGTCGGCAATTTCCACTTCGGTTTCTTTGATTTTTACCTCCAACGCTTTTCGTTCTTTACCTTTGAAAAGCCCCTTTGTATCAGCAAGCTGCTGTTTCAAGTGCGGCAGAACTTTGTCCTGCAAGTTTTTAATTTCCTTTGCCTTATCCTGTACTTTTATCATCAGATTTCGCATATGACGGAACTCTGCCATATCAATATCAAGTGTAGGCTTGGGTGGCATATCCTTTTCCCGAATAAGGTTTTGCAGAAAATCTTTTGCCTTTGCCACAATCCCACGGAACAGATTAGGAAGCCAGCCTTTGCTTTTAATTGACTGGCTTGCTTTTTCGTGTATCTCGGTCTGCTTGACTTCTAAAATCTTTGCTTCGGAAATACCCGATAACAACGCCATATCCGCTGTCCTGTTCCATTCCTGCCTTGCGGTATTGTCCGCTTCAATCTCGGCGGCTTTGGGATTGTTCTTGCCGATTTTCTTGGTGGGAAGATAAACGCTGTTCTTATCAAATACCTTTAACTGCTGTTCGGGATCGGAGATATGCCGATTGATAAGGTCGGTGTAAATCTCTTTTATCTCCCGAAGAAAAGGCTCGCTTTTGAATTTATCATCTTTCACGGTAAAGAGGTGGCTTTCGTAAACCTCGCCCTTTTTAATGACGGTACAGCCTTTGCGTATCTGCCCGTCCTCCCCTGTGATTTCTTTCTTGGTGCGTACCCTTTTGCCCGTTTCATCATAGAACACGCTGCGTGTGGCTCTCTTGATGTCAGGCTCAGGAAGCAGTTTTCTTTCGCTGAAGATAAGATGGATATGATAATTGGTTTTGCGTTTGTTGTGGTGGAGGGCTGACACGCACTCCACACCATATCTCTTGCGGAACTCCTCCGTAAAATCTTCAAGGACTTCCTGCGGCTCGTATCTTGTATAAACTTCGGGCAGGGCGATAATCAATTCCCTTGCTTCGATACATTTGCCCTCTGTGCCGCTCCGCTTAAACTCCTGCTGGCTTTCCCTTGCAAGGTTACTCCAAAATTCATTGTCGGCGGTGCGGTAGGTGGCATAAAGGTTTTCCTGCTTTGCGTGGCTTGTGATATAGGATATTCTTCCCTTGACATTGGATAGCTTCGACATCTGTATAAATGAATGTCTTGCCATATACTCCTTCCTCCCGTGACGGGCATACTCTTTTTGCAACCGAGAAATCGGTTGCCGCTGTTTCGGCGGCGTAAGCAGACGGACAGCGAAGAAAACAGCGGGCTGTTTTCTTCTGTATCATAGCGGCGGTGCATTGCCCGAAGCGATGGTACAGTGCCCCCTGCAAGGGCGAAATACCCAGAGTACAAATCGAAGATTTGTGCGAGGGGTGTATTTCGCTCTCAAACGCCGAGGGCTTGGAGAATGGTTATTCTACTTTGCGGACATCGTTTTCATTCAGCAGGTTTCTTCCCTGATTGACGCTCATAAATCGCTCTAAAGTATCCCTGCGGATAATCGCTTTTCTTCCGACCTTGAGGACGGGAAGTTTGCCCCAGTCTACCAACTTACGCATTGTATTTCTTCCGATACCCGTACATTCTGCTGCTTCTTCTATGGTTAAACCCATTTTGATGTTGCCCATTTTATCAACCTCCTTTCAAAACACGCATTTTGCAACTATGTATCTGTAATTATACTTATTTTGATACCTCTTGTCAACTCGTTTTGCAACTTATTAAGAAATATTTTTGTCTATTATTAAATTTATGGTTGCAAAATAGGTTTTTCTGTGCTATACTATCAGCAATAGGAGGTGAAAGCCTTGAAAAAAGAAATTACATTCACCGCAAAACAGGTCGGTGAACGAGTGAAAGAACGCCGAACAGAATTAAACTTAACAATGCCCGAACTTGGTAAGCGTGTCGGGGTAAACAAATCTACCATTCAAAGATATGAAGCGGACGGAGTAGACCCGAAGCGTACAATGATTATCAACGGGCTGGCAGAAGCACTCCTGACCACTCCCGAATGGCTGACAGGACTTTCCGAAGATAAGGAATATGACAGCCGCACTTTATGTGCAAGGGATATGGAGGAACATATCAAAAAATATCTTGATACGGTTTCTTCTGTGGTAAAGGGAGAACCGCACCAACAACTGCTTACCACATTCCTCGGAAAGATGATTGACCTCTATACGGTTATGACTTATCACTTTGCAGACGCAATGGCTGAGGTTGACCGTGTAGCGGAGGACGAGGGCTTAAAGCAGTCCTTACGCCGCTATGCGATTGAGTCAGGGGCGATTATGGAAAGGGTTTACCGTAAAGAAATGGAACTTCCTATCGAGAATATGAAGCAGTTTTTAGATGGGATTTTACATATCTACGATGAGGGACGCACCGCTGTAAAGATGGGCGACCTGTTCGGGATAGTGACAGCAGCCGAAGAAAGGGTTGCTGAAAAAGAAAAATTCCGTGGCACTTTGACAAGTGAAAATGCCGATTGACATTCATCGGCATAAGTGACACTATTACTTTACGCACACCATATGTCACAGTCCCGATTGCCACGGATAGAAAGGAGAAATTTATCTATGGCAAAAGGTTCTGTAAGAAAAAAAGGTAAAAAGTGGTACGCACGCTTCTATATCGAAGATGAAAGCGGCAGAAAAGTACAGAAAGAGTTTGTGGGAACAGAAAGCAAGTCTGAAACAGAAGCCCTGCTCAGAAAAGCAATCGCTGACTATGAGGAAAAGAAATTCGTTGCGAAGTCTGAAAACATCACAGTTGGTATGCTGCTCGATCTGTGGGTGGAGGAAGAACTGAAACCCGGCAATCTCAGCAATGGTACGGTAATGTCCTATCAGGGAACGGTCAACCGTATCAAACAGCACCCGATAGGAAACCGAAAGCTGAAAACCGTAACCGCCGACCATTTACAGGCGTATATAGACTTTCTCAGCTTTGGCGGTACAAATCCTGACGGTACAACCGCAAAGGCACTCAGCAAAGGGTATCTCCGATTGTTTTCGGCTGTTTTACAAGGGGCGTTCCGTTTTGCGGTATTCCCGAAAAGACTGATAACCTTTAACCCGATGCAGTATGTGGTATGGCGAGGAAAGAAAGAAGAATGCGAACTGTTCTCGGACGAGGACGGAGAAACTGCCTCCACACCAACGCTCAGCTACGAACAGTATCAGAGATTAGAGGACTTCCTGAAAAAGAAAAACAATCCTGCACTTCTTCCTATACAGATAGCCTATTATACAGGTTTGCGTATTGGAGAGGTCTGTGGTCTGACTTGGCAGGACATTAACCTTGAAGAACAATATCTGACAGTACGCCGCAGTATGCGTTACAACGGGGCAAGGCACAAAACAGAAATAGGGGCAACAAAGCGTAAAAAAATCCGCACCGTGGACTTTTGCGATACGCTTGCCGCAATCCTGAAAACTGCGAAAACAGAACAGCACAAAAACCGTTTTCGATACGGGGAACTGTACAGCCTTAATTACTATTTGGAGGTCAAAGAAAAAGACCGCACCTATTATGAGGTTTACAGTCTGCCGAGGTCGGAGGAAGTCCCAGAGGGGTACAAGGAATTATCCTTTGTCTGCCTTAGACCTGATGGGGCATTTGAAGCACCGAGTACGGTGGGGATTATGTGCAGGACAGCGAGAAAAAAGGTGGAGGGATTGGAGGATTTCCACTTTCATATGCTCAGACATACCTATACAAGCAATCTGCTTTCAAACGGTGCAGCACCTAAAGATGTGCAGGAACTTCTCGGACACGCTGATGTCAGTACCACAATGAACATTTACGCTCACGCTACAAGGGAAGCGAAGCGTACTTCCGCAAGACTGCTGGATAAGGTAATCGGCGGAGAATAAAAATTTCCCTTGTTTCGGCTCATAAGGGCAAAAACAAGGGAAAATACATAAGGTTTTGATATTTGATAGGCGGTAAGCCTTGAAAAATCAAGGAATTTCGGAAGATTGAATTTTTAATATCAATTTATGCAAAATCAAACAGCGACAGCTGGTTCGACTCCGGCAGTTCGCCGAGCAGTCCCAGATCTGCCATAAGATCGATGACCGTCTTGGTCGCCTTGGTGCGCTGCCTGAAGTCGTCCTTGGACAAAAACTTGCCGTCCTTTGCCGCCTCGGCAACCGCAATCGCAGCATTGTCGCCCATACCGTCGATCGTGTTTAACGCCGGCATGAGTTTGCCGTCAATCACCTGAAAACGATCCGGCTTTGCGCGGTACACATCGATCGGTGTAAAATCAAATCCTCTGGCATACATCTCCTGCACGATCTTCATATCGCGGTAAGTATCCTGCTCCTTTTTGGAGAGCGAATCTTTTCTCCGCGTGTAATCCTTGTAAAAATATTCAAGACGCTCCTTGCCCTGGCACATGATCTCGTAGTTAAATCCCGTCGCGCGGATCGAGAAATATGCCGCATAGTAGGCAAGAGGATAATATACCTTACAGTAGGCGATACGCCATGCCATCATAACATATGCCGCCGCATGTGCCTTCGGGAACATGTACTTGATCTTCAGACACGAATCTATGTACCACTCCGGCACATCATGCGCGCGCATCTCCGTCTTCCACTCTTCCTTTAAGCCTTTTCCCTTACGCACCGACTCCATGATCGTGAAGGACTGCTCACTGTCAAGTCCCTTCTGGATCAGGTAGATCATGATATCGTCACGGGTACAGATCGCGGTGGAAATCGTTGCCAGTCCCTGCTCGATGAGTGTCTGCGCATTGCCAAGCCATACGTCCGTACCGTGGGACAGACCGGAGATACGGATCAGATCCGAGAACTCCTGCGGCTTGGCATCAATAACCATCTGCATGGCGAAATCGGTTCCAAACTCCGGAATACCGAGACATCCGAGCGGAATTCCATGAATGTCATCCGGCGTCACACCGAGTGCCGATGTATTCTTAAATATGACAGTAGACTGATTTTCTGATAAAATAAAATTTATGTAAAAGGA
>OGZG01000754.1_pt1 | contig 25417 bp, 15 predicted proteins | sample 1576781 | NCBI WGS metagenome assembly OGZG01 (sample SAMEA3541502, study PRJEB24748) | human gut metagenome | biome: human gut; feature: human-associated habitat; material: faeces | place: China | collected 2012 | reverse complement strand
AAACGATATTTGATAAGAATGTAATTGAGTTCGTAACGGTAGCCGCCGAATTTTGTGCATTCCTCGAACGTGCCGAAAGCATGAAGCGCAGCACTTTCGTTGATACATCATTGAAAATACTGCCTTTACTCTATCTCAAAGCCTCCATGCTGCCGAAGTGTGAGACGATCGGGGATGAGGCGCCCGAGACGTATGTGACTGAAGAAATTTATGAAATTCTTCGTATCAACCTTGCAGGATTAATGGGAGACAAGGATGATTATCTGGACGTATTTGTGCAGGATATGGTATACAGCGACCAGCCTATCAAGAAGTCCATATCTGAAGATTTGGCTGATATTTATCAAGATATCAAAGACTTTATTTTTGTTTTCCAACTGGGATTGAACGAAACGATGAACGATTCACTGGCCATTTGTCAGGAAAACTTCGGAATGTTGTGGGGACAAAAGCTGGTTAATACACTGCGCGCCCTCCACGACGTGAAGTATAATCTGCAGGACAACGAAGAAGAGGAAGAAAACAACGAAGAAGGATTTTACGAACCAAGCGAAGACGACAGTTGTTGTGAAGAAGGCGGTTGTCATTGCCATGACGACGAATGTCACTGCCACGAAGGCAGTTGCCATTGTCACGATGATGAAAAATAAAAATGATTGTAAGAAGAACCATTGATAAAGACGAATTAAAGGAACTCCCGAAAGTAGTTTTTCCGGGAAGAATCCATGTTATCCAATCGGAATCGGAAACGGAAAAGGCGGTAGCCTACCTGTTGTCGCAGCCGATATTGGGTATCGACAGCGAAACGCGGCCCTCTTTCACAAAAGGGCAATCACACAAAGTAGCGCTTCTCCAGATTTCTTCCGAAGAATGTTGTTTTCTGTTCCGGCTCAATATGACGGGACTTACACAGCCATTGGTTGACTTGCTTGAGAACCCGGGAATTATTAAGGTGGGGCTTTCGCTGAAAGACGACTTTATGATGTTGCATAAACGTGCTCCTTTCAACCAACAGAGTTGTATCGAATTGCAGGACTATGTACGTCAGTTCGGCATACAGGACAAAAGCCTCCAAAAGATTTATGCCATTTTATTTAAGGAAAAAATTTCCAAATCGCAACGACTGTCCAATTGGGAAGCGGATGTGTTGAGTGATGGACAAAAACAATACGCCGCCACCGACGCCTGGGCATGCCTCAACATCTACAACCTGCTGCAAGAACTAAAGCGGACAGGTAATTATGAAATAGCTCCCGAAGAAAAGAAAGAAGAACATTTAATAGAATCAGATAAATAAAACACTATGCATAAAGTATACCTCAAACCCGGTAAAGAAGAGTCGCTGAAAAGATTTCACCCCTGGATTTTCTCCGGTGCTATCTCCCGTTTCGACGGAGAACCCGAAGAAGGTGAAGTTGTAGAAGTATACACCTCCAAGAAAGAATTTATCGCCGAAGGACACTTCCAGATCGGAAGTATCGCCGTACGTGTGCTTTCTTTCCGGCAAGAACCGATCAACCATGATTTCTGGAAACGCAAACTGGAAATTGCATACGACATGCGTTGTGCCATTGGAATCGCTATCAATCCGGTCAACGACACCTATCGTCTCGTACACGGTGAAGGTGACAATCTCCCCGGACTGGTGATTGATATTTATGCCAAAACTGCCGTCATGCAAGCTCACTCGGCAGGAATGCACGTAGACCGCATGGTGATCGCCGAGGCTTTGTCCGAAGTCATGGGTGACAAGATTGAAAATATCTATTATAAATCAGAAACAACGCTCCCCTTCAAAGCCGACCTTTTCCCCGAAAATGGTTTCCTGAAAGGAGGAAGCAATGATAATATTGCACAAGAGTACGGTCTGAAGTTTCATGTAGACTGGCTGAAAGGCCAGAAAACGGGATTCTTTGTAGACCAACGCGAAAACCGCTCGTTATTGGAACGGTATGCCAAAGATCGCTCGGTACTGAATATGTTCTGCTACACCGGAGGCTTTTCTTTCTACGCCATGCGCGGAGGTGCAAAGCTCGTCCACTCGGTAGACAGCTCTGCGAAAGCAATCGATCTGACCAACAAGAATGTGGAACTGAACTTCCCTGGTGATCCCCGCCATGAAGCATTCGCTGAAGACGCCTTCAAATACCTCGACCGTATGGGCGACCAGTACGACCTGATTATCCTCGACCCACCCGCATTTGCCAAACACAAGGATGCGTTGCGGAATGCATTGCAGGGTTATCGGAAACTGAACGCCAAAGCATTCGAGAAAATCAAGCCGGGTGGTATCTTGTTTACTTTCTCCTGCTCACAGGTAGTAACCAAAGATAATTTCCGCACAGCAGTATTCACCGCAGCCGCCATGTCGGGACGCAGCGTGCGTATCTTGCACCAGCTCACCCAACCTGCCGATCATCCGGTGAATATCTATCATCCAGAAGGCGAATATCTGAAAGGACTTGTACTCTACGTAGAATAAGTCCGGCAAGATGTCGGAACCAGATTTCTACTCGAAGGATAAAAAAGAATATTATAAGAGGAAATCAGGAGGCAGTAACAGAAAAAAGGAGTATTCAAAGTTAATTAGAGTTAACAATATGCAGTTTTTCAATGAAACATTATGTTGCATAACATAAACCACTTATCTTTGCACTGTGTTTTTCATGGTATTAGATTTAAGGTTAACAAAGATTGGCTGTCTGGGATAGATAGCCTTCTTTTTTTTATATACCCTTTCCATTCTTATTTTTTATCATAGATATTCTTCCTTCTTTGCATTTATGCCTTTTTTATCGCCTTTTTATCAATTAACTTGCTCACCCAATCAACGAAAATATTATATTTGCATCTATTATTAGCAAAAGAGAAACACAAATTTAAAAAAGTCATGAGCATAAAAGTTCGTTTGATTATTATGAACTTCCTGCAATTTTTTGTCTGGGGGTCATGGTTAATTTCACTAGGTGGCTATATGGGCAGAGAACTCCATTTCGAAGGAGGACAAATCGGAGCCATTTTCGCCACTATGGGAATTGCCTCTTTGGTGATGCCCGGCATTATCGGTATCATTGCCGATAAATGGTTTAATGCAGAGCGTTTATACGGACTTTGCCACATTGTAGGTGCAGCCTGTCTTTTCTACGCTTCCACCGCTACGGGATACGACCAGATGTATTGGGCCATGTTACTCAATCTATTGGTATATATGCCTACTTTGTCATTAGCCAATACCGTTTCATACAATGCATTGGAGCAATATAAATGTGATTTAATCAAAGATTTCCCCCCTATCCGCGTATGGGGAACGATCGGTTTTATCTGTGCCATGTGGGCGGTAGACCTTACCGGATTCAAAAACTCAAGCGCCCAACTTTATGTCGGCGCCATATCCGCACTGTTACTGGGAGTTTATTCTTTCACCCTTCCGGCTTGTAAACCCGCCAAAACAGAAAACAAATCACTGCTTTCGGCTTTCGGGCTGGATGCATTGGTGTTATTTAAAAGAAAGAAAATGGCAATTTTCTTCCTTTTCTCCATGCTTTTGGGGGCGGCTTTACAGATAACCAATACATACGGTGACCTGTTTCTAGGCAGTTTTGCCGGTATTCCGGAGTTTGCAGATTCTTTCGGGGTGAAACATTCGGTTATCCTGCTATCCATATCACAGATGTCCGAGACACTGTTTATTCTTGCTATACCGTTTTTCCTGAAGCATTTCGGCATCAAGCAAGTGATGTTAATCAGTATGTTTGCATGGGTATTCCGGTTCGGTTTGTTCGGCTTCGGAGATCCGGGAGGCGGATTGTGGATGTTGATTCTTTCCATGATTGTTTATGGCATGGCGTTTGATTTCTTCAACATTTCCGGTTCCTTGTTTGTTGAACAAGAGACTAATTCCTCCATTCGTGCCAGTGCTCAAGGGTTGTTCTTTATGATGACTAACGGTCTGGGAGCTATCATCGGAGGATATGCCAGCGGAGCTGTGGTAGATGCTTTCTCGGTATATGCCGACGGCAAATTGGTGAGTCGGGAATGGACGGATATCTGGCTGATTTTTGCTGCGTATGCGTTGGTTATCGGAATTCTGTTTGCCTTGGTATTCAAGTATAAGCACCGACGGGAGAGTAAAACAAATTAAGTAAAAAACAATGGATAAAAAGGTAGAATTACAAGTTTTAAATATCACAAATAGCCAAGCGCAGGTAGGTGCATTCGCAATGCTATTGGGTGAAGTGGACGGTGAACGGCAACTGCCTATCATCATCGGTCCCGCCGAAGCCCAGGCTACCGCGTTGTATCTGAAAGGAATTAAAACTCCACGCCCGTTAACACACGATTTATTCACCACAAGCCTTACCGTATTGGGGGTAAGCCTGATACGTGTGCTGATTTACAAAGCTAAAGACGGTATTTTCTACTCTTATGTTTACCTGAAAAGAGACGAAGATATTATACGTATTGACGCACGTACATCGGACGCCATTGCATTGGCGGTACGTGCCGACTGCCCGATTCTGATTTATGAATCTATCCTCGACCGGGAATGCCTGCGCATACCGGATGAAGAAAGGAACCGTTCTGAAGAAACAGTTGGTGACAAGGAATCTATGGAAGAAGAACATGAATCGTCATCGCGCAGTGCCACTTCCAAAACACTTGAACAAGCATTGGAGCAGGCTATTAAAGACGAGAACTATGAATTGGCCGCTAAAATACGCGACCAGATCAATCAAAGAAATAAAAATCAATAATTACTATATGCACGTTTTTTATACTCCCGATATACAGAAAACCAATGAGCTTCCGGAAGAAGAAGCACAGCACTGTACCCGTGTCTTGCGGTTAAGTATCGGAGACGAAATCACCCTTACCGATGGAAAGGGTAGTTTCTACAAGGCAGAAATTACGGCAGCAACCAACAAACGTTGTCTGGTAGCTATCAAAGAGACAATTTTCCAAAAACCACTATGGCCGTGCCACCTGCACATCGCCATGGCACCAACTAAAAATATGGACCGTAATGAATGGTTTGCCGAGAAAGCCACTGAAATAGGATTCGACGAACTGACATTTCTCAACTGCCGGTTCTCGGAACGTAAAGTTATCAAGAACGAACGGATCGAAAAGATTCTTATCTCGGCAATCAAACAATCACTCAAAGCCCGTCTGCCGAAACTGAATGAGATGACAGATTTCAATAAATTCATCAATCAGGAGTTTAAGGGACAGAAGTTTATCGCTCACTGCTACGAAGGTGAGAAACCTCTGCTGAAGGACGTACTAAAAGCCGGAGAAGACGCCTTGGTGCTGATCGGCCCGGAAGGAGATTTCAGTGAGGGCGAAGTAGAAAAAGCTATTGAACGGGGATTCACGCCGATCAGCCTGGGTAAATCACGACTTCGGACAGAAACAGCGGCATTGGTGGCTTGCCACACGTTGAATCTGCTAAATCAACAATAAAAGAACAGTTAAATTGAAATTTATACACCATTAAAAAATATGAGTATGGCAAAGAAAATGATTTCACGACTCTCGGTACTTGCAGTACTGATTGTTTTCCTGGCAGCATGTTCCAAAACAGTGGAATATACCAATATAATACCGGCTGATGCTACGGTTGTTACCTCTATAAATCTAAAATCCTTGGCTAGTAAGGCCGGATTGAATGATAAAGAGAATGAAGCTGCCAAGCAAAAAGTATTGGAAGCATTAAAAAGTGGAATGAACGCTGCCACTTTCCAACAATTAGAAAAAGTGATGAATAACCCCAGTGAATCGGGAATTGACGTAGAAGCTCCTGTCTACGTATTTACTTCGCCCTCTTTTCCATACTCTACCGCAGTTGCGAAAATCAAAAGCGAAGATGACCTGCACGCTTCCTTGGAAATAATGGTAAAAGAGCAAATCTGCCAACCAATCAACGAAGCAGCTGGATATAGCTTTACAACCATGAACGGAGGTTTAGTCGCTTCCAACAATTCTGCCGTAATGCTCATTTCCGTAAAAGGAACATCTCAAATAGAAAAAGCCAAAGAAGGCATCACCAATCTGTTGAAACAAACCGCAGATAACAGCATTGCGAAATCCGGCGCTTTCCAGAAAATGGAAAAACAAAAAAGTGACATCAATTTCTTCGCTTCCATGGCAGCTATTCCTGCACCTTATCAAGAGCAAGTCAGTATGGGACTTCCCGCTGAAGTGAAAGCAGAAGACATAACCATAATAGCCGGATTAAACTTTGAAAAAGGAAGAATTGCCTTGAAAACAGAAAATTACACGGAGAACGAGGCTGTAAAAGCTTTGATGAAAAAACAGTTGGAAGCATTTGGAAAAGCAAACAATACGTTCGTAAAATACTTCCCGGCTTCTACCCTGATGTTTGTCAATCTGGGTATAAAAGGAGAAGGTCTTTATAATCTCCTAAGTGAAAATAAGGAATTCCGTAACACAGTATCTATCTCCAAAGCAGATGAAGTTAAAGAATTGTTCAGTTCCTTCAACGGTGATATCTCCGCAGGGTTAATCAACGTAACCATGAACAGCGCTCCTACCTTTATAGTGTATGCAGACGTAAAAAACGGCAATGCACTCGAAGCCCTTTATAAGAACAAGCAGGCATTGGGACTGAAAAAAGGAGAAGATATTCTGGAACTGGGCAAAAACGAATATGTCTATAAGAGTAAAGGAATGAACGTATTCTTTGGTATCAAAGACAAACAAATGTATGCCACCAATGACGAGTTACTCTACAAAAATATAGAAAAAGCGGCAGACAAGTCTATCAAAGACGCTCCGTATGCATCGGAAATGAAGGGAAAAAACGTATTCATGGCTATCAACGCAGAAGCTATACTTGAACTTCCCGTTGTTAAAATGCTGATCGGATTTGGTGGTGAAAAGTTCCGGACCGGTTCTGAGATGTTATCAAAAGTTTCCTATCTGTCCGTTAGTTCAGAAGGAGAAACAAGCGAAATCGACCTTTGCCTGAAAGATAAAGACGTCAATGCGCTCAAATTAATCGTTGACTTCGGCAAACAATTTACCGGTATGTAATTCGTAAACAAACGGCATGAATAGCATTCATTTACAGCAAACACTTCCCCAAGTGTTTGCTGACCGTAATTCGGTGACTTCGGATATATGGCATCAGGATCTTATCTTCCGGAAAGGGGAAATGTGTCTGATAGAAGCGGCTTCCGGCACCGGAAAATCTTCATTGTGCAGCTATATTTATGGCTATCGCAACGACTATCAGGGGATTATCAATTTCGATGAGACTAATATCAAAGCATATTCTGTGAAGCAATGGGTAGACCTGAGAAAGCATTCACTGAGTATGCTTTTTCAAGATTTACGTATCTTCACCGAGCTGACTGCTCTTGAAAATGTACAACTGAAAAATAATCTTACCGGATACAAAAAGAAGAAAGAAATCCTAGCCTTCTTCGAGAAACTGGGACTTTCGGACAAGCTGAATGTAAAGGCCGGTAAACTCTCGTTCGGGCAGCAACAACGGGTTGCCTTTATCCGAGCACTCTGCCAGCCTTTCGATTTCCTTTTTCTGGATGAACCTATCAGTCATCTGGATGATGACAACAGCCGCATCATGGGAGAACTTATTATTGGCGAAGCTGAAAAGCAACAAGCCGGAGTAATCGCCACTTCCATAGGAAAACATATTGAGTTGCCTTATCAACGCATACTCCAGCTATGATAAGTGGCGAGTAATGAGTTATTGTAAATTATAATTTGTAAATCATAAATAAAATGTCAGCCCTTGTCTGGAAACTTCTCCGCCAACATATCAGTATCGGCCAGTTAGCCGGTTTCTTTTTAGCCAATCTATTCGGTATGATGATTGTATTGCTTAGTGTACAGTTTTATAAAGATATCATTCCGGTATTCACCGAAGGAGACAGCTTTATGAAGAAAGATTTCATCATAGCCACAAAGAAGATTAGCACGCTCGGCTCTTTTGCAGGAAAAAACAACACATTCTCTGCCGAAGACATCGCCGACCTGAAGAAACAATCGTTTACCAAGACAATCGGAGCTTTTACCCCCTCCCAATTCAAAGTTTCGGCGGGACTGGGTATGCAGGAAGCTGGTATTCATCTTTCCACCGATATGTTTTTCGAATCGGTTCCCGATGAATTTGTTGATATTAAACTCGATAAATGGCACTTTGATGAAGCCACACACACCATTCCTATCATTATTCCCCGCAATTACCTGAATCTTTATAACTTCGGCTTTGCCCAAAGCCGTAGCCTGCCCAAGCTATCGGAAGGCTTAATGAGTCTGATCCAAATGGACATCATGATGCGCGGAAATGGCCGGGTAGAGCAGTATAAAGGAAATATCGTCGGTTTCTCCAATCGACTGAACACCATTTTGGTCCCCCAGTCTTTTATGGAATGGGCCAACAAGAACTTTGCCCCGAATGCGGAAGCACAACCGGCACGACTGATTATTGAAGTCAGCAATCCTGCGGATTCCTCCATTGCCGGTTATTTTCAAAAGAAAGGATATGAAACGGAAGACGGAAAGTTGGATGCAGGCAAGACGACCTATTTCCTTCGCCTGATTGTAGGTATTGTGCTGGGAGTCGGCCTATTTATCAGTATCCTTTCATTCTATATCCTGATGTTAAGCATCTTCTTACTGCTACAAAAAAATACGACCAAGCTGGAAAGTCTTTTATTAATAGGATACAGCCCCAATAGAGTAGCATTGCCTTATCAGATACTCACAGTAGGGTTGAACATCGTTGTATTACTGCTATCTATCGGATTAGTAACCTGGCTGCGTAGCTATTACATAGAAAGTATCCGCCTGCTATTCCCCCAATTGGAAACAGGTTCACTATGGGCAGCTATCGGCATGGGTATTCTTCTGTTCCTTATCGTATCAATCATTAATATACTCGCAGTCAAACGAAAAGTACTTTCTATCTGGATGCACAAAAGTTAACACTCTAACATTATATATCGTATGAAAAGCAAAACTACCTTACTGACACAAATATGTCAAATAGCTCTGATAACAGGAATGTTATTATCAACTTCAATGCTATCAGCACAAAGTATGCAAGATACGGTTATTGCCAATTTTAGCCTGTTAGAGAAAATACCCCATGAGAAGGTTTATCTCCACCTGGACAAACCATTTTACGGTGCCGGAGAGAAAATCTGGTTCAAAGGCTACCTGATAAATGCCATTACCCACCAAGATGATAGCCAGAGTAACTTTATCATTACAGAATTAATCAATCGTTCCGACTCGATCGTAGAACGAAAAAAAATCCGTAGAGACTCTTTAGGTTTCCACAATGCTTTTACCCTGCCTCCTACCCTCCCCGCCGGTGATTACTACCTGCGAGGATACAGTAACTGGATGTTGAATGAAGGACCGGAATTCTTCTATTCACGTAATCTGAAAATCGGAAACTCCATAGATAACACCATCCTTTCAAACATCAAATATCAACAAGAGGACGATACCCATTATACAGCAAAAGTCAAGTTTACCAGCAATACCCAAGAGGTTTTTAAGAACACAGCAATCCGGTATCGGTTTATCGTAAACGGAAAAATAAAAGATAAAGGGAGAAAAAAGACAGATGAAAACGGACTGATTTCCATTTCCTTACCGGATTTGAAGCCAACTGCTGCCCGCAGCATTGAAGTGGAATTTGACGACCCGCAATACATCTATAAAAAGACTTTTTATTTGCCGACATTTACGAATGACTTTGACGTCACTTTTTTCCCGGAAGGAGGCGCACTACTTGCTGTTCAGCACCAGAACATAGCGTTCAAAGCTCAGGGAGCAGACGGATTCTCCAAAGAAATAGAAGGTTTCTTACTGGATTCCCAAGGAGATACACTGACATCTTTTCATTCCGAGCACAAAGGAATGGGGATTTTCACATTAAACCCTTCCAACGGCAGTTCCTATTACGTAATGGCTACGTCCAGCGATGGAGTTACCAAACGATTTGACCTCCCGGCTATCGAACAAAAGGGAATCACACTTTCCATAAGTCACTATAAACAGGAAATACGTTATGAGATTCAGAAAACAGAGGCAACAGAATGGCCTCAAAAGCTATTTCTCATTGCTCACACCCGTGGAAAACTTTCCATACTTCAACCTATTAATCCGACAAGGACTTTCGGAAAAATGAATGACAGCCTGTTTACAGAAGGGATCACTCATTTCATGTTAATCGACCAGCAAGGGAATGCGCTCAGCGAACGGCTAGTCTTTGTTCCCGACCGCAAAACTCCCCAATGGCAAATAACTCCGGACCGACCGACATACGAAAAAAGAGAAAAAGTATCATTAAATATTTCAATAAAAGACGACAAGGGAAATCCTGTAAACGGTAGTTTCTCCGTCAGCATTACCAACCGGAAAAGTATCCAACCGGATTCTCTCGCTGACAACATTGTATCAAACCTACTGTTGACTTCCGATCTGAAAGGATATGTGGAAGACCCGGGGTTCTATTTTCTCCGCCAAGATGCACGAACCCTACGCTCGTTAGATTTCTTGATGATGACACATGGCTGGCGCAGATACAAATTTGATAATGTACTGCGTGCTCCCTCATTGAACTTCAGTAATTATATTGAGAAAGGACAGACTATCAGTGGGCGTATTAAAGGTTTCTTCGGAGGGAATGTAAAAAAAGGACCTATCGTATTATTAGCTCCTAAACAAAACATTATCGCCACAACAACCACAGACGAGAAAGGAGAATTTATAGTCAATACCTCATTCAGAGACAGTACCACTTTCCTCATACAAGCACGTACAAAGAGAGGTTTTGCCGGAGTTGATATTGAAATAGAAAAACCTGAGTATCCGGTTGCCTTCCATAAATCCCCTTTCCGTGACGGAGCAGCAACCTTTATGGAAGACTATTTGCTCAATACCCGCGACCAATATTACATGGAAGGCGGCATAAGAGTCTACAATCTGAAAGAAGTACTGATTACAGGAAACCGGAAAAAGCCCAGTTCAACAAGTATTTATACAGGAGGAATCAACACCTATACTGTCGAAGGAGAGCAACTGGAAAAATACGGTGCACATACAGCCTTTGATGCAGTAATGAGACTGCCGGGAGTTAGCGTAATGAATGGAAACGAAATACATATACGCAACAATCCGCAACAGCCTGTTATCGTGATTGACGATGTAGTGTACGAGGATGACAATGAGATCCTGACCACCCTGCAAGCCAGTGATATGTCCAGTTTAAGTCTGCTCCGCGGAGCAGATGCGGCAATATTAGGTTCCCGTGGTGCTGCCGGTGCCATTGTTATCACATTAAAAGACGGAAGAGATCTTCCGGCCAGACCGGCACAAGGAATCATCACTTACTCTCCACTCGGGTACAGTGACTCGGTGGAATTTTATCACCCAACCTATGATACTCTCGAAAAGAAAGATGCCCGGCGTTCAGATTTAAGGAGTACTATCTATTGGAATCCGGCACTGCAATTGGATGAAGAAGGAAATGCAATAATAGAATATTACACTCCAGACAGCACCGCACCGGAAGACATTATTATTGAGGGTATAGATGAAAACGGGAAAGTATACAGGCTAACGCAGACAATAAATAAATGAAAATCTATTCCTATATCCTCAAAAGACATATATTTTTTTGATATTTCTAAATTAAATAGGATATTTGTATACGCAATTTATTTAATTGCGTGAACCTCATAAAGTCTAATCAATCATGAAGAAACAGAAATCCGGCTTATATAAAAAAAGTCTTATTCGTATTATTTTGTTTTTGTGCATAAACTTCATACATTTTCCTTTATACGGATATTATTTTAAAAATATAGGAGTAAAAGACGGACTCTCGCAACCTTCAATACTAAGTATTCATCAGGATGAATTGGGAAGGATGTGGTTCGGAACATTGCAAGGTTTGAGTATCTATGACGGAAATGAAATGATAACCTTGAAAGGAGGTGAAGAACGTTTTGACAACTATATTAAAAATAATACAATTTATCGAATCGTTGAAGATTCAAATCACAATATATTTTTGCGTGCTGACAATTCTTTGGTTTGTTATAAATTGACTGAAGACCGTTTTCAGTGTATCAGAGAAGGAGATATAAACGCTGTTAATTCTATTGGTGGCAAAATTTATATAGCTGCTAAAGATTCAATTTTGGAATGGAATGAAGGCGATAATCGTTGGGATTTCTTCAAAAAAATAGAAATCTCTTCAGGAAGAATAAGTTCTATATTTTGCAATAGAAGTAGTGAATGGTATATCGTCACGTCAAAAGGATGTTACAAAGAATATAAAAATGGATTATGGAAATGTATATTGGACATACCTTCCATCGAAATGCTTTATGAAAGTAAAGATGGTTCTATTTGGATGGCAACTCGTTCAAACGGGCTGTATCAGTTTGACAATGATATTTGTGTAAACCATATTGTCAATAATCCCGGAACAGCGAATAGTCTTTGCAGCAATGACGTAAGGGTGGTAACCGAAGACCAGTCCGGTAATTTATGGATCGGAACTCGTGAAGGACTGAACAAATACTCTATCTCAACCGGTAATATAGAGTCCTATGCCTCAGGAGGTTTTTCCGGTGACATGAAACATTCATCCATATTCGCCCTCTATTTGGACAAGGAGGGAGGATTATGGGTCGGCACTTATTATGGAGGAGTCAGTGTCTTTTCCCCAGAGAGTAGAATTTTTAAATACTATCCCGCAAACAAGGAACGCTCTGATTGTCTCAATTTTCCATTTGTCAGTGGAATTGTAAAAGACAAACGGGATGATTTGTGGATATGTACAGATGGCGGAGGACTTAATTATATGAATCATAAGACTGAAATATTCCGTCACCTCAGTACGAAAGACTCCGGTCTTGTAGCAGATAATATGAAATCTATCTGTTATGATAAGAATAAGGATAAATTATATATTGGTACCTATTTATCGGGATTGATAGCTTATGACATACCTTCCGGAAAATTCACCAAGTGTTTTAAGTCTCCAAAGGATAGAGTGTTACATCACACTGTGACACATGTATATATGTATGGCGATAAAATTGTATTCTCTTCAAGTGATGGTATTTATGTGTTTAACGAAAAAACCAACGAAGTTACCCCGCTATTATGTATTAAGGGAGTACTTGCGTTTGTTATCGATCAATCAGACCAGATATGGGCGATATATAATAAAAATATAGTTTGTATGAAAATAGGTGTGCCAGATTCAATGAAACGATACCAATCGAGTGATTTTGGCATAAAGCACAATGTACTCTTATGTATATGTGAAACAAGTAACGGTGAGATTTATGTAGGTACGGAAGGTGGTGGAATGTTAGGATATAATGCTAAAGAAGATACTTTTCAAATATATAATTCCAAGAATTCCCTAATATTGGATGATTATTGCTTTAATTGTATTTCTCTCGATGAAAGATTTATGGTAATTATGTGTAGTAACGGACTTTCTTTTTTCGATACAAAAGAAAAGAGAGTGAAATATTCTATATCGGGGAAAAAACTGCCAGTTTCATCGTTTGGTGTAGATAACGGACTTTACGTTTCCGAAAATAAGGATATATATGCGGGCAGTTTGGAGGGGTTGGCTGCATTTTCTGTGGATAATTTAAAGAATTCAGCTAACAAAAAGTCCTTGTATCTTTCAAAATTATTTGTAAATAACGCATTAATGTTACCCAATGACAGTAACAAAATTCTGAAGCGTATTATTTCATATACAGATAAAATTGTATTGAAACACAATCAGAACAATCTGGAATTTACTTTCTCGGACAACGATTTTTATTATTCTATATTTCCGACATTTTATGAATATAAATTAGACGGATTGGATAAAAAATGGATAAAAACTAATGGACATCATATCACCTATACCAATATTCCTCCTGGCAATTATACGTTGCATATCAGAGAAAACAATATTTATGGTAATGAACAGGACGAAGGAATAAGTCTCGATATTGTTGTAAAATTACCTTGGTGGAACACTTGGTGGGCATGGTTGATTTATTTTATAATAGTTTTATCAATACTATTCATTATAGCAAAGGAAAAGATAACATCTTTCAAATTTAAACTCTTATTGGATAATGAAAAAAGAGAAAAAGAAAATATAGAGAAAATCAATCGGTTCAAACTTGACTTTTTTACAAATGTAAGCCATGAACTTCGTACTCCGCTTACTTTAATAACTACTCAGATTGAACTACTCTTGAGTAACAGCAAGGATATTTCCAAACCTGTTTATGATAAAATATTAAAATTACACAAACATGCATCTGATATGCGGAACCAGATTAGCGAATTACTTGATTTTCATAAGCTAGATCAAAAACAAATGCGTTTATCTGTTCAAGAAAAAAATCTTATTCCTTTCTTAGATGAAGTGTATTTGTCATTTAAAGAACAGGCAGAAGCACATAACATCAAATACCTGTTTACAACAAGCTGCGAATCGGCGTTTTGCTGGTTTGACAGTGTACAATTAAGAAAAGTGTTCTCGAATCTGATTTCTAATGCCTTAAAGTTTACCAACGACAATGGAAGCGTTGAACTTTCTTTGATTAAAAGCAACGAAATGTTTATCATACGATTAATAGATAATGGCATAGGAATCGAAGCAGGAGAGATTGATAGGATATTTGAACGTTATTATCAATCTAAAGGTAAATTCTACACATTCAGTTCAGGCATAGGACTAGCTTTATGTAAGGAGATTATCAATCTGCATCATGGTAAAATTACAGTGGAAAGCAAACCCGGCTATGGCAGCATATTCAGCGTCATGCTGAAAACCGGTAATGAACATTTTATAAATGACCCGCTTGTAGACATACAGCATGATATAAAAGAAAGCAAGTCTATTGTGCAGAATTCAATACCGGACAGTGATTTTATGAAAACACTAAAAGAGAATAATAAGATAGTCTATCATAAAAATGATCCTGATGAAGCCGATGTCAGACGAATACTTATTGTTGAAGATAATGTAGAACTCCTGAATTTGCTTGCGGAGATATTTTCTCCACTTTATCAGGTATACAAAGCAACAAATGGGGACGATGGCTTGAGAATTACAATAAAGGAACAACCGGATATTGTATTAAGCGATGTAATGATGCCCGGTATAAGTGGAAATGAAATGTGTAGAAGAATAAAGAATAATATACACACATGTCACATTCCGGTAGTTCTGCTAACCGCAAGAATATCTCCCGAACAACAAGTGGAGGGATTAATGTCGGGGGCAGATGATTATATTACCAAATCTTTTAATGCTAAAATTCTTCTGATTAAAATTAATAACATACTCCGTAATAGAGAGTTGCTTCATCATACAAATACTGATAACAGCCAGTCTACAAATGTTCCAGGAGTGGTTCAAAATGAAAGTGACAAAAAACTACTTGATAAAATAAAAGAGATAGTAGAGAAAAATATCGAGAATCCTGATTTTAATATAGAGCAACTTGCATCAGAGGTATGTATGGGACGTAGTGCTTTTTTTGAAAAGATAAAAGACATTACAGGTACAACCCCTGCCAATTTCATTTTGGAATGTAGACTTAATAAAGCTACTGCATTACTGATAAAGAATCCGACACTTCGCATGGATGATATTGCTGCATATTTGGGCTTTAGTTCAGGACGCTATTTTTGTAAATGCTTTAAGAATCATTTTGGAATTTCTCCGCTACAATATAGGAAACAAGACCAGGGATAGTCTAAAACGTTCTAATTCATAGAACGTTAAAATAGGCACTCATATTTTTTGGATACTTTGTTCGGACATTTTGGTACAGTTATAGAAAACGCTATTTCTATTTTTGCCTTCGCAAAGAATCGTTTTAGCCATTATAACTAAATCTATATTTACCAAATTATGAAGAATAAAGTACAGAGACATTTTCCTTATTTGAAAAAAAATAAGCTGCTATTATTGGGGGCTATCACAGTTTTAGTATGTTCAAGTAATGCCTTGGCACAGAATAACGGAAACAAATTAGTAAGTGATAACTTTGATTTTGCCAAAAGGCAAATGGTACACATGCTTGAAAATATACCGCAAGGAGAAGCTAAAATGCCGCACTCCATAAATGGTAAAGGAAATACTTCATGTCGGAGCATCTATTGGTGGACCTCCGGATTCTTTCCTGGAATATTATGGTATATAAACGAATATACAGGTGATAAAGCTTTTGAAAGCTTTGCCAAAAAATGGACAGAAAAGCTTGAACCAGTTAAAACATTCAAAGGTAATCATGATATAGGTTTCATGATGTATTGTAGCTTCGGTAATGCTTATCGCCTTACGCAGAATGAAAAATACAAGGATATACTTATACAATCCGCATACTCTTTGGCTACACGCTTTAATCCTCAAGTAGGTACAATCAAGTCCTGGGACTCATGGCGTTCATGGGAAAACAAACACGTTTTTAAATATCCCGTTATCATAGATAATATGATGAACTTGGAATTGCTGTTCTGGGCTTCAAAAGCAACCGGTGACCCTTCATTCAGAAACATAGCGATATCGCATGCGGAAAAGACCATGAAATATCAGATAAGAAAAGACGGTAGCAGTTATCATCTGGCATGCTATGACCCTGAGACCGGGAATTTCATTAAAGGCGAAACATCACAGGGATACTCCAACGAGTCTACGTGGTCTCGCGGACAAGGTTGGGGAATATATGGCTTTACATTATGTTATCGTGAAACAAAGGATCCGCGTTTCTTGAAAACAGCCCAGCGTATGGCGGATTATTACATCAATCACCCGAATCTTCCGTCTGATAAAATTCCTTGGTGGGATTTTGATACGCATAGACCGGGGTTTATCCCTGGCAAGTTCTCTAAGACCAATAAATACATACAAAACTATCGTGACGCCTCCGCTGCTTCTGTTACCGCTTCTGCTTTGTTAGAATTATCCTCTTATGTAAAGGATGACAAGAAGAAAATTTATACAGAGACAGCACTACAAATACTCACCTCATTATCGAGTCCTGAATATCGTGCAGAAGAAGGTAAAAACGGAAACTTTATTTTAAAACACAGCACAGGAGCTATTCCTCACGGTTCAGAAGTAGACGTGCCATTAATTTATGCGGACTATTATTTTTTAGAGGCTCTTTTACGTTACAATCGAATGATAAACAATAAACCGATATTATAATTATGAAGCGTAAAATTCTTTTTATACTATTTTGCATTTGTTCCTTCAGTTCTATGGTAGCTTCAAAGCGTACAGGTGCGCAAGACCGCGAGTTATGGGTAAAGTATTTGTGTCGTATAGCCTCACCGGTTATTGACAATTTAGCCAAGGGAACATTGGAGGCCAACATGCCCGTAGAGACCGGAAAAAATTTCTATGGTAATCCACGTGACGTTACCTACTTAGAGGCTGTAGGAAGAACACTTGCCGGCATTGCTCCTTGGTTGGCTTTACCTGATGACAATACAGAAGAAGGTAAACTAAGGAAAAGTTTTAGAACTTCAGTACTTAAAGGACTGAAAAATGGTGTTTCTCCCGAATCTCCCGATTGTCTGAACTTTACCCGCAATTATCAGCCCACTGTAGATGCAGCTTATTTAGCACAAGCTTTTCTACGTGCCCCCAAGGCTTTATGGGAGCCACTGGATACGCTCACCAAACAAAGATATGTGACCGCATTTAAGTCACTCCGTAGAAATAAACCCGTGTATAATAATCATTTGTTATTTGCGGCTATCATAGAAACTTTTTTGTTGAAAGTCGGTGAACAAGTTGATCAAGCTAAAGTATTCTTAGCTTGTAAAAAAATAGAAGAATGGTATGTGGGTGACGGCTGGTATAGTGACGGACCAAGTTTCTCTATGGATTATTATAATGATTATGTTATTCATCCCATGCTGGTAGACATTTATCAGGTATTAAAGGAAAAAAAAATAGTCTCGGAAAGGCAATATAATACAGCTGTTAAAAGGATGATACGCCATTCTGATTTTTCTGAGCGTATGATAATGCCTGACGGAGTTTTTCCGGCTTTTGGACGTTCGGCTACTTATCGTACAGGGGCATTTCAAAGCTTATCACAAGTAGCATTGATGAAAATACTGCCTTCTTATATACATCCTGCACAAGTACGTTGTGCGCTCACTGCCGTATTTGTGAATATGTACGACGGTAATCAGAATTTCGACAAAAACGGCTGGTTGGTACTGGGATTTAATGGTCATCAACCTGAATTGGCTGATTATTATACTACTACCGGTAGTTTGTATATGGCAACACTTGGTTTTTTAGCACTGGGACTTCCGGCAGATGATTACTTTTGGACAAATAGTTTTGAAGAATGGACTTCTTGCAAGATCTGGAGCGGTAAACCAAGCAGAAAAGACTATAAAGTTGAGTATTGAAGTAATATATAAAACAGAGAAAAAACTTTCATTCCATTATTTAATCTTAAATTCAAGCTATATGAAACAGAAAACATTTATTTTAAGTAAGAAAAAATCTTTTACGGCATCTGCAATATCCTGTTGCATGTTTTCGGTCAGAATCAGAGATTCGAGCGCATTATCCGAAATCAGACCTTTTAACCTGAAAAATCGGCTTATTCTATTTTGAAATTATCACGAACTCATGTAATATTTAAACTTTATGAGAAATACATTAATTTTTTTCCTAATTTCTTTATTGATTATTGGTTGTAAAGATGAAACTACTACAACTAGTACAATTCACGATCCTTCAAAACCGGTTCAAATTACAGGTTTTGAACCTACGGAAGGAGGAGCTCGCACAAGATTGTATATCCAAGGAAATAACTTTGGAAGTAATACAGATGATATAAAGGTAAAAATCGGCGGTTTACCAGCCAAGGTTATAGGTAGTAATGGAAATATTATATATTGTATGGTTCCTTTCAAAGCCTCAGAAGGAACTATTGAAGTAAGCATAAAAGGGCAAGACCCCATTACTGCGGCAGAGAAATTCAATTATGTTTCCAAAACGATTGTCGGAACCGTAGCCGGCTATGTGGATGAAACCGGTAAAGTAAAGGTTCAGGATGGTTCATTTAAAGAGGCCGGCTTTTCCGGTCCGGGATATATGACTGTTGACCCGAAAGACCCAAACGTACTTTATGTGGTCGATGGAAACAGGTATGGCGGGACAAGTATCAGAGTACTGGATTTAAAAAAGAAGGAAGTCTCAACATTATTGACCAAAGGACAGGGTAACTGGGAAAGTATTCGTACCATAGATTTCACTTTAAGCGGTGACACTATGTTGATTACAAATCAGCAGGATACTGAAAATGCCATAGGTATTTCTTATACTACCAGAGCAAACGGTTTTAAGAAACCACAACCTCTTGTTATCGGAAGAAAAATCGTTTCTGTTGCGGTACATCCCAACGGGGAGTTATATTATGTAAAGAGAAAGACCGGAGAACTTATCCGTTTTGATATGCAAACAAAAGAAGAAAAGGTTTTATATGCCTTAGGAGATGGCGAACCGATGTTTTTTATCTTTATGCATCCGTCGGGCAATTACGCTTATATCTCATTCTCCCAATGGAAGACAATATTGAAAATACCCTATGACTGGAAGAACAAGACGCTTTTAACCGCCAGTATATTATGTGGTCAACAAAAACAGGAAGGATGGCTTGACGGTCAAGGAACAAATGCCAAGTTAGGTAATCCGGCACAAGGCGTATTCATAAAAAACGAACAATATATAAAAGAGGGCAAAGATGATATTTACGATTTTTATTTCACAGACTCTTCGATACACTGTATTCGTTATGTAACTCCCGAAGGATTTGTACACACATACGCCGGTCGTGGCAGTCAGGGGGTTAACAATAACCCTAATGGTTATGTAGATGGTGATTTAAGGCAAGAGGCGCGCTTTAATTATCCTTTCGGAATACACTACGATGAAGTAAATAAGATATTTTACATTGGTGATATCGAAAACTATAGAATTAGAAATATAGCGAAAGATGAATAAATTTTTAATATTAAAATGTTACCTCGAATGAAAAACATTATTATTATTTTCTTTTGTATGTCTATGCTGATGTTTCAGGCAACGGCACAAAATCATGCAGACGTAAAAGAAATAGAAGTATCAGGTATTGTACTCGATTCAAATAAAGATCCTCTTATAGGTGCTAATATTGTAGTAAAGAATGTGCCTGGACTTGGTGTGATAACCAATATTGACGGAAAATTCAAGATAAAGGTGGAGTTATATCAACGTCTTATCGTTTCATACATTGGTTTTGAGAGTCAGGAGATACTTATAAAAGATAAGAAAACACTGACTGTGATAATGCAAGAGTCAAAATCTAGTGTATTGGATGAAGTTGTAATTACCGGAACAGGAGAACAGAAAAAGATAACCGTTACAGGAGCTGTTTCTTCTGCTAATATAACACATCTGAATGTTTCTCCTTCAGGAAATCTTGTTAATGCCTTGGCAGGAAATGTTCCCGGTGTATTATCCATGCAGAGCAGTGGAGCACCGGGCCAAAATACTTCCGAATTCTGGATCCGTGGTATTTCTACTTTTGGTGCCAAAACAAGTGCCCTTGTACTTGTCGATGGTTTTGAAAGAGATATGGATGATATCAGTATTGAAGATATTGAATCGTTTCAAGTATTGAAAGATGCTTCAGAAACCGCCATTTATGGTGCCCGTGGTGCAAACGGTGTGGTATTGATAACTACCAAACATGGTAAACCCAGTAAGATTACCATATCTGCCAAGGCGGAAACTTCTTATAATACCAGAACCATAACACCGGAATTTATAGATGGACCCACTTACGCATCTTTGATAAATGAGGCAAGAATCACAAGAAACGAAGAACCGGTTTATCAGCCTGATGAACTGTATATATTGAAGAACGGACTCGACCCTGATTTACTACCTAACGTAGACTGGATGGATGAGATTTTGAAGAAAGGAGCCATGACATACAAGGCTTCACTCAACATCACCGGTGGTAGTACAAACACACGTTATTTTGTATCTGCCAGCTATGTGGAAGAAGAAGGTATGTATAAAACGGATAAAGAAATTGAAAAGCAATATAATACCAATGCCAATGCCCGCAGATGGAACTATCGAATGAATGCGGATATAGACATTACTAAATCTACTTTATTAAATGTCGGCATATCCGGAATGTTGAAAAAGGTAAATGATACCGGACGAGGTTCGTCGCTTGTGTGGAACAGCCTTATGGGACAGACTCCGGTGTCCATTCCTAAAGTTTATTCGAACGGTTATTTCCCGGCATCAGAATATAACGAAAATTATCGTGACAATCCTTGGATTGCGTCTACACAGACCGGTTACAGACAAAACTGGACTAACCAGATACAGACCAACGTGACCTTAAATCAGAAACTCGATTTCATAACCGAAGGATTGAAGTTTATCGGACGTTTTGGCTACGACACAAACAACTCTAATTATATAAACAAGTTGAAAGCGCCGGAAAGATGGAAAGCGGAACGTTTCAGAGACAGTGAAGGTAATTTGGTCTTCAAGCGACTGAATGAAGAGCAAAAGATGACACAAAGTGCAGGAGGTAGTGGCGACCGTCATGAATTCTTTGAGGCAGAGTTGCATTATAACCGTGTTTTCAACAAACATCATCATGTAGGTTCTGTATTGAAGTATAATCAGGATTCAAAAATACGTACTTATAATCTGGGTAGCGACTTGAAGAATAGTGTTCCCGTTCGTCATCAGGGATTCTCAGGACGCTTCACCTATAACTGGAAATATCGTTACTTTGTTAATTTCAACTTCGGTTATACGGGATCCGAAAACTTTGCTGTAGGTAATCAGTTTGGTTTTTTCCCAGCTTTCTCTATGGCATGGAATATAGCAGAAGAACCGTTTATACAGAATAATTTCAAATGGCTGAATATGTTTAAGGTACGTTATTCCTGGGGTAAAGTAGGTAATGACAATGTATCGGTACGTTTCCCTTATATGTACACTATCGGAAGTTTCAAGAACTATCAATGGGCCGATTTTGGCTTTAACCAAAGTTATAACGGACTTACTTATACAAGTGTGGCATCAAACGGTATAAGCTGGGAAATAGCCAAGAAGCATGATATTGGTTTGGACCTCGTATTGTTCAACGAACGTTTTTCTCTTACCGTAGATTATTTCAATGAAAAAAGAACCGGCATTTTCATGTCAAGAGGTTCATTGCCTCTTACTGTGGGACTTTATGATGGTGACAAGCCTTATGCTAATGTAGGAAGCGTAATTAACAGAGGTTGGGACGGTAACTTTTCATTCAATCAGAACATCGGAAACGTGAGCCTTACCATCAGAGCTAATGCTATTTATAGTGATAATGAAATTCTTGAAAAAGATGAAGGCCATAAGCTATATCCTTATTTGTATGAAACAGGTTTCAGTGTAAGCCAGTCAAGAGGATTGATTGCTCTCGGATTGTTCAAGGACTGGGACGACATAAGAAACAGTCCTACACAGAATACTTGGGGAAGCGTTGAACCGGGAGATATCAAATACAAGGATGTGAACGGTGATGGAGTGATAAACAATAATGACCGCGTGGCTGTAGGAAACACCAACAGACCGAGTTTCGTTTATGGTATGGGTATTTCTGCCAATTGGAAGGGGCTTGACGCAAGTGTCCATTTCCAAGGAACCGGTAAATCTTCTTTCTTCATCAACGGTGTATTGGTGCATCCTTTCAGCCGCGGAACTTGGGGAAATGTATCTACGGATGTTGTCAATTCAAGCCGCTGGATTTCAAGAGATATTTCGGGCGACCCGGCAACCGAAAATCCGAATGCCGTATATCCGAGACTTAAATTTGGAGGAGAAAATAATGTGAACAACAACCAGTATTCCACACATTGGTTGAGAAACGGTTCTTATCTTCGTCTTAAGACAGTAGAAATAGGATACACTTTACCCAAAAATATAGTAAGCAAGATACGTTTTAGTAAAATAAGACTATTCTTTACTGGAACGAACTTGTTGACTTTCTCTAAATTCAAATTGTGGGATCCAGAACCAAGAAGCAACGACGGTAGCTTCTATCCCATTACTAAATCTGTTACATTTGGTCTGAATATTAGTTTATAAAGAAACACTTACGAATATGAAACTTATAAGAAATATATTATTGATTGCAACAGGCTTGAGTATGGCTTCGTGTAATTATCTTGATGTGAATACCGATACCAAGGACAGAATGTCACTGGAAGAAGTCTTTACCGATGAAACCTATACGGAACAATGGCTTGCCAATGCATACAGTTACTTGACAAACAGCGAATTTGCCGATATTAGTATCACCGGCTCAAATCCGTTTAATTTCAGTGATGATATATATAATCCCATTTACAAAAGCTTTAAAGAAGTGACTTATGGTGAAGAGCAATGGCCGTATACATGGAAATACAGTTATCAGGGAATACGTCAAGCCGCTATCTTTATCCAGAATGTGGATATGTGTAATGAACTGACCTCGGAGGAACGGGCAGACTATAAAGCTCAGGCCCGCTTTGTGCGTGCTTATTATTACTGGAAATTATTACAGAAATATGGTCCTGTGCCCATTGTACCAGAAGAGGGCCAGGATTACACTGACAGTTATGAAGCTCTTTCAATACCTCGCAACACTTACGATGAGTGTGCCGATTACATTGCTTCAGAAATGGCCTTAGCAGCAAAGGATCTTCCTTTGAAACGCGAACTGATGTCTGTGTCACGTCCCACAAGAGGTGCTGCTTTGGCTGTACGTGCTAAAGCACTATTATATGCAGCCAGTCCGTTAATGAACGGTAACACCGATGGATATGCCGAAAAGTTGGTGGATGACAAAGGCAACCGACTTCTTGCTGCTGCCTATGATGAAAAGAAATGGGCAAGGGCAGCTGCTGCGGCAAAAGACGTGATTGACCTTAAAGCCTATAATTTGTATGTAGCCTATAAACGTACTGAAGGGTTTGACGGGTATCCAGTTACACTGCCACCATATGACGACGGCAATTTTTCAACAAAATCCTGGCCCAACGGATATAAAGACATAGACCCGTTTGAATCATACCGTTCAGTCTTTAATGGTGAACTGTCAACAGTAGAAAATCCCGAATTGATATTTACACGAGGAAACAATCAGGGCAGTTATGGAGTAAACTATATGGTCTTTTATCAACTTCCGGTCAGTAAAGCCAAAGGAAACAATACAACTTGTGTGACGCAGAAACAATGTGATGCCTATTATATGAAAGATGGTAAAGATATTCCGGGCAAAGATATTGAAATAGGTCGCGGAGACGGTTCTTCACAAAGAGTTACCGGCTTTGTCACCGCAAGTGATGTGAGCAAAGGACTTTATAAACCTCTAGAAGAAAATGTATCGCTTCAATATGCCAATCGAGAACCCCGATTCTATGCATCGGTAGCATACAACGGAGTAACTTGGTGGTTGACAAATGCAACACAGAGCAGTGATAGAGGTCCTTATAGAAGCTGGTATTATCGGGGCGAGACGGAAGGTATGTCCAATAGCCTAAACTGGCTTCAAACCGGCATAGGATTGATGAAGTACGTACGTCCAACAGACACCAATGATGACAAGAACATAAATGGTGAATTTTCTCATATCTCAAAGAAGGCGGATCCTTTGATAAGATATGCCGATATCTTGTTAATGTACGCTGAAGCATTGAATGAACTTGATGGTTCATACCAGATTGAGACTTGGGATAACTCTGGTACTCATAGTATTTCACGTAATGAGGATGAACTGAAGAAAGGAGTACAGCCTGTAAGAATCCGTGCCGGAATACCTGATTTTACGCCAGAAGAGTATGGTAATAAGGAACTATTCCGTAAGAAAATCAAACGCGAACGTCAGATTGAACTTATGGCTGAAGGGCAACGCTATTTTGACTTGAGACGTTGGAAAGACGCTAAAGATGAAGAATCTCTGCCTATGTACGGATGTAATGTTTTTATGACAAAAGGAGAACGCGACTTGTTCTATAAACCGGTTCCTGTTTCTGATGTTTTGACCTGTTTTGCCGAGAAAACTTATTTTTGGCCTATCGACCGCTCCGAGTTGGAAAAAAATGTGAGATTGACTCAAAACCCGGGTTGGCAGAGTGAAAAGTAATTACTATTAAAAAAAACGATTATGAAGAAAAAAAATATCTCTTTGCTTTTGGTTACGTTACTTGTAATGCTGAGTTCTTGCAGCGAATTTTATTCAGATGGCCATTTTCCCATTGCTGATTTCAATCATCGCTTCTCCTTGAGATAAAGTCACTT
>OGZG01000751.1_pt1 | contig 25497 bp, 23 predicted proteins | sample 1576781 | NCBI WGS metagenome assembly OGZG01 (sample SAMEA3541502, study PRJEB24748) | human gut metagenome | biome: human gut; feature: human-associated habitat; material: faeces | place: China | collected 2012 | reverse complement strand
TATTGCACGTGAGATAATCCACACTTGTCCCATAACCTACACTTGTGGAGTATCTCACAGACTGCGCGAGACGGAGCGCGACCCGTATAGGCTGGCTGAAAAACTAACATAAACCCCTATTCCCGATAGGTAATTAGGATATATGGGATGGGCATGAAAAAAGCTTGCAAACCGTTCTAGTGACTGCTACAATAATATAAGCTTCAACCAGAAAGGGGAATCCAATGAACAAAGCAGAAGCACGTAGCTTGTGGAGCGCTCTAAACTCTTGCACATGCAAGCCCGGTGTGCATGCCCCATTTGATTGCGTATGTGTTCACGATGAAGCCATATACTCGACGGACGGATACGTTGTGAACCGTATCGAGGGGTTATTTAAATCTGGTAGCGTGTTCAGTGCTTTATACAGGGCTGATTTAGCATATGCTCCGCGTGTCGATTTGTTGGATAAAGCGCTGACATACACCGTTGGAAACAAGGACTTCACAAGCGCGTGCGATTACTTCGACCCCGCTCGAGTAATAAAGGTTTTGCGGGTACATAAGTCGGCTGGTGCGACACATATACAATTCGCACCTGCTACGGGACGCGTATCCGCACCTCTAATCATTCGTAGCGAGATACCGACCAACCACGGACATATAATAATCACGTCTGCAGTGCAGGGAATGAGGTAATAAACAATGACCACGGATGAACGCAGATTTATAATCGAGGTCGATGAAGACCTGACCGAACTCTATAGGGTGTACGCGGAAGACATCGCGCGTTTGTACAGACTTGTACGCAACTTGACGGGCGCGTTAATCGCGGTAACGGTTCTAGCAGTTGTCTGCATACTTAACATATACGCTACTCTGGGGGTTATTTAACCCCCTTTTTTATTACATGTATAATCCCTCATTAGGTAAAGGCACCGTGCAAGGTGCGCGGTGTCGCTTAGACGAAAGGATACCGATATGGACGTAAGCGCTATAACGGAGTTGGTGAGCAACGTGGCCTTCCCAATCGCTGCATTTGTGATGATGTTTTACTACAGCACTAAGACCGTAGAGGACATGCGCAAGACCATTGAAGAGAACACTCTTATTATGACTAAGGTAATTGAAAAGCTCGACAGCATGAATCAGGAGGGCTAAGCGTGTTGAATAAGCTTCTAAAGGGATGCGCTGCATTTGTCGCGCTTGCGTCTGCTTTGGTGATTGGTGCTCCCTCAGCCTTCGCATGGCAGGAGATTGACTACTTCATCGCGCGCGGCCACGGCACCATATCCCCTAGCTATCTGGTCATCCACTCCACGGCCAACCCTGGAGCGACCGCGTGGAACCACGTGACCTATTGGAATCGCGCGGGCAATAACGCGGCAATGGCTCAATGGGTGTGCGACTGGACGAACGGGGGTACCGTCTATCAGGTCATGCCCGGCAACGCTAAGGCGTGGCATGTGGGGAACGGTAACAACGTATCCGTTGGTATCGAGATATGCGAGGGTACCACGCGCGAACAGGTGGATACAGCGATTGATACAGCCGCTAGGTGGGCTGCTTATTATCTGAATCAAAAGGGATGGGGGATTAATCGTATGGTGTCCCATAACGATGCGCGTACGCTCTGGGGAGGTACCACGCACACCGACCCCATTCCGTATCTGGAGCGCTGGGGCTACAGCTGGGATTGGTTCAAATCGAAGGTTCAAGCATATATGGACGGGTCTACAGCTACCGAACCCGCGCCCGATTCCGGCAACCAGAACAACGCGCCCGCGCACCCCACTGATTCCATCGAAGCCCTAGCCGCTGCTGTGATGCGCGGTGAATACGGTAGCGGACAGGCGCGCCGCGATGCATTGGGTAGCCGTTACGAAGAAGTGCAAGCGTATGTGAATTCGCATTATTTCGGAATCGGCTCTAGCTCCGGCTCCGGCTTTAAGACCACAGCGGACTTAGCCGCTGCTGTGATGCGCGGAGAGTACGGAAGTGGGCAGGCGCGCCGCGATGCATTGGGTAGCCGCTACGATGAAGTGCAAGCGTATGTGAATAAACATTACTATGGGATTTATTAAAATAATCGTTGACACGCTTAACTGATAGTGTTTATAATACTAATCAAGGCAACGGGGAAGGAGATGACATTATGCCTACCAATTTTGAACGTGGATTAATCGGACGAACGGTAACGTTCTCGCACTGTAAGGGGCAGCGCGTTGTTGATGGGGAGTTCGAGGCGTTCGAGTATGAACTGCTCGGGGACTATTCGAAGCTTTCCAAAGCCACTAACACGCTGCGTAGAAGGTTGAAAGACCCGACCATTACCATTACAAGCGTTGAAACGGACTCGGATTACTACTCAATGCCGATTAAGCTCTTTGTTGAAACCGCAATTAACTATAAGAAGGGACTCTAACCATGACTGAGACTACCCAGATTGCAACCATTGACACCGACACCAACCTCTACACTCCCTCTAGCTATTCCTCTATCCAGCCTACCGATGCGGAGACCCGCAAGCTCGTTGTTAACGCGATGAACAACGCGGAATCGCTTTCAGAGCACGAGGGCGAGACCTTGGATGTCATCGGCGTTTTCACCAAGCCCGGTGTGCGCCGCTCCCGCGAGAAGAACGGCATTGATATGCCCTGCACCAACACCACGATTGTTTGTGCGGACGGCAAAGCGTATTTCTCGCAGTCCGAGGGCGTGCGCAACGCAGCCGATAACTTTATGGCCGCGCAGCTTTTTGATTCGGGTGAGATTGTCCAGATGAAACTTGTATCCTCTAAGCTCCCCAACGGGAACACTCGCAAAACGATTGTACTTATCTAATCTATAATCCTTAACCCGTTGCACCTAAGGCGGTTCGGCTTGAAGCCGTTCCGCCTTTTTTAATCGGAGGTGTTGAAATGGCAAGAGCCAAACGTACATCTGACGAGACGTATAACGCTCGTAGGCGTGCCAAGCGCCTATTGGCGCGACTTGAGCGCGAGAATACAGCCGGAATGAGCGCATCGCAGTTGCGAGCGCGAGCGGACTATATAGAGAGCGTGCGAGCGCAGATTACCAAGTCATATCAAAAGACGCGTGCCGTGTCAGAGGTTGCAGCGGCTAAAGAGCGCAGCCAAGCGGCAGCCGCGCAGCTCGACCGCATGACGTCCGCGCCGCGTAAGGTGAAGAGCGCTAAAGAGCGCTCCGATATCTTTTTCGCGCGTCAACTGAATCTTGCGGGTATTGGGCAACCTACAACGCTAGGCGAGCACGCGAGCGAAAAGGTATCGGTGTTCTACGCGGCAACGCGTCAACTATGGCGCGGGCGCGATGCACGTAAGCGTAACGAGTACATAATTCGCGGCCTTGGCGCAAGCTCGTTAGCCGAAGCTTTCGAGAAGGTGTTAAGCGCTAACGAGGATGCGTTTCAAGCTGTGATTGGGTCTAAGGTAACATCATCGTTCGTAGAGGGGATTACAAGCGAGAACGAAGCCTTCTATAACGAAGTTGATTACGATTCCGAGCTAATGGGGTCTGATTGGTGGGTTACCCAACTAGTTATGTTTAGATAACTCGAAGGATGCTAGAGGAAACATGGCGCGCAAACGTGATATCAAACAATTTAAGATAGCCGCGTCTTACGATACCGAGACATGCAACATCCTTGTGGACGCTGCGGATAACAAATGGCGTGCTTATCCCGTGCTATATATCGTCAACGATTTGCGCGGCGTTGATATCCGCACCTACGAAGTCGGAGCGGGCAACGTGTCCTTTTATCGGCATGGTGCGCAAATGCAGGCCGTTATAGACGATTACATAGCGTGGGGCGAACGCAACGGATGCGTCCCCATCATCTGCGCTTATAACCTCATGTTCGACCTGCAACCGCTCATGTTCGACTTAAACAATCGTTATGACATGGTCGCGAGCGCACAGAGCGCGACCAGCGCCTACACCGTGGATATCGTGCATGAAGGTGTTGTAAAGCTTCGTTTCTGGGACACCTTTTACCTTGAAATGCGCGGCCTTGCCAAGATGGGCGAGACCTGCGGCCTGCCCAAGGCTACGGGTGACTGGGACTACTCTAAAATCCGTACACCGGAAACACCTCTGACAGATGAAGAATTGTATTACGCAGGACGTGATACGGAAGTCATCCCGGCTTACTTACGCTACCTTCTCGAATCCAACGAATGGCTTCAGCCTGAGTGGCTCGGCGTCCGAGTACTTACTAAAACGTCACTGGTGCGGCAAGCCGGAAAGATGGAGACCGGACGCTTGCGCATTCCGCGCGGCGAGGGTAAACCCGTGTCCGTGCAAGCCGCTTTCGAGCGGATGTGTGCCGATGAACTCGCGCCGACCTATGCGCAGTACGCGCTCAGGAAGGCGTGCTTTCGCGGGGGCTTTACGTTCACGTCCGCGCGTTATTCTGGAATCGTGCAACGAAACGTGTACAGCATAGACGAGACGTCCGCGCACCATGCCTATATCAACGGGCACATGACCCCCGTTAAGTTCAAGGGGCTTGTTCCCGCAATCCTGCAGCATATGGCGGAATCCGTTGTAAACACGAACCTTGATACCGCGATGAAGCACTGGGAAGAGCCTTTTGGATGCGCGTTTCATGCGCAGGTACGTTTCACGCGCCTGCGCCTGCGTGCTGGTAGCGCATTCGCGGCGTGGGATATCGCGTTGCTTTCCGAAGCTAAATTTAAAGGCGCGGGGCAGCTGGGCGAGTGGGGTAGCGGGGACGCTGACAGGCAGACAGTAACCCAAGTGCGAAGCGCAGGTTACGTTGACGTTGCAGCCGGTGCGCGTTTCGCCTTCGGAAAATTGGTAGAAGCCCAATCATGCATCGTGAACGTATCGGAAATGGAACTGTGGTGTATGAGCCGCGTTTACGAATGGGATTCTATGACAGTCATTTTAGGTGAGGGAACTTGCAAGTTCGTGAAGCCGCCCGATTACGTAACATTGTTGTCTAATCTTTTCTATGCGCGTAAGGATGCATGCAAGCAGATTCTAAAGACGTACGAGACCGGGCGCGCTTACACGGGGCCTATTCCGGAAAGTATCCCCGAGGGCATAGCCGCACGTATTCGCACGGGTGAAATGCCGCGCTCCGATTTGGAAGCCTATTACGGCAGCACGGTAAAGGGCATGTTTAATTCTATCTACGGCATGGAAGCGCAAGACGTGTTCAAATGCTCCTATAAGGTCTCGGAAGGAGAGATTAGCGTTGATAGGGATACGGTGGTAACGCGCGAGAACTACGAGGAGCACTACAAGGACGCTAAGAAAAAGCTTGTCCTCTACCCCTACGGCCTTCGAATCGTAGGCGGCTCCCGCATGGCTATCGTTGCCGCTATCGAGCTTATGTATAAATCGTTTGGCGAGCGCGTGCGCGTGCTGGGAGGTGACACCGATAGTTTGAAGATATCTTGTAACGAGGACGTGAGCGCCGATGATTTGATGCGGGCGCTAGAGCCGTTTCACGCGGCCGTAACGGAGTCCATCAACATATGCATGGAGCGCGTGCAATCCAACTTCCCCGGCTACGCATCCCCGCTCACCGGAGTTGGCACGTTCGAGGTGGAGGGAGACGCGTACCCACTCCATATGGACGCTTGGAACAAGGCGCGTGTGAGCTGGGACGGGCACCACGCGCATATAACGTGCGCGGGTCTTTCCAGACCATCGAACGCTTACCATATAGAGAATTGGATAGATGACATGAGCGCACGCCACGGATTCGAAGAGATAGCGCCGCGCGTGCTCGGATGGGGCGTGCGCGTGTCCAATAGGGTGTGTCATGCACTCGAACATTACCGCCCGGCTGCATCGGATGTGTTCGATGCGCAAGTGACCGATTACACCGGAAAGACATGCCGCGTGATATCTCGCGAGTCGATAGCGCTCTATCCGTCCGACCGCGTACTAGGGGACTCGGAGAAGGGCGGTAACTCGCGCACCGTGGCATACGTTCGCGAGAAGTACGGGCGCGAGGTGGATACTTCCCAGCGCGTTGCCGATGTAGTCGATGGCCGCGCGGTATATACATATACAGATGATGAGGGATGTGAGATTGAATGGTAAACCTGAATGACGGGATTCATTACAACTGGGAAAAGACGCTCTCGTATAACGCGGATGTAACCATGGTTGTGGGCGCTCCGAACAAGGGCAAGACATACGGCCTTCGAGCGTACGCGCTCAATCGCGCTATCAAACGCGGGTGCCGGTTCGTGGAGGTGTGCCGCACGCTTGATGAACGCGATGCGGTCAAAAAGAGCTATTTCGACAAGTTAGCCGCGACCGATGATGATTTCGCCGCGTTTGAATACAAGTGCGAAGCGAACGAGTTCAAATACCGCATCAAGGATGCTAAGCGCGGTACGCCCTGGAACACGTGCGGGTACGTTGTCGCATTCGCTGAGATGCAGGGAACGAAGAAGCGCACGTTTGCGGACGTGGAAAACATCATCTTCGATGAAGCTATCCTAGAATCAATCGATTCAACGCATACATACAAGCGCAACGAATGGAATATGCTGAGCCGCATCATCGATTCGTGCGCCCGCGAGGACGCCTATAACGAATCACGGGTTAAGCCGCGTTTGTTCTTGTTGGGAAACGCGGTTGACTTGCTCAATCCCTATTTCGCGGCATTCGGCGTGCGCGGCGTGCCCGCCTACGGCTACACGTGGTATCAAGATAAGATGTGCCTACTTCATTACGTGGAGCAGGATGAACACGATGCGTACCGCATGGAGCACACTCTAGCCGGGCGCATGGGGCAGATTACCGGCTATTCAAACGCTACATATGCGAACGACTTCAAGGAAGATACCAGATACGTGATGAAGAAGCCGCCCCGCGCCAAATACGTTATGGGGGTCGTGCACATGGGGGACGAGTACGGCATATGGGCGGACGTGAGCGAGGGATATTACTACGTTACCTCGACCATACCGAACAACGCGCCGAACGTCTACGCGCTCACCCGTAAGGACAACACCCCCAACCGCATAGCCGCGCAGCGAGCGCTAAAGACCATGCGCGTAATCGTCCAGATGTATTACGAGGGCAGTGTTTTGTTCGAGAGCGTGAAGGTGCGCGAGGGCTTTTTAGACGCTATGGCGCTCTATGGTGTAAAGTAGTATCCGCGCAAGCGATGACGGGCGCGCGACTCCATAAGTAGGGATGATTCAGGGAGCTATATCGTTCGGTCGATACCTGAACCCCGCGCGAGGTAGCAACGCGTTTTAATGGAACGCGTCTAGTTTCGCATATGCGCTATAATGGGCGCGAACACGCATGTTTTTCATCGCGTGTTCGCGCTCGATTCATATACATATAGAAAGGGGCTTGCAGTGGACGAGAACGAGAACCTGACACCCGAGGAATCCGAGATTGAGCAAACCGATGGCGTTGACGGTGAGGAAGCGCACCGTATCGGCGAGTTCGATGACTTGCGCGACCGTTTGGAGCGCATCGAGTCGGTTGTAAACGCAATCGCAGACATCCTAGGCGAGATGCGCACGACCGCAGACGCAATCGACATCGACAACGGCGCGACCGTGGCCGATGCGGACGGTGACGGGGACGCGGATATCATCGAGGATGATGTTATTGTCATCCCCGATTACGATGACCTTGACCTTGACCTTGACCTTTAAGGAGATAAAGAATGGCAACCAATAACACCACCATCGCCGGACGCGTGTATCTCTCCGGCACCAACGATTTTCAGCAGCGCGTACCGAACCCGACCATTTCCGGTATCGATGCTACATCTAAATTCCTGTTCGACCCGATGAATCGCCGATACCTCAACGAGTTCGTGGACGCTTTCGTCAACCGTATCGGCACGCAGATTGTACACAACAACCAGTGGGAGAATCCGCTTACCGTATTCAAGGGTTCCAACCTGCGCTACGGCGCATCCATTCAGGAGAGCGCGTTGAAGTGGCTCCGCGCCCACACCTACGATGTGGACGATGCGACCCTTCTCAAGGTCGAGCGCCCGGAAGCAGCTGTGTGGTATCACACCGTGAACCGCAAAGACCGCTACGATATCACGCTTGAGTTGCCCGACCTCCAGCAGGCTTTCGCGGACGAGATGGGTCTTAACCGCCTTATCGATGCGGTTATGACCGTGCCGCGAAACTCCGATAACTACGATGAATATCTTTGCATGCTCAACCAGATTGCCTACTATGAGAAGAATTGGCAGTTCTACAAGCACCAGGTGACGGCTGCGCCGACCGATGAAGCGACCGGCAAGGAGTTCCTGAAGGCCGTCCGTGCCTATGCGAAGAAGCTTAAATTCCCGTCCTCGCTCTATTCCCCGGTATCCGCTGAGTACGGCATTCCCACCTTTGCCAAGCCTGAGGAGCTTGTACTCTTCATCACGGCAGACGCAGCCGCGTCCATCGATGTTGATACCTTGGCGAGCGTGTTCCAGCTCGATAAGGCGGAAGCGGCGTACCGCACCATCGAGGTGCCCGAGTTGCCCGTACCTAACGCTTTCGCGCTTCTCACCACCGATTCGTTCTTTGTCTGCAACGATTACGTGTACGCTAACGAGAGCTTCTACAATCCCCAGACCCTGAGCACCAACTACTATCTGCATCACTGGGAGGTTGTGAGCGCGTCCCCGTTCGTGCCCGCGATTCTCTTCACCACCGATGCGGGTACCACCGTACCCAAGCTCACGCAGACCGTTACCGGCGTGAATATCACGGCTGCCAAGACTTCGCTCAAGCCCGGCGATACCACGCAGCTCACCGTTGAGCTGGTGGGCACCGTGACTGAGAACAACGAGGGTGTCAAGGTCGCGCCCGATGCGGTTACGTGGAGCGTAACCGGCAAGACCGCAGCCACCGCAGGCGAGCCGCTTTCACTGAACAGCGCTACCCGTGTTGACCGTCTGGGAGTCCTCCACGTTCAGAAATCCGATTTGGAAGCAACTAACGTACTTCACGTGACCGGCACCACGTCCTACGTCAATCCGTCCGGCGTGACCACGCAGCGCACCGCGACCGTTGACATCACAATCGTCTAGCGGTTTATAATCGCTATAAAGCGACCACACGCGCCCCCGCTTGTGAACGAGCGGGGGCGCTTTTAGTAAAGGAGGTATCAAGTTGGATTCAGGATTTCCCAACATCGGAAACGTCGACGTGTATAAGTATGACAACGCGCTCGATTACTCGCGGTTCAAGCCGAACGTGCGATTGAAGATGTGCAACGTGCCTTGGTGCGGGGACTACGAGAACGTTGTCAAGTTCGCCGATGACGCCGCCCGCGATGCGTGGTTCGATGCGCTCGAAGGCGATGTTATAAACCTCGAGACCATGTTTAACGTCAAGCCGGATGGGAGTGCGAAAGTCCCCGTGCCGGTAACGTCAGCCCAAGGATACAACTACCTCGTTGCAGACCTACCGCGCATGACGAGCGACACCCAACCGCTCGAATATGCGGAGGGAGCACGCAAGCAACGTTTCTTTTATTTCATTCAAGACGCACAGCAGCTATCGCCGAACACAACGCGCTTGGTGCTCACGCTCGATATGTGGACTACGTATATCAACGATATGCAGTTCGACTACATTCTGCTCGAACGCGGACACGCGCCCGTTGCCGCTAGTAATGTAAACGCCTATCTGGCTAACCCGCGCGACAATTCCACCTACCTGCTGACCGCCGATGTAAACACCGGTGGGGAGCCTTATATCGAGCGGGCGCGCGCCGTGAAGAACTACAGCGCGGAGGGTCAACGCGCCTGTATCGTGACTTCATGCGACCTACCTGGCAATCTTGGAAGCGCAGCCGCGCCGCTTGTTCCGGTAGTGTCGGAAGAGCTTGTTTCGGGCGTGCTTGCAGCGCGTGTGTATTCAGTCGCGGTGAGCGACCTCGTGGGCTTCTTGCGCGCCATGGAGAAAAACGCGCCGTGGGTCAAGCAGACCATTCAAGGTATCTTCTTCGCTCCGACCGATTTACTACTTCAATATTGGAATTTCACCGTTTGGGGCTTCAAGGTAAGCGTGCTAGGGGCATCGCAGCGGGTGGATAGATTTCTAAAGCTGCAGGCGGGTGACTTCGCATATCCCGCGCGTGCCGCTAAGTTTGCCAAGCTCTACACATACCCTTACGCAGCTATCCGCGTGTCGGATGAAACGGGCGCGTCTTCAATCGTGCGCGTTGAGGATTTGGGGGATAGCGGTATCGAGGTAGCGAGCGCTCTCAATCTCATAATGCCCTATATAACGATCGATGCGCGTTTGCTCGGTATCGCCGGCGCGACCGATACGCTGACGTTCCATACAGCAGAAGGCCGTTCGTATTCCTACGGTGGCGCGTGGGGCGATTATCTCAAACGCTGGAACGTGCCGATAATGCAGGTGACGCAGAGCGCCGCGAGCCGTGCCGATTATTCGACCGTGTACGAGCGGGCGCACGCGAAGCTTGCCGCAGACAACGCGCTCACGTCTTCGCTTGCATCGAACGCGACCGCGAACACCAACGCTAACAACTCAGCGCAGAACACCGTTGACGTGAACGCTATCAACGTTAGCGCGAACACCGCTATAACGGAGAATTCGAACGCTGCGGCATTGAAGGGGGCTACCGCAGCTAACAACAAACTCAAAGCCGACTGCGATACCGACAACGCTACATCGTCTGCGGTAACGGGGCTGCAAAACGATGTGATAGCGATTACCACGGCCAACAACAACGCCGCGAGCGCGGCGCGAACCGTTGGCAGCGTTGTTACCGGTGCTTTCACTGGTAACGGCGCGGGTGCGCTTGTATCCGGCCTCGCGGATATGGCGGTATCGTTCCCGGCTGCGAACGCCGCAGCCGCTATCTCCCAATCGAGCAACGCCAACTCCGCTGCAATCGCGCAGACTAACGCGCTCGAAAAGACGCTTCATGCCGTGCAGTTCACCGCAGCTACATACGGTGTTCAAAGCTCAGCCGCAACGAACGCAACGAATATTCGTAACAACGCAAGCACTTCATGCGCCGCATCCAACGCATCGCTTGTGCGCACCAACGCGGCCAACACCAAGACCACGGCGGACGCGAACGCGCAGCGCACGCATGCGACCGCTATAGACGCTATCAATGCGCGATTGAAGCAAGCGGGAGTGGCCGCGCCGGTTGTATTCGGAGCCGGTGCTGCCGGGCAGGGTTGCGCCACCGCCCCGCGTGCGCTATTCGCACAGGTTATAACGCAACGCGAATGCGACATTATGAACGCCGCGAGCGCATTCGCCCGGTACGGATACACGTTGATGCGCGAATGGAATATGCGCGATATGCAGGTTATGAAGCATTTCACGTACTGGAAATGCACGGAGGTATGGTGCAGCGGAAGCGGCAACGCTCTGGAAGACGCCCAGAACGCCGTGAAGGATATACTGATACGCGGGGTAACCGTTTGGGATGCCCCCGAGGACATAGGACGTGTAAGCATCTACGACAATTTCAAGGAGTGATGACGCATGAGGGATGCTATCAACATCGATTCGCTTTTGAAGTCGGATACGTACCAAAACATGAGCGATGAAGAGATTCAGGCGCTTATCGATTACAAGGTCGAGCGAGCGCAGAAAGACGCGGTTATCAGCGCCGATTACAAGGCGCACGAAAGGCTTATGCAGCATCTTATCGATGCGCAAGAGCTAGCAGTCAACGCCGCTAACGATGCTTTCAACAAGGCGATAGCGACCGCGAGCGCGTACAAGGAGGTTAATTAATGAGCAAGGGACGCAGGGGCTTCAAGCAGCGCCGCGCCTACCGTCCGGATTCAAGACCGGCGTATTGGCAGACGGAAGCGTACAATCAACAGCTGTTCAATATGTTCCAAAATGATTTGATAGAACTAGCGTTGTCGCGCTTTCATTGGGTCGGCTTGCCTGAAACGTGCAACGCCAGGTATCTAGAGTGGACGCTACTCACGGAAGGCGCGGCAACGCTTGCGTACCCATCGCTTGCGAGCGACACGCTTCTCTCGTTGAGGGCGGTGCAACAGGGCGCTCCGAATATGTATGACGAGCCACGCGCGTGGCGTGCTATCGGCGCGACCGGTAAGACTAACTTCATATGCAATTGGACTAACGGCGTGTGGATTTGGGAGAACGCGACCCGCTACCCGCTCATGGTGAAGATTAACATCTGGGCACGCGAGCTTGCCGATATCCTGCGCACGAAGCAGATTAACCGCTATCACATGCGCATGCCGCTAGTTATCTCAGCGCCGCAAGACCGCGCTTTCGATGTGCAGAACTTCTATAAGTCAATCGGCAACGGTGAGCCGTTCGTATTGGCGTATGACAATTTCAGCGATATACAGACAAACGCGACCATGCCGGAGCGAGCGCGCGAGTATATCGGGGACAAGCTTCAAGTCGAATGGGCTAACACATGGGACGCGATTTATAGAGAACTGGGAATCGACTCGATGACGTTCAAGGCGGAGCGCATGATTGAGGATGAAGTTAATTCGACCATGCAGCCCACGGAACTAGCGCGTTTGTCCCCGATGACATGCAGGCGCACCGCTTGCGACAAGCTCAATGCGCGTTTTTCCGGAAAGCTTAACGAGCCTATCACGGTTGTATGGGCGCGCGACAACATCACGGACAACTACGACATGCGCCATCGATATGAAACGCTGTTCGGTAAGGAGGACTAGTAGTGTTCGAGTTTCCACAAGTCCCCGTAAACAATCGTTGGGACGCTATGACCGTCACGCTTGGTGAGTGGTATGAGATGGGCTTCTACCAGCCGCTAGTAGATGATTCTTGGAGGTTCAACGCGTACAGCGAGCTGCAATATACGCAGCTGTGCCGCAAGATTATAGACAGGTTCTACTATCGCGAGGTTTCGATTCCGACACCCGCACGCTGGAAGACTGCGTACCTGCGAAAGCTCAACGAGATTATGCCGAAATATAAATTGCTCTATGAGCGCGTGGAGCAAGGCGTTAACCCGTTCCAAGCAGGCCGCGACCGCGCTAAGTCGCGAGATATCTTCTCAGACTTCCCGGAAACGATGCTCTCCGGTAACTCGGACTATGCGAGTTCCGGCACCGACCGCGAGAGCGACACCGTGCGCGAGGGTGACATTACGGAACAGGCCGCGCGGTTCGCTGAATCGTGGAACGATGTTGATGTTATGATTCTCGATGAGCTGGAGCACACGCTTTTCACGTCTATAATGGTTCCGACCGTTCCACTTTGGTAAGGAGGTTATATGTACACACCTTTGCCGTATTTCGACCCGTTTCTAATCGCGAATCCTACGCTACCTAAACTGTACTGGGAGGTTAAAAGCCCCGAACAGCTCACCGCTAACCTGTACTGCATCATCAATGCGTTGAAGGACTACGTTAACGAGACCAGCGGGCAGGTGAACGAGAACAGCGAGGCGATTGACACGCTGGAAATGCTGTTTGAAAAGTTCATGCAATCCGGGTTCGATGCCTACTACGCACAGCAGATTGAAGAGTGGATTAATAACAACATCGGTTGGCTTTGGCAGACGTTCGGACAGATGATGTTTGCAGGTCTGACCGATGACGGTCATTTCTGCATCTACGTACCGGACTCTTGGAGCGATATCACGTTCGATACCGGTGCCGTGTACGGCACCGAGGATTACGGGCGATTGATTCTAAGGTACGAGACCAGCGGGCAGGGCGTCATCGATAACACCGCGCCCGACTATCCCAATGACCACATCGCGTCTGATATCGCGAAGTTGCAAAGGGAAGTACAAGAGGTAAGGCACACGCTTTACACGGCACTTACTAGCATGGAGGTATAAAAATGGCAATCACAGCGCTTGAATTCGGCAAAACCATGCGCCCTACCACGGTGGAACTCGTTACTAAGCTGAATGAGACAATCGCGGCAGTAAACGCGTTGAACCCCGCAGCGGTAACGCAGCTTTCAAAGGACGTTCAAACATTGAAGACAACCACAACCGACCTTACTTCAAAGGTCACGGCCAACATCGGAAGTATCACAACGCTAACGCAAACGCAGACTTCGCACACGCAGGATATCGACAAGATGAAAGTCACTTTGTACACCCCTCTTGCTAACCCCGATACCGACCCATCCACCCCGGCTAAGGAGATTTAATCATGGCAGTTACCCAATACGTGGGGGCGCGATACGTTCCCCTTTTCGCCGACCCGCTCGAATGGGACAAGACAAAGGCATATGAGCCGCTTACCATCGTTTACCACACTGGCAATTCGTATACGTCTAGGCAGTACGTGCCGGTTGGTATCGAGATTACCAACACTGCCTATTGGGCGCTCACGGGCAATTACAACGCTCAAATCGAGCAATACCGGGCAGAGGTGCAGCGCTATGACGCGCGAATCACGGCGAACGATACCGCTATCAAAGCTGAGGTTGAGCGTGCGACCGCAGCGGAAGCTACTAAAGCGCCAACGAGCCACGCGAGCACGGAGACCACGTACGGAACCGGCAACGCGACTAACTACGGCCATGTGCGCCTTGCGACCGCGAGCACACCGGTAACGAGTGATGCGACCGCAGGCGTTGCGGCAACGCCTAAGGTTGTTAACGATGCTGTGGCAACCGCATCTAACACCCTCCAAACGTCTATCACTGCCGTTGAGGGCGATGTAGCCGAGCTAAGGGCGCAAATCGGGAAGAGTGAAACGATTGATTCGCTATTCGTCATCGGTGATTCGTACCTGGAAGGATACAACCCAGCCGGGAACGTAACCGGATTCGGCAACGTCATCAAGCGCACGCTCAAGATAGCTACCTACCATGAGGACGCGCAAGGTGGAACTAAATGGGACGCTACTACAGCGACCCGCGTTACAGCCGATGTACTGAATTACGATGTGCTTCTAATCGCGCTCGGACATAACAACATGACCTCTAAGACCGTGAACGTGTCGCAGTACGTAGCCGCTACGCTCAACAAGCTGCAGACGCTGGGCTACAAAGGCAAGGTGTTCCTGTGCTCCACGCTTGCGACCGCGAAATACACGTGCCAGAAGATGCTTGAGGTAGACGAGAATATCGTCCTCGGAATGCAGGCCGCGAGCTACACATTCCCGTGCGTATTCCTCGCTAACGGTTGGTCTTGGCTTATCGATTCGGATGACAAAGGCCAGCACTCAAATCAGTGGCACGACGTAAAGCCAATGTAGCGGCTGCTTCTCCCGCTTTATCATTCTGATAGTTACGATCCAATGTATACAAAGCATTTGTAGCCAATTCCAGTCCTTCTTCAGTTTCAAATACGTATTGAGCCGTATATCGAGTCTCACTCTCCTCATCCAAAAAATTACAGGCTGTGAAACTTATAAGAAAAGTACCTGCTAATAAAATTTTTGATATAGTGGTTTTCATTTTGTTCATTACAATTTATAGGTTCTTAGAATGATAGGTTTAATCCGAAAAGTAATGTCCTCGGTTCGGGATAAGCACCGGTATTTGTTTCCGGACTATAACTTTGAACTTTCGTTTTCGTCCATAAGTTATTGGCGGTAAAATAAACACGGAGTTTCTGAACAAACAGTTTTCGGCTAATTTCCAAGGGTAATGTATATCCTATCGTCAAATTTCTCAAACGAATGTAGCTGGCATCCTGATATCCCAATGAAGTAATATAGGCAGGAACCTGTGTATAGTTGGGAGCCGGTGTCGTATTCGACGGATTCTCGGGTGTCCAATAATCACGCTTGATTCCGTTTCGTTTACCAGACAAGTCACCTCCCTGTTCCCAATTCGTCAGGTAAGAGTTATAGACCACCCCTCCATGAGATACATAAAAATCAAGTGCCAAGTCCACACCATAAATATTCAATGACGTTCCAAAAGAAGAAATCCATTTTGGATCACGTTCTATCACAATACGGTCATCATCATCAATACTTCCGTTTCCGTCTACATCTGCTACACGAATCATACCCGGTTGAGCGTTTGGCATGGTAGAGTTTGCGATATCATCACCTGTTTGCCATATTCCATCAAACTGATAATCGTAATACACGTTCATCGGTTTACCAATAAACCACTTCGAATTAATGTCATCTTTTGGTTTCCCCTCTTCATCCGTTTCTCCTGTTATTTTGAGTATTTTGTTACGGTTAGCAGAAATAGAATAATTCAAAGCCCAAGTCACTTTATTATTACGTATCGGATATCCGGTCAAGAGTAGTTCCACACCCTTATTTTCCACCTCGCCCATATTCTCAAGCTGGGTGGCATATCCCAGATTCTGGCTGATTTTACGTGTGACAAGTAAATCCGTAGTTTTCGTCTTGTAGACTTCCAGCGTACCACTGATACGTTCTTTGAAAAATCCGAAATCCAGTCCGATATTAGTAGAAGTAGTTGTCTCCCACTTCAATTTAGGATTCCATAATTTATCTCCTGGTAAAAAACCAATCTGCACGTTATTCTCTCCGCCAAATTCATTGATATATCTTTCCGTAACTCCTAACGTAGAATAAGGATCAACTGCCTGGTTTCCAACTTGTCCCCAAGAAGTACGAAGTTTCAAGTTAGATATCCAATCTATCTTTTTCATAAAACTTTCTTCATTCAATCTCCACGAAGCAGCTAATGAAGGGAAATAACCATATTTATTATCTTTCCCAAATACAGATGAACCATCCACACGTAAAGAGGCAGAAAAAATATAACGATCCATTAATGTGTAGTTCACACGTCCTAAATAAGACAGTAGTTTTCGTTCGGAAATACCATGTACGGGAATTCCATATTCCATAGCCGATGAAAAAGCATTGTACGTTTTTTCATCATTCGAGAATCCCATTGCAGATTGCTCATTTGTGGTAGTCTTTATGGCATTCACACTCTGCATCAATGTGATACCTAAACGGTGAATCTTATTAAACTCTTTATTATAGTTTAATATATTCTCAAACAAGTATTCCGTTCTCAATACATTTTTTATAGTTGCTTTTCCATTTGTGTCTTTTCCAGTAGTATGGTCACGGTATAGATAACTGTCTTTTTGATTATTGCGGTAACTCATACTACCATTGGCACGATAAGTCAATCCTTTGACAATTTCCCAATCCAAGTACAAATTGGTCAAATAATTATCACTCACTTCATCGTTCACCGAACGACTCATATTCCAAAGTGGATTATAATGACTTTCACCTGCATCCGTCACATCCATACGGAGCGATCCATCTTCATTATAGACTTTAGCCAAAGGAGGCATCGTAATGAAGCGATTAAAGGAACCATCCGCGTTTTCAGTTTTAGCATGTGCATAATACAAATTAGCGCCCAAATTCAAAGTTTTAAGTATTTTGTGATCGATATTCAAACGCCCCGTGATCCGATTGTATCCCGAATTTATCACCATACCGTCCTGACTATAATAACCCAATGAAAAAGCAAGCTTCGTTTTATCATTACCACTACGCACAGTCACGTCATGCTTTTGCTGTAATGCCGGCTTAATCATTAATTTCTCCCAATCGACCCATTCACCGGAATTCATAACATCACGCATCGTTTCACTGAAGCAGCTTTCTTCAACACACTCTCCGTTATTTGCATTTTTCCATGCCTCACGACGAAAATCGGCCCATTCTTCCCCATTGTAGAAGTCAAAATTCCGGTGAATATTCTGCTTACCTATGTAAAAGTTATAATCAACTTTCGGTTTTCCTTCCACACCTCGTTTAGTGGTAATCAAAATAACTCCATTAGCAGCTCGTGCACCATAAACAGATTGTGCAGATGCATCTTTCAACACTTCCAGCGAAGAAATATCATTCGAGTTAATATCATCGATTGATTCCATCGGTACACCGTCTACTACATAGAGTGGAGAGTTTCCTCCAGACAGTGAACGCCGTCCGCGAATAAAAATATTAGAGCTCCCCCCTGGTTTTGAACTAACCATATTAACTTGGATACCGGTCGCCTTACCCCTCAACATTTCTGCCATTGTAGTAGTCGGTGTGGAGTTCAAATCGTCCGCCTTCACAGAAGTAATAGCTCCAGTCAAGTCACTTTTTTTCTGTACACCGTATCCTACTACAACCACTTCATCCAACTTTTTTGTGTCCTCGTAAAGTTTCACCATTAGATTTTTCTTATCTGAAGCCTTCAATACAGTAGTAGTATATCCTATATAAGAAACATTTAGAACATTCCCTTCAGGAACCGAAATAGTAAAATTACCATTCATATCCGTCACTGTTCCCGCGTTAGTTAGCTTATCTACAACGACAGCACCAATAAAAGGCTCACCGTTTTCATCTACCACTATTCCGCTAACTTGTACGTTTCTTTCGGAAAGGGCAGACTTCTTTTTCACGGATTTAGCAACATACACATTTTTGCCTTCAATGCGATACGTCACATCCATTCCCTTAAATACCACATCCAAAACGTTTTGAATCGGTTGATTCTTCACATTAATGCTTATTTTTTTCTTCATATCCAACTTATCGGTTGGAATAATAAACGAGTATCCCGCTTTTTTCGTTATTTCATTTAGTACTAGCGAAATAGGTTTATCCACCATCTTCAGTGTCAGTCCTGTATTATTCTGAGCTACAGCCACAACCAACAGATGAAACAGTACTAATAGACATAGTAATTTTCTCATAAAATATTAAATATTAAATTAACTTTGATTTGTAATTTATGATCCTTTTCCCGGGATTTTCAGATCAATAAATTTCTATCTGATTGTTTTTCTTTCTTATATGAATATTTTCATCTTCTTTCATTTTGTCTAGTATCTGATCTATCGTCTCATTGTTGACAAAAGTCAAGTAGTATTTTCGCGATTTTAAAGTTTCCGATTTTATTATAATGTCGACTCCGAATCGACGTTCCAATTTCTTCGCAATTTCAGAAAGAGGCTCGTCACAAAAAGCGAGTATCCCCTCATGCCAAGACAAATGAGAAGCAACATCAAACTCCTCCTTTCGTACCTTTCGCGTTTTTGAGTTTATAATCAAACGTTCACCAGGGGTCAAAGCAATTTTCTGCGACGAGAATGAATAATTTACAGAAACAGCTCCGCGCATCAATTCAATCGACGAAATACTATCTTCTGTAAAAGATTTCACATTGAATATTGTTCCGTGAACAGTTACCTCCATCCGTTCATTCTTAACAACAAAAGGAACTTTCTTATTTCGAGTAACATCAAACACGGCTTCACCTTCTATATATACTGTTCGGGATTCATCCCCGAAAGACTTGTCATATTTCAACTTTGAGCCGGCATTCAACCAAACTTCCGAACCGTCAGGCAGCAAGATTTTAGATTGTGAGCCAAGCGGAACAAAATATTCCGATTGTGCCAAGCGGTCAGACGACTTATCCGACACTTTAAATCCAAAGTAAACAATGACCGAACTCATGACACCCAGAATAAAAATCGCAGCATACGGAAGTAGCTTTTTAGTAAATGTATACCGTTTAGTCTTCTTTTGTACCATTTGCCATTGATTTATTTGCAATCTCCCCGAAAGACGATTCCATTTGTTTTCTATATATAAATCTTTTTGTGAAACAGCAAACCATTCATCTTCCCAATTTCTGAAAAGCTGGACATTCACATCACTCCCCTGTAGAAAGTTGAATAATATTTTTTCCTCTTCCAAAACCAAGTGCCCTTCAAAATATCGCAAGGCCATATCACGCATTCTATTTACTTCTTGTTCTTCCATTCTTTCGCTTGTTATTATAAAGACACTAAGACTTTCGTTTTACCCAACCTCATTCTTGAAAAAAATCAAATCTAAACAAAAAAAAGGAATGAGTTATGTTAAAAGCCAGTATTCTTCCCTTTTTCATAATCTTTTTTGAATTTGGTTTGTTTCCTTTGTTACTTTCGCCGACAGGCGACAGAATAGATACTTCAACCTAAATAGTAACAAATGGAAAAATTTAATGCAATGAGGACTAGACTTTCACAACATCTTCAGACAAAAGCCATCAGGCTAAAGGGCTTCATTATGCTCACTTGCCTGTTACTAGGTTCTATCTCTGCCTTTGCACAAACAAAGACGGTGACAGGAACGGTAACAGATGCCGCCAATGAGCCGTTGATCGGTGCATCGGTACTCGTACAAGGGACTTCTACCGGAACCATTACGGATATGGACGGTAAATATTCAATCTTCGTCACTCCGGAGGATGTATTGGTGTTTTCATACGTGGGAATGACTACACAGAGTATCAAAGTAGGAACACAAAGCATAATTAACGTCACCCTAAAAGAAGACTCGCAAGTACTAGCCGAAACAGTCGTTATCGGATACGGTAGTGCAAAGAAAAGAGATCTGACAGGTTCCATCACCAACGTCAAAGGAGAAGAAATAGCCAATAAACCGGCTATGAACCCACTTTCTTCCTTACAGGGAAAAGTGGCAGGTGTGCAGATTGTAAACTCAGGACGAGCCGGAGCCGATCCGGAAATCCGTATCCGTGGTACAAACTCCATCAATGGATATAAACCGCTGTACATTGTCGACGGTTTATTCAATGATAATATCAACTTCCTTAATCCGGAAGATATCGAGTCGATGGAGATTCTGAAAGACCCGTCGTCCCTAGCCATCTTTGGTGTTCGTGGTGCAAACGGTGTTATCATCATCACCACCAAGAAAGCAAAAGAAGGACAGACCTTGGTCAATATAAATACTTCTTTCGGCTTCAAGAAAGTGGTGGACAAAGTAAAATTAGTCAATGGCCCGCAATTCAAAGAGCTGTATAGCGAACAGCTTGCCAACCAGAAAGATGACCCGTTCGATTACACCGGCTGGGACGCCAACACCGATTGGCAGGATGAAATCTTCCAGACTGCCTTTATCACGAACAATAATATCAGTATCACAGGAGCTTCTCCCAAACATAGTTTCTATCTGGGTGTAGGCTACTCTTACGAACAAGGCAACATCGAACATGAGAAATTCAGCAAGGTGACCATCAATGCCAGCAATGATTATAAAATCACCGACTTCCTGAAAGTAGGTTTCCAATTCAACGGCGCACGCCTTCTACCTGCCGACTCGAAACAGGTGTTAGGTGCTCTCCGCTCCACTCCTATCGCTCCGGTATATAACGACGAGTATGGATTATACAGCGCTTTGCCCAATTTTCAGAAAGCACAGATCAACAACCCTATGGTAGATGTCGATTTAAAAGCGAACACAACGAAAGCCGAAAACTATCGCGCATCGGGTAATGTCTATGGCGAAGTGGACTTCCTGAAACATTTTACCTTCAAAGCGACGTTCTCTATGGACTACGCTTCCAACAACGGACGTACCTATACTCCTATCATAAAAGTATACGACTCTACCGTCAAAGGAGATGTTTCCACTTTGGGAACAGGTAAAACAGAAGTCAGCCAGTTCAAGGAAAACGAGACGAAAGTACAGAGTGACTATGTGCTGACCTATACCAACAGTTTCGACAACGGCAATCATAACCTGACAGCCACTGCCGGCTTTACCACTTATTATAACTCACTAAGCCGCCTGGATGGAGCGCGCAAACAAGGAGTAGGCCTTGTGATTCCGGACGATCCGGATAAATGGTTCGTCAGTATCGGAGATGCCGCTACGGCAACCAATGGAAGTACCCAATGGGAACGCAGTACCGTGTCTATGCTTGCACGGGTCATCTACAACTATAAAGGGAAATATCTGTTCAACGGGTCATTCCGTCGGGACGGTTCTTCCGCATTCTCTTATACAGGCAATGAGTGGCAGAATTTCTTCTCGCTAGGTGGCGGTTGGCTGATGACCGAAGAAGAATTCATGAAGGACATCAAGTGGCTGGATATGTTGAAGATTAAGGCCTCTTACGGAACATTGGGAAATCAGAATCTGGACAAGGCCTATCCTGCCGAACCGCTATTGACCAATGCCTATTCGGCCGTATTCGGTAAGCCGTCCATCATTTATCCGGGATATCAACTTGCCTATTTGCCTAATCCTACCCTCCGCTGGGAAAAAGTAGAGGCATGGGAAGCCGGATTTGAAACGAATATGCTTCGCAACCGCTTGCATTTCGAAGGTGTGTATTATATGAAGAACACTAAAGATTTGCTTGCTGAAGTTCCCGGAATCTCCGGAACAATGCCCGGTATCGGTAACTTGGGACGGATTCAGAATAAAGGTGTGGAAATGGCAATCACCTGGCGCGACCAGATCGGTGAATGGGGATATTCCGTCAGCGCCAACCTTACTACAATCAAGAATAAAGTAAAAAGCCTTGTTCAAGATGGTTATTCCATCATTGCCGGAGATAAGCAGCAAAGTTACACAATGGCAGGTTATCCTATCGGATACTTCTATGGCTATAAGGTAGCGGGAGTCTATCAATCGGAAACCGATATCAAATCGTCTCCTGAGAATACACTTGCTACAGTTACTCCCGGTGACTTGAAATTCGCCGACGTCAATAACGACGGAAAGATCACTCCCGCAGACCGTACCATGATAGGTGATCCGACACCGAATGTCACTTACGGTTTCTCGCTCGGCGTGGATTACAAGAACTGGTCTTTGGGTATCGATATGATGGGACAAGGCGGAAACCAGATCTTCCGTACATGGGACAACTATAACTTTGCCCAGTTCAACTATCTGGCACAACGCATGGACCGCTGGCACGGAGAAGGAACATCCAACAGCCAACCGTTATTGAACTCCAAACATTCCATCAATACGTTGAATTCTGAATACTACATCGAAGACGGCAAGTTCTTCCGTATCCGTAACGTACAGTTGGCATACTCTTTCGACAAGAGCCTGCTCGCAAAGATACGTCTGCAAGCCCTGAAAGTCTATGTCAACATTCAGAACCTGAAGACATGGAAACATAACACCGGCTATACTCCCGAGCTGGGTGGTACCGCCACCGCATTCGGAGTGGACAACGGCAGTTATCCCGTACCGGCAGTCTACACCTTCGGAATCAACTTAACCTTTTAAAACGATAACTGTATGAAACTGGATAAATATATATTTTCAACCTTTATTGCCGCTACCACACTGCTTCTGAGCAGTTGCAGCGACTTTCTGGACCGTAGTCCGCAAGGACAGTTCACAGAAGATGACAATCCGAACGCACTAGTGAACGGTAAGATCTATAATGTATACACCATGATGCGTAGCTTCGACGTAACCTCCGGTACACCCGCCTTCGCCATCCACAGTTTCCGCTCCGAAGATGCGGAGAAAGGAAGTCTTGCCAGCGACGGTTCCGATGTGGCCGAAATGTACGACGACTTCATCTACACTCCTTCCAATGGTCAGCTAGGTGCTTATTGGGGCAAAAATTACGCCATCATCTATCAATGTAATGACATTCTCAACGCTATCGCCGAAAAGGAAACAACGGGACAGACGGAAAGCGAAGACATCATCAATAAAGGAGAAGCCTCCTTCTTCCGTGCTTATTGTTACTTCAATCTAGTAAGAGCCTTCGGTGAAGTGCCTTTGGTGACTTATAAAATCAACGACGCTTCGGAGGCCAATATTCCGAAAACGACCGCTGATAAGATATACGAGCAAATAGACCGCGACCTGAAAACAGCGGAAGAGTCATTGCCTGAAACATGGAGTTCCGATTATACAGGACGGCTGACTTGGGGAGCTGCACGTTCTTTACACGCGCGTACCTACATGATGCGTAACGATTGGGACAATATGTACACCGCCTCCACCGACGTAATCAAGAAAGGCCTTTATAACCTGAACACCCCGTACAATAAGATATTCACAGACGAAGGTGAAAATAACAGCGGCTCCATATTCGAACTGCAATGTACCGCTACTGCGGCCCTACCGCAAAGCGATATTATCGGTAGCCAGTTCTGCGAAGTACAAGGTGTTCGTGGAGCCGATCAGTGGGATTTAGGCTGGGGATGGAACATGGCAACCGAACATATGGCGGAGGCATACGAACCGGGCGATCCGCGTAAGAATGCCACTCTGCTTTATTTCCGCCATTCGGACAGCGACCCCATCACTCCGGAGAATACGAACGAGCCTTACGGCGAATCTCCTGTTTCTCCGGCGATAGGCGCCTACTTCAACAAGAAAGCATACACTGACCCGGCTTTGCGTAAAGAATATAGCAATAAGGGCTTTTGGGTAAACATTCGTCTGATTCGTTATGCGGATGTATTATTGATGGGAGCCGAATCAGCCAACGAAAAAGGAATTCCGGGAGAAGCTATCGACTACCTGGAGCAAGTTCGTGCACGTGCCAGAGGTTCTAATGCCAATATACTGCCCAAAGTGACAACTACCGATCAAGGAGAGTTGCGCGAGGCCATCCGTCACGAACGCCGTGTGGAACTGGGAATGGAATTCGACCGTTTCTATGACCTTGTCCGTTGGGGAATTGCCAAAGATGTGTTGCACGCGGCAGGAAAATTAAATTACCAGGATAAGAACGCCTTGCTTCCACTTCCGCAGACGGAAATTGATAAGTCAAAAGGAGTATTGGTACAAAATCCGGATTATCTATAAATAAATATAATAACATGATATACAAAAAGTTAAGTTTACTCATCCTATTGTTTGCCACAGGTCTTCTGACTGTATCGGCACAAAAGTCTCCACAGGATATGGATCGCTTCATCGACGTACTGATGAACCAAATGACTTTGGAAGAAAAAATTGGACAGTTGAATCTTCCCGTCACCGGAGAGATTACCACCGGTCAAGCCAAAAGCAGTGATATTGCCGCCAAAATCAAAAAAGGCGAAGTGGGAGGACTGTTCAACCTAAAAGGAGTAGAGAAAATACGCGATGTACAGAAACAGGCAGTGGAAGGTTCCCGCTTGGGTATCCCATTGTTGTTCGGCATGGACGTTATTCATGGTTATGAAACCATGTTTCCCATCCCGCTCGGCCTATCCTGCACTTGGGATATGTCCGCTATTGAAGAATCCGCCCGTATTGCAGCTGTAGAAGCCAGTGCCGACGGCATTTCATGGACGTTTAGTCCGATGGTGGACGTCTCACGCGACCCTCGTTGGGGACGTGTATCCGAAGGTAGCGGTGAAGACCCGTTTCTGGGAGCCATGATTGCCGAAGCGATGGTACGCGGTTATCAAGGAAAGAATATGCAACGGAACGATGAAATCATGGCTTGCGTGAAACACTTTGCCTTATATGGCGCAGGAGAAGCCGGTCGTGATTATAACACCGTAGACATGAGCCGCCAGCGAATGTTCAACGACTATATGTTGCCTTACGAAGCTGCCGTCGAAGCAGGTGTAGGCAGTGTGATGGCGTCATTTAACGAAGTAGACGGAATACCTGCCACCGCCAATAAATGGCTGATGACCGATATTTTGCGCGGGCAATGGGGCTTCAACGGTTTTGTTGTAACCGACTACACGGGGATTTCCGAAATGTGCCGTTGCGCACCTCCCAGGTCAGGTTGAGGCCCTGCCCGTCCTTCTCGAGCTT
>OGZG01000743.1_pt1 | contig 25628 bp, 17 predicted proteins | sample 1576781 | NCBI WGS metagenome assembly OGZG01 (sample SAMEA3541502, study PRJEB24748) | human gut metagenome | biome: human gut; feature: human-associated habitat; material: faeces | place: China | collected 2012 | reverse complement strand
CTGCCAGCGACAACAAGCGGAAGCGCTCCTGAAAACAAACAGTTCTATTTTTTATATTTCTATACACTTTGTTGGCATGCAATACAACATAACCTTAGGAAATCCGTAACACCACCTGTAAGCGGCAGTTCATAACCTAAACCCCGGTTATTCATATCTCAATGCATCGATCACTTCCATCTTGGCTGCCTTGTTTGCAGGATAGTATCCGAAGAATACTCCTGTCAGCATGGAGAAGAATAAGGAAAGTACAATAGCGGATAAGGATGGCCGTACCGACATAATAATGTAGCTTGAATATTCAGAATACATATTCTGGATCACAAACTCCGCTGCTTTGCCTAATACAAATCCATTAAACACCCCGATCAATATCCCGATCATTCCACCAAAGATACAGAGTACGATTGCTTCTATGACAAACTGCATACGGATGGTACTCCTCTTCGCTCCAAGTGCCATCCGGACACCGATTTCCCTTGTACGCTCGGTAATAGACACAAGCATGATGTTCATGACACCGACACCGCCTACGATCAATGAGATCAATGCAATGCCGGACACTGCGATCGTGATCACATTAATGACTGTATTGATCATTCCCATATCAGACGCCATATTATAGGTAGTAACATGGAAATTTTCATTGTTTGCATATTTCTCTTCAAAAAAGTTTGTAACATCTGTCGTTGCCTGATCGATATCAGCCAGGGAATTGACCATCAGATTAAAGATTGTGTAACCGGACTGATCCTTTCCCATCAGCTTAAAACAGGTCTGGATTGGAATAAACATTGTAGTAGAACGGTCTTTTTCCGGGACGCTGGTGTCCACCTTGCCAAAAAGTGCTGCATTATATTCGTATATGCCTACAATTGTAAAATTATATAGATTTCCATCGCTGCCTGCATAAGTGATCTGTTCTCCTATTGGATTCTCATCTCCAAAATACTGCTTTGCCATGGTATCTGCCACAATGCAGACGTTCTTCTTTGTTTTGTTATCCTGTTTTGTAAGGTTTCTTCCGGCATACATCTTTAATTTCATATAATCAATATACTCGGAAGTAGTCCCCTGAACAGATACATTGGCATAAGTATTTTTGTCCTGCCGGATCTGTCCGTTTCCAAGAAATTCAGAAGCTGCTATTCCATCAAATTCATCCGGATATTTTTCCACCAGTTCATCGATCATCTCCTGTGTCACAAAGTCCGATGTTTTCATTTCCGGGTATTCCCAGGTATCCCAGTCTGCATCATCTTCCGGATATCTTGCATCCACATATGCCTGAACCGTATTGCCACCCAGTGAATTTAAGGTGGATGTCAAAGTAGTCTGAATGGAATTACCGATCGTCGTGATCGTGATGACTGCACTGATACCGATGATAATTCCTAACATGGTCAGAATCGAACGCATTTTATTGCTGAAAATGCTGGTGATCGCCTCTTTTATATTTTCCAAAAACATCAGCCTTCACCTCCATTATCTGACACGATATTACCATCTAAGATCGTAACGATCCGTTTTGTCTCCGCCGCAAGTTCCTGTGAGTGTGTGATCAAAACGATGGTTTTTCCCTGCTCCTCATGCAGCTTATGAAAAAGATCCATGACCATATGTCCGGTTTTGGAATCCAACGCTCCGGTCGGCTCATCCGCTAAGATGATCGCCGGATCATTGATCATTGCGCGCGCGATCGCCACACGCTGTTTCTGTCCACCGGAAAGCTCGTTTGGTTTATGGAAAGCACGTTCCTCCATGCCAACCATTTTTAACATTTCCATGGCTCGCTCTTTTTGATTTTTTTCCCTCTCAGTACTATATAACAGCGGAACCATGACATTTTTTAATGCATTGGCTTTCGGAAGAAGGTTAAAATTCTGGAATACAAAACCAATCCTCTTGTTTCGGATTGCACTTCGCATGGAATCATCCATTTTATTTACATCTTTTCCCTCCAGAAAGTAAGTTCCCTCAGTCTGACGGTCCAGGACACCGATAATATTCATCAATGTACTTTTTCCGGAACCGGACTCACCGACGATGGAGACAAATTCTCCCTGATCGACTGACAGGCTGATCCCATTTAAAATCTGCAGTTCATTCGGCTTGCCTATGTAATAACGTTTTATAATATTCTCCATACGGATTACTGGTTCACTCACGATCATTCTGCCTCCGTACTCATCATGCCTTCTGTGTCAAGTGCCTGATTGGAATATATCTGTTCCGGAGTAAACACCTGACCTTCGGTGACAGAAAATGTATTATCGTAGATCAGCTGGTCGCCCTCTTTCAGATCGCCGCCTGTCACTTCTGTATAATAGTCTACCTCTTCACCGACTTTGATATTTTTCCGGACTGCGGTCGCTGTTCCATCTTCATTTGCTTCCGCTACCAGAACATAGGAATCTCCGTTGTCGTCCTGCCGGATCAGATCATATGGAACTGCAAGCTGTGTACCTCTGTCTTTGATCACAATTTTGGCTTTTGCACTCATTCCAACCAGAAGTTCTGTGTTGTCGATCGTGATCTCAGCAGAATAACCGCTTGAGGTATTGGTATCTGTACCGTTTGTGTTGGTGGACTGATTTTTTACTCTGACCACACGTGTTACCGTACCTTTGATCTCTTCATCCCCCGTTGCATCCGTTGAAACGGTTGCAGGCATTCCTTCCTGGATCTTTAAAATGTCAGCTTCCTCAACATTTACGATCACTTTTAAGGAAGATGTATCCTCGATCGTAATCATGGTCGTTCCTGCTGTGTTTTTATCTCCGACTGATACATTGACGGCTGTGACAACTCCACCGATCGGTGCAGAAAGTGTACAGTCTGCAAGCTGCTTCTGTAACTGCTCCAGCTGGTCTTTTAAATCTCTGGTCGTGCTTGTCTGGTATTTTTGCATGTCAACGGTATTCTGGGCAGATGCAACGCTTCTGTCTGTGTTTTTTAGCACAGATGCATAATTGTCGTTTGCGGAATCCAATGCATTTTGTGCTGTCTCCAAAGATGATTTAAAAACATCTAATTTTCCATCATACTCAGAAGTATCTTTGTAGTTGTTTTTCAGATAATAAATATAATCCTCACACTCTGATACCTTTTTCTTATATTTATCAACATCAGCCTGTGCTTTATCGATCGTCTTCTGTGCTGCATCCAGTGCATCCTGCTGATCCTGTTTGTTCTGGGTAAGACTGTTCTGCTTCTGTGCCTCATCGTTTGCTGCAACAGCATTCGCATTATTAATATTTGTCTTTAACTCTGCAATCTGTTTTTCAATATCCTTCTGATCCAATGTCACAAGCGGATCACCCTCTTTTACAATGTCACCCACCTGAACGTTCACGGCTGTGATCTCTGCTGCTGCAAGGGACATGACATTTGTCTTGCTCTGTCCTGCGATCGTTCCCTTCAAAGAAACTGAATCGGATAAATCCCTTTTCTCTACCGGTTCTACCTCAACCATATTCGCTGCTGTCTCAATCTGTGAAGTCATATTTTTAACAGCGCTGCCGATCAATACAATTACAATAGCTGCAATCACTAAAACGATCAGCCATACTTTCTTCTTTTTCTTTGGTACTTCAGCCACTTCTGTCTTTTTTTCTTTTTTATGAAAGAAATGCTTTTTTTCCTTTACATTGTTGTCTTCCATGCTTACATGATCTCCTTTTTTTCCTTGTCTTTTTTGACCTATGGCAAATTGTACCATATTGTTTTCAGAAAAAAAGGGGTTTAAGGCAATCTTAATATTTCTTACTGAAATCCTTAGGATTTGTTAAGTGTCTTTTCAGTTTATCCATATATTTTCCTGCCTCCAAAAGCTTCGTGTCATTGCATTCTCTGCTCCTTAAAATACGTCATCATCTCATGTGTCAGACTTAACTTCTCCTTATCCTCCGGGATATCATGATAATCCACCCACTCTGCCACGGAGAGTTCTTCCTCGTCTAAGCGGATCTCCCCCTCCTCTGCAAGTTCACAGAAATAGCCGAGCAGAAGATTGCTGTCAAAACCCCACGGCTGGCTCTTATAGTAACGGATATTCTTCACGGTAAGTCCGACTTCCTCCATGACTTCTCTTTTGACCGTCTCCTCTGCCGTCTCACCGATCTCGGTAAATCCGGCGATAAGCGCATACCTTTTGTACTCTCGTCCCGCGTATTTTGTCATGAGGATTTTATCGCCGTGCGTGACTCCCACGATGACTGCCGGTGCGATCTTCGGAAACACCATGTTCGCGCAGCACGGACACTGCAGCATCCGCTGCATTTCGCTGTGAACCAGTTTTTTCCCACATCTGCCGCAGAACTGATTGTCACGATACCACACAAATAAATGCCATGCAGTAGCAGCTGCGAGGACACGTTCCTTCGGCTGCATTGGACGGACATCAAACATCTTATAAAAACGAAACTCGCCAATCTTGGTATCCGCTCCTATTTCAGTCAGAAAGTATTCTTCCTCCCCTATAGAAAAAAGATAAATACAAGACGGCACTTCTCTTCCCAGTATATTTTCGTTGTAATCCTTCCACTGCTCATAAGTCAAAAACTGCAATTCTCCATTATATTCCAGATATACCGTTCGCTCTCCAAAACCAAACATCCTGCTGCCTGCATGCGGTACTTTCTTTTTATATGAATTATCCAATTGCATTGGTGCAATATCCTGTATCATTTCCTTAGATTCCTTTCATTTTGAAGCTTTTCCTATTGTAAAACATTTTGATTTTTTGTACAATAAGATTATATTGTTGTAAAAAAAAGAGGCTGCCGGATCATGGCTGCTTCCAAGGGGTTTTTATCATGTATCACAATAAAAAAATCGGGATTTTTATCTCCCACATTATGGGATTTTACCAGAAGAATGTATGTCAGGGTATTATTGACAAAGCTCTGGAATACGGTTACACTGCTGAGATTTTTGCTTCTATGGATGGGGAGAATCTCGGGGACTACAGTCTGGGAGAGGAAAGCATTCTGACATTGCCGAATTTTGATGATTTAAGCGGTGTTATTTTTGCGTCTGAAACTTATCCAAACGAACAGTTAAAGGATCAGATCTATTCCCTGCTGAAAGAAAAATGTCACTGTCCTATCATAGAGATTGCTGTTTATAAGCAGCAGTTTCCTTCGGTTTCCTTAGAAAATAACCATCCTTTTTTTGATATTACAGAACATCTCATCACAGAACATCACTACAAAAATATCTGTTATTTTGGATGTGCCGATGAGAGTTTCTTTTCGGATGCCAGAGAAAAGTTTTACCGGGACGCATTAAAAAAACATGGCATTGCACCACACGCACATTCCATCTATACCGGAACCTACACTGCGCAGTCCGCTGCTGAAGCACTCCGCTTCTTTGAAGAAAATGAAACAAAACCGGATGCGGTTGTCTGTTACAATGATAAACTGGCACTTTTATTAATGACTGCTGCCATCTCTGCCGGTTATCATATTCCAGAGGACCTTGCGATCACCGGCTGTGACCACAGTGAAGAAGGACAGAATCTCACACCTTCTCTCACGACCGTCTCTTTCCCTGTCTATGAACTTGGGGAAGCTTCCGTAGAAAAACTGATGAAATTAATCCATGAGGAAAATGTTCCTGCCATCACTGTGGTACATGCACAGATGGTTCTGGAAAATTCCTGTGGATGCAGTCTTACAAAAGAGACTCCTGCTATTTACTTTGAGCAGAAACTGACCAGTCAGATTGCTTCTCTGGAGTCTTCTATTTTAAGTTCCATGAAAATGTCTGCTGAATTCCAAAATATTGCCGACATAGATGAAGCGATGGATCTGTTGGAGAATTACGTTCATTCTATTCCAAACTGTTCCGAATTTTATCTGTGTCTGTACGCCAACTGGGACAGCGTTTCCCAGCACATACTGGAATTAACGGAAAATGAAATGGATTTTGAGCCAAGTCAGGATGAGATTATTTTAAAATTAAGTCTGCGGGATGGCAAAAGACTGCCGGAATGCAGTTTTACCAAGCGTTCCCTCCTGCCGGAACATATCTACAGACAGTCAGATTCTGCCTACCTTTATTTTCCGCTGTTCTTCAAGAATAAGACTTTTGGCTATATTGCCTTAGCTTACGAGAACAACCGCATTGACTATCACTTCCAGCTCGTGCACTGGTTCATGAATATCAACCAGTTATTAAAACGTTTGAGTGACGCAAAACGTACTTCCATCCTCGTCTCTCACTTGGAGGACATTTACACCAAGGATGCGCTGACCGGACTTTATAACAAACACGGCTATCTGCACCGTGAAACGCTGTTACTTCAGGAAGCTGCAGAAAACCAAAGTACTGTGACCTGTTTTCTGTTTGATTTAAACCGCCTGAAATATATCAATGACCACTATGGTCATAATGAGGGGGATTTTGCGATTCAGGTCATCGGACATGCCCTATCCAGTGTCACCCGTTCCACCGATATCTGCGCAAGATTCAGTAGCGATGAATTTTATCTGCTGACAATGGATTACACAAAAGAAGATGCCGATGAACTCCTCACCCGCGTCTATAAGTACTTAGATAATTATAATAAAATAAGCCACAAGGAATATAATATCTCTGCCAGCGGCGGCTATGCCCAGTCCACACCGGGTGCATCCCTTTCCAAAGAAGATGTCAAAGCTTTATTTTCCAAGGCAGATGAACATATGTACCAGCAAAAACAGATTTTTCATCAGGATTTGGATAAATAAGCATTGTGACGGTATTCTGTCGGAGATACTCCACAGGTTGCTTTAAAAATTTTCATAAAATGCTTTTCATTGTCATACCCGACTGCCTGACTGATCTCGATAATCTTCATATCGGTTTCGGTCAGGAGTTTTTTTGCCTCTCTCATGCGGATTTCCTTGAGATAATTCACAAAATTGCTTCCGGTATACTGCTTGAATGAGTAGGAAAACAGGGAGTAATTCATGGAAATATAATTGGAGACAACCGCCATATTCAGATCCTTTGCATAATTTTCTTCTATATAATCCACAGCCATTTTGATTTTCTGTACATTCTTGTTCTGGTCATAGCTGCTATTGATCTTCTCATGAAGCTGCAACACAAATTCCATTACCTTGTCCTCGTAGGAATCGATACAATTTTCACTCCAGATTTCTTTGCATTCCAATAAAAGTTCTCCCTCTGTCTCTAAAGCATTCTGATAGGTTTTCTCTACCTCCGTAAAGAAATCTTTCATACAGCTCTCAAAAACAGCCTCATCAATTCTTCCATTTTTCACTTCATAAAAGAACTGATGAAAACTCTTTTCCAGATCGTCTGTATGATCTGTTCCGATCAACTGGACGCGTTGGATTCTGGCTGCCTCCTCTGTCAACTTAGCGGCCTCCGTGATAAGACCTTCCGGTATCTTTTCCTGAAATACACCGTACTGCGCTTCCACTTTATTGCGGACAAATGCTTTCTTTCGCATCATGACAGACTCCGCATATGCCTGACGGATGCTCTCTAAGCCACAATGCGCCGCACTGATTCCAATGTAACCATCCTGCAATTCGTTTTTCAATAAGAGGGAAAGGTTCTCTGCCGGAACAATAAAAATATCATTGTCATTCATATTTTTCATGAAAATATAATTATCGTCGGACAGTTCTCCTCTCTTGACCTGATTCTGGCAGCACACATAATAATTTCCGGTATAAAAATGATCTGCATACTGACTTTCGATTGTGCGCTGTTCCTCCCCGGAAATCTCATCAGAAAGCATCAGGTGCCGCATCTGCTGATAACCAATTTTCTGATTGTTCTCCTCTTTCTCTTTCCGGCTCTCAATCTCTGCATTGAGTTTTTTTAAGATTTCGGTGATTTTTTCACGCTCAATCGGTTTTAAAATATACTCCCGCACCCCGTTTCTTAACATTTCCACCGCATAGGCAAAATCATCATAACCACTGATTGCCACGGTAAGTGGAATATGTTCGAGGCTCTGCATTTTCTGTACCAGTTCGATGCCATCCATCTTCGGCATACGGATGTCCGTAAACATCACATCAATCTCCTGCTCTTTCAGAATTTCAAGCGCAGTCTCTCCATTGTTGCACTCCATAATGGTCTCGATTGGCACACCACTTCGCATAATCATTGTTTTGATTCCCTGACGGATCATTTTCTCATCTTCAACGATCAAAACTGTTTTCATTATCTTCCTTACCCTCTTCTAATCCTGTATCTCTCTTCTGTCACAGTCCCCTGTGCCTTTATTTTTCACTTATGCTCCGGGTCATTTTCCTCTGACTGTCTATGCGTGATTGGAATCCGGACCATAATTTTTGTATAACACCCCAATTTGGATGCGATCTCGATTCCATACTGATCTCCAAATGCAATATGGATACGGTCCTGTACATTTTTCAGACCAATTCCATTGCCGGAGCCTCCGTTGGAATCAATTTTTCCTGCAATCTTTAACCGAAGCTTCTCCACTTCTTCTTCTGACATACCTTTTCCGGCATCTGTGATCTCGATCACACAGTCATCTCCGTCTAAAATGCCCTTGATATAGATATTTGTGTCCTCTGCCATCTGTTCGATTCCATGATAAATGGCATTCTCGACGATCGGCTGCAGGGACATCTTCGGAATCTCCTGTTTTAATACCAGTTCCGGCAGGTTTAACGACAGATAAATCTCATAATCAAACCGCAGATTGATCAGAGCCATGTAGTTTTTAATGTACTCTAACTCCTGCTCCACAAGCACATTTCCTGATACCCACTTCATACTGTAACGCAGCAGTTTCCCCAATGCGGTCACCGCATCAGAAATGGCGTATTCTTCATCAATCTCTGCCATCATCTTAATCGATTCTAACACATTATAAATAAAATGTGCATTGATCTGATTCTGCAAAGCCCGGATCTCAGAATTTTTTGCTAACATCTCACGGTTTAAATTATCTTCCATCAGCTCCTTGATACGTTCCAACATCTTATTGATCTGCGTTCCGAGTTCGCCCATCTCATCTTTGCCACAGTTTTCGATCACGACATCAAGATCACCCTTCTGTACTTTTCGAATGGACTTTAAGATCTCATAAAACTGCTTTAACAGATGCTGCACAATACGGTTGATAAAGAACGCCAGCAATATGATAAATGCCAGCATGACAGCCACAAACACATCACGCATAAAATATACATTATGAACATTTTTTGTGATATCCTTCACACAGATCAGTGTACCGGAGAGTTCGCGCACCTGCATATAAGAGATTACAAGATTTTTTCCATCCAATTTTTTATAAATGGTCTGTATCTTGTCCTCTGTGGGACGCTGTTTTAAAATATCGTCAAGCAGCGCTGAAGATTCTGTCTGCTCTTTCTGTCCAAAATAGGTTACTCCCTCATCCGAATAAAAGAAACTCCACTCATCCTCAATTCCCTCGTACAGGCTTGGAAACATATTCTCCATCGTCATGGCAGACTCGATCACACCAACTTTTCCATTGGCACTGTCAATAATCGGTGTGACAAGTGAAATAATCTTCCGATTCTGGTTCATCGTATAGGAATTGAAAATATTATCTGTGTAATCAAAATTCCAGCCGACATATTTATCCTGCTTGGACCACTCCTGTTTTTTCATACGGGATGCATTGTATAAAATGGGCATCATCTCCTGCACACTGTCATTCACCGCATAGACACGGACACCATACAGCAATGGGTTATTGTTAACTAACCGTTCCAACGCCGACACTTCGTTATTTTTAAAATCCAGCCAGTCGGCCGTAGAGATTTCTCCCCCAATCGCAGATGCATTCAACATTTGAAGCAGGGAATCATCACTTAAGAAAAACTGTGTGGACATATTGATAGAATCAATCTTTGTCTTGATTCCATCCTCATTCCGCTGCATTGTATATTCCATGTAATCCATGTTCTCCTGCACCGCATTCTGCTCCATAACATAGAACAAAACCCCTGCTAACACCCCGATTGGAATCACCATAAACAGAATGATAATACTGGTAAATTTGATATTTAGCTTTGTATTTCGAAACAGCTCTCTTATTTTTTTCATTCGCTAATTCCCATTTTTTCCTTTGCTGCATTCATTAATACTGTTTTCTGTTTCAAAACTTCCTGATAGCCCATGGCATTCCTTTTTCCCACAAATTCTTCAAATATTTCATCAAACTGTGCTTCATTTGATGCGAGAAGAAGCTTTGGCAGTGTCTCACTCCAGAGTTTGGTACATTTTTCATCCATAGCTGCAATTTCAGGACTTGTCGACAAACTCACATCATACTGTCCATTGTAGACTGTATATTTGCATGCCCACACGAGTAACTGTTCAGTAGCAGGACCTGCCTTCTGCTCCCACTGAAGTTGCATGACATTATTCTGCAGCATCCAATAAGCATCATCTGCGCCGTATAACCTGTCGTAAGTCTCCCGGTCGGAATTTAAAATTTTGCTGACGTCCTCTTTTAATACCGGCTTACCATCCACGATATCGTAAGTAACCCCTTCCACACCGAGATAGATCAACATCTGTCCATGCTCACTCATCATATAGTCCATAAACGCTATGGCGCGTTCCGGATATTTACAATTTTTTGAGATCAGCGTCAATGTCCATCCATTCATATTGTTAGTCGGCAGTGTCGGATCATCCCCATTGGAATTTCTCGGTCCCTCAACCGCCATGTAAATGCTGTCCGGATCATTCTCATACAATGCTTTTTGCTGTGAGATCGTATCACTGTACTGATAGAGCATACAAAAATACCGACCTTTTGCCAGTTTTTCTTCCATCTGTATCCGTGTATCCACAAAGATATCATTGGCAAGCAGCCCTTCCTCCCCCAGTTCACGGAACATTTTTAACCATATAACATACTCTGGGTCTGTATATCTGTCATAATATTTCCCATCCTTTTCCCACGGAACCGCAAGAAAATTCATCAGATATTTGTCGAAGGAAACATTTCCCTGATTGTCAAAGACATGGGAACCCACCGGGATCAGTCTCTCGCCATCCACCTCTGGAAACATCTCTGCCGCTTTCTCCACTGCTGCTTTAAATCCTTCCGGCGTTGTCATATCCGGGCTTCCAATTGCCTCATAAATATCTTTTCGTACCAGAAACGTCTGATTGGACGTGATGTCATCATGCTCTTTCACCTGTTTTGGTGTAACCGTGGAACACGGATATCCATAAATATTGCCATCATCCATTGTATACCAGTTCACCACATCTGCATCTGTGACCTGCCAGAAATAGGCATCATAATCATCTGCAAGTTCATTTAATGCATAGACCATGTTCTCTTCGATCATCTGGTTCACCTGTGGCTCCCAATACCCTAATGTGATCAGATCAGGCAGAGAATCCGATGCGATCAGTGCATTTAATTTTTCTGTTTCATTCCCGATTGGTGTAATAAAATTAATATTTACTCCTGTCTCCTCTGTAATCTTTTGAGAGACTGCATTCTCTCCCCACGGTATTGCAAACCAGGAATAATTGACATACCAGTCTAACGTAACAGGTTCTCCGGCATATTTTTTCCATGCCGGTGTATCCTCATCACCCTGTGAGGTGTCCTCCACCTGAGATGTCTCCACAGCCTGTCCTTCTCTTTCCGCTCCGCAGCCCGTCAAAACATTTGTCATCCCGGCTGTCATGGTCACTGCCATGCCCCATGCGATCATTTTTCTGATTCTGTATGTAACCATAAAACTTCCCCTTTATTTCTGTTTCCAAGTATCTTTATCATACCATTTTCTTTCGTTTCCCGCAAACCCCGACAGAGCAAATTTCCTGTTTTCATGACATTTTCCGAGTTCTTTTTACTTTCTTTTTAAACACACAAAAGCGCTACCCCAATTTTTTGAGTAGCGTTTCTGTTTTTATCTATTTAGAGAAGAATATGGTAAGGAAACTATTTTATGTACTGTCATTATTCTTTTACAGCACCTGCAGAAATACTGCTGATGATGTATTTAGAGAAGAATGCAAATACGAGTAAAATCGGAATAACAGAAATTGCAACGGCGAGATAAATTGCGCCCTGGTTTGCAGTAATATCTGTTGATGCCCTTAAAGTTGCCATCATAACCGGTAATGTAAATTTCTCATTTTTATTTAAGATAATCATAGGTAACAGGTAAGCATTCCATCCACCGATGAATCCCATGATACTCATGGTTGCAATCCCAGGTGACATGATTGGGATTGCGATTCTGTGGAATGTATATAACTCGCTTGCTCCATCAATTCTGGCTGCCTCGATCAGTGAAGGTGGCATAACGGAAAGTACATACTGTCTTAAGAAAAATACGGTTCCCGGTGAAGCAATTGCCGGAATAATCAATGGGATATAAGAGTTTACCAGATGAAGTTTGGTACATAAGTTATAAAAACCGATCAGACCAAGCTGTCCAGGTATCATCATGAAAATTAAAATCGTCATGAATAATACTTTATTTCCCTTGAATTTGTACATTGCCAGTGCATAAGCTGTCATAGCGGAAAAGTATGCACAGAGTAATGTAGATGGAACTGCTACTTTCAAACTGTTCCACATACCTAAAAACAGGTTGAAGTATTTAAATACAGTAGCCCAGTTTTCTTTTAAATAAACACTCGGAATCAGAGTAAATGATTTCATAATCTCAGATCCGCTTCGTGTTGCGTTGACAATCATTAATAAAAATGGAAACATACACACTACACTAAGCAGGATTAGTAAGATATATAAAATTGTTTTTTTGATTTTATATCCAATGCCGTTCATAGTAATCCTCCTTATTTCGTCTTAGATAAAGCCCGTTTTTTTGCACGGCGTGCTGCTGCTTTCTCTTCATCCTGGTTAAACACTTTTAACTGTATAATGGAAACAGCTAAAATGATAAGGAATAATACATAGGCGATTGCGGATGCATAACCAGTCTGTGTTGTTCCTGTTGTAAATCCAAATTTATAGAGATACATTACCACGGTGTATACGGAGTTATAAGATGCCCCTGCCGGATTTGACATCAGATACGGCAGATCGAACATCTGTAATCCACCAATCAGTGATGTGATTGCTACATAAAGTAACATCGGTCTTAATAATGGTAATGTGATTTTTCCAAATACGGTCCATCTTCCGGCTCCGTCAATTGCTGCTGCCTCGAAATAATCTTTTGAGATTCCCTGCACACCAGCCATTAACATAATGAAGGAGTTACCAAACCACATCCAGGAACTGATCACTGCGATGGTCACACCTGCTGTTGCAGATGATCCAAGCCAGTCGACCGGAGTGTAATTTGCACCAAATAACCGATAGATGCTTGCAATAATCTGGTTGAACGTTCCATAACGCCAATCCAGTAATGTCTGAAATAAGAATGCAACAGATGTTGCTGCAATTAAGTTCGGTAAGTAATAAATAATACGGAAAATTCCAAGTCCTTTGATTTTGTATTTGATATCACTAAATACAATGGTAAGTAAAAATGCAAGTCCGAGCTGTAATACGATATTCACACCCCAGATCCTTACCGTGTTCCAAAGCGCTCTCCAGAAAAATTTGTCTGTGAATACACGCTTGTAGTTGTCAAACCAGACCCAGGATGTCACACCGACTCCTGCAATCTTGGCATTTGTAAAACTGAAATATAAGGTTCTTAATACCGGATAAACACTAAAAATACAAAATACAATAACAAATGGTAAAACGAAGAAGTATCCCACGTTATCATATTTTTTCAAACCATTTTTATTCTTTCCCATATTCTGCCATTCTCCTTCTTCATAACTATCTCAGAGGATAGCCATTCTTTTCCTGTACTCTTTTGTCTTTTCTTACAGTCTGCACATTCACTGTGCAGACTGTAAGAAAAATGATTTTGGAGATATTTTTATCTGTTTACTGTGATTTCAGGATATGTTGCTTCAATTGTATCGTAGAAGTCAGAGATTGCCTCATCCTTTGTCTTCTCACCAGTTTTAACAGAAGAGACTGCATTTCCCCAAGCATCGCCGATACCTTTGTCGTATCTTGTTACTTTAGAAGTATCAATGTACTGTGCCTGATCTAACCAGAACTGGTATAATTTCTCACCACCGTAAATCTGGTTCTCATCATCTTTGTGTTTATCAAGAGCTGATTTCAAAGAAACTGTATCACCCTGTGAGTATTCAATCCACCAGTTAGCTGTATCTTCATTTAATGTACAGAATTTTACGAATTCCCAAGCTGTGTCTTTTCTTTCAGACTGAGAAGAAATACCGATATATGTACCACCGTCAAATCCTGCTGCTGGTCCAGAGCAAACGCCCCATAATCCAGATGTCTCGCCTACGTTATCTCTCATAGTAAGTACACCCCAGGAAGGAAGACCAAATGCGAATACAGTTGTTGTATCAAGTCCTTTTGTTGCCTCTGCGAACTGATCTGCATCCCAAACGTTAACGGAATCATCTGCATTAGACTGGATATCTGCTGTTAAGATAGGTACCTCGCCAGCCATAGCCTGATACCAAGGTGTTGACCACTGGCTTGCATATGCTGTTAAGTCATTCTGATATAAGTCAACGCAAAGATCCATGTAATCAATTCTGGACTGGTCAACATTTAATGTTCCATCTACTACCCATGCACTATCACCGGAGAATACGTTCATCTCTGCATCAGAAGAGAAGATTCTGTATCCAGCATCTTTTAATGTCTGAGCTGTCTCTAAGATAGTAGGATAATCTTTGAATAATTTTCCAACTTCGTCCGGATCATCTGTTCCGAATACTTCTTTTGCGATATCTCTTCTGTAGTAGATACCTGCTGGTGTGATCTGGTAAGAGATTGCTCTCTGGATACCATCGTCATCCTGTCCAACCTGCCATACATAATCAACGATCTGATCTGCATAATCCTGTGCATTGTATGGTGCCTGGTTTAAATCCTCGAAGAAACCTGCATCAAAGAAATCCTCTAACATCTTTGGCTCACCAACGATGATATCCGGTTCTTTTTCTCCTGCAAGTAATGCTGTCTGAACTTTTGTTGGGTAATCAGCTGGCTCGATAACCACTGTATCAACCTCTACACCAGTCTGTTCCTGGAATCTCTTACCAAAGTCGATCAAGTCGTTTGATAATGTCCATACAACTAACTTTTCATCGCTGGATGCATTTGCTGTGCTTCCCTTTGTCTCTGTTCCTGCTGCTGCATTATCGCTTGTGCTTGCTGTGTCGCCACATGCTGCCATGGATAATGTCATTGCACTTACGAGCAATACTGATACTACTTTTTTCCAATTCATATATAATCCTCCTTGTTTTACGAAGCAAAATCCGAACCCATTGGTGAGGAGAGGATTTTGCCTCCTTATTGTTCTGCAGAAAAGTGAATTTGCTTTCTGCTGTTACACAACACTTTGTTGTTTGTTGATAATTGAATTATAAGTTCAATCCCCTCTTGTAAAAATGCTTTAAATTTTAAAATGGTGTCTTTTTTTTAGGTGTCCTTTCTCCCATCAGCGCAGATTCTTTTTCTGTTTCTTCCCAGAACTTTTTGTTTTCGTAGTCCGTTGTGATAATTTTCATGCGATATTGTACTATGTGTGTCGTTCTTATCGAACATCAATCTCAATGGATGTCACAAGCCCCTCACGGACATCCACTGCTATTTTTTCTCCTGCAACGCCGCTGCCCACATTGGCAACGCTTCCATTCTGATAGATAAACTTCATGGAAGCAATCTCATAATGTCCCGGAATGTAGTCGGTGACATCTGCAAACTGATACGTTACCTTTGTCTTTCCAAACAGCATGGCAGATACTTTTCCATTTTCAGGGATCAGATATGCCGGTACCGCAGGCTGTGGCGTGAAATGCAGTTCTCCATTTTTCATGGATAAAATATGGCTGCCAAACATCATCTGTTTCCACATACTGATAAACTCGATGGTCGATCCACTTAAGCGTGCCACAAAACCTTTGCCGTGATATGCTTTGTTTGGATTTTTACTGCTTGCGATAAAGGATGAATTCTCATAAATACTTCTTCCATATACTTCCTTATCCAAAAATGGGATCGCAGCTTTGTGGAAATCCTCAAAAAATGCTTCATACATGCCATTTCGGATGAGTTCCAACAGATACTTATATTCCATATGAAGCCAGATGGACTCATTCTCCAGCCAGCCAGGTGTGAAGGCTCTCGCTCTTCCAAGTTCAAAGGATGCATTCTGCAAAGAAGCATTGACCTTATACATGGAAAGTTTTTCATCATAGAGATCACTGTGTCTCACCTGCTCATATAATTTTGCCTTTTTCTCTTTTCCGGTCTTTAATTTCAGATAACGAACTGGTCCTTCCAGGAAATATGGAACTTCACGAACCATAAATTTTAATGGCTTGTAGCCGTCTTTTACTTTCTCATACTCTAAAACTTCATAAGTAAAATAGGTCGGGCAGATACCATTTCCCAATATGCATGCTTTTTCAATTCCGCAGGTTACTGTTTCCAGAAAATCGTTTAAAATTTTTACAACTTTCTCTGTGGAAACAAGATTCTTCACACCGGATATTCCGGAGAATACTTTCTCTCGGTAAGCCTCTTTTGCATCGTTGATCTGATTCCAGAAGGAAAGGATCTCACCCTCTTTCTGAATCTCTTCCTTAGCTGCATAGCTCTGCTTTTTGCAGAAACCGATCGCATCTTTCTCACTTGCATTGATCAGATCAAGCTGCTGTAAGAAATCAGAAAATTCTTCAATCAGTTCCAGTTCTCCCGGATATCGTTTTAATGCCCCGATCGTGTATTCCAACATTCTGGCAAGCTCATAGGTCTCTGCCATGGAAGAACCAAACATGCCCGGCATACCATTTAACGCGTCATACCAGCCAGGTTTTCCACCTTCCATCTCCACACCCATACCGTAAGCGTCCAGCGCTGCAAATTTTGTGGTGCAGAGTAACACTAATTTTTCCAGCAGCGTCATCTTTAAAACTTTTCCGGACTGATTTGCTTCACGCACCAGTTTTTCTTCCGTATTTCTACGGCTCTTTTCATTCAATGCATAATATTGTCTCAGGCCATTTTCCGTCTCTTCATAGCGACTGTATCTCGGATTGATATTTACCCGTGAAAGGAACGTCGTATAAACTCTCTCATACAGTAATTCCTTCTCTTTTTCCGGGAATACTTCCAGATAATCTTCCACAAGATCCAGATTGTAAGTCCAGTGGTCGCTCCAGTAGCCTTCCAGGAAATTGCCGTTCACAAGTCCATCCGCCTGATCGAGCACCTGGAAAAACAGATTTTCGGTCTCTTTTTCGCCAAAATTCTCTTCGATTTTCCGATATAAGGAACCCGGTGTGAATGGTTTTTTGATATATTCACAAAACTCCTGTTTTTCCTGCTCGGTTGTAAATAAATTTTCGTGAAGAGCCAGCAGACTGCCTGCTTTTTCTTCTGCAACCTGATAAGTCAGTTTTTCCACGCCCAGTGGGTTATAACCATCTAGCTGGATCAGGCTGTAAAATGTTTTGATATTCTCCCTTCCCACAAATGGTGCAAAGAAAGTGTCACATCTGCGGTTCTGGTTGACATCGCGGAAATTTCCATTTCCCTGTGAATAGAACTCCGGCAGCATGGAAAAATAGTTGTAATCTCTTTCCAGATCGCCATGCTTTCTGGAATACACGTAAAAAATCTTATGACTGCCAAGCCGGATCGGATATCCGCCTCTTAGGACGTTATCCATATAAGTATACTGACAGTAAGCATCAAAATCTTTCGACGCAGTCTCTGTCGCAATTCCGCTGCAAAGATGTTCTACCAGTTCCTCTGCCTCTTTTGCTTTTGCATGAAAATAAGCCGCGTCCAGTTTTTTTGCTGCATATGCTTTTAATAAGTCTTTGTTCTCCACCTGTCCGATGATCTCATAGAAGCAAATGCTCTCATCCGCAGCAAGTTCTGCCTCTGTTCCATAAAAACTGCATGGCAGCTGGTTCATGGTAATCTGCTCTTTTACCAACAGTTCTTTTACTGCAGTCCCTTCAAATCCAATCGGCTTCTGTAAGGAAGTATCATAGGAGAATACAACCGTCGGATCAACGACCGGCTGTAATCTCGTGCCATCAGAAAGGCATCCGATGGAAAAATTGCCGCCCTCCATCTTTGTGACTGCGGCGGTATCTGCCATGCTGGCACGTACCCTGAAATACGGCCGTCCCTCTTTCACATCCTCGACCTGCATCCACGCTTTGGATGTCTGGCACATATTTTTCATACTGTCAATTCCAACCCCATATGGGATCAGTGCCGGCATGCCGTCTAATACTTCTATTTTGGCATATTCCCCGGTGGTATTGGTCAGTTCCACCCTGCGCACCAGCGCACCGATTTTTTCTCCCGGAAGTGTGAAATAGTCCACCTTTGCATTCACGCCAAGTACGTCATTTTCCTCTTCAATTTTTAATCCGTTCCTGGCAATTTCCATGCGGTGTGTCCGGTTTTCATCTGCAAAAAGCTCCGTCACTTTTCCATCTTTTTTTACAAAAGTACGGAATCCTGTCGTTTTCACATTCTGGTACGCCTGATGTGCCGGATAAAATTCCATGATCGAATGATCTTTATTGTCGACTCCGAAACTGACCACGCACTGTCCACGGTTTACATAATAGCACCAGATAGGAATTCCCTTCTCTCCGGAAATGCCTGGAAGAAAGCTTGCAAACGTGCTCTTTTTTCCATAGTTTTCAATTAAAAATTTTTTCTCTGCCATATTCTTCTCCAATCCATTTTTCGCAATTGTTTATAATGTAATATTTTCCTAGGCAAGAACCACTTCGATCAGATGTGTCTCATTGCCAGAAAGTTTCTCGATCATATTCTTAGGAAGAATTGCATCATGCTGTTTTGGCACAAAATTTATCTTCTCTCCGTCCACCGTTACATCTGCAATCTGATATTCTCCATAATCCTTGTCTTCACAGTTCAAATAAGTGATCTTCCAGTTTTTGTCTGCAAACTTCAGTGTAAGGGATGCCTTTTTCTCTTCATCAAACTGCTCTTTTAAAAGTTTTGGGTCTAAGATCATATCACCGATCTGACCTCTTACTCCGAACATCTCTGTGATCACCGTCAGCATATACCAGCTCGCAGCGCCCGTCAGATAATGGTACATACCGCGTCCTCTGCCATTGAAGTATTCCGGAATTCCAGGATAGATGTGGCTCACTTCGAAGTTTGCCGACTGTCTGTACAATGCATGCAAGGACTTACAACCTTCCTTTGCAAATCCACGTTTGTAAAGCGCATTGGCATACATCACTGCCATATGGGAAAAGACTGCTCCGTTTTCTTTATCTCCGTAGGAAAATCCAAACATTCTTCCAAGATCTGTCTTGACTTCCCCGAAATCTGTGTTCAGACGGTAGCCACCCACTTTTTCATCATAGAGATAACGGTCTGCACTCTTCGTGATCTGCCGGATTTGCTCTTCTGTTGCAGTGCCAGCCATGATGGAAAATACCTGGCCGGTTAACATCATGCGGACACCGGTTTTTGTATCTCCTTCTACCTGACGTCCATGATTATCATAGTAACCGTTAAACCAGCCGTTTTCTTCCGAATCCTTTACCCACTCATTTTTCCGGATATGCTCCATTAACCACTCCGATTTGTGACGCAGGTTTTCAGTCAGTTTTTCAATGGAGATTTCTACTTTTTCTCCACTCGTATCATGCTCACACGTATGTAAATATTCCTCTAATACATGCAGCTTCTTCTCAACAGAATCGTATAATGCCGGATTATCTTCTAAAAGAATCACGATCTCTGCCAGAAGGGAAACCGTTTCTTTTCCAGTTTTCTTCTGGTATGCCTCCAGCAATTCTGCAATATCGGCAAGGTTGCCTGCATAAGCATTGGAAAATGCCACGCTCTCGCCCTTCTCAGAAGCCATATCCAGCGCATCATTCCAGTCTGCGCCGCGCAGTCTTATGTTATTGTGTTCTCCAACTTCATAAAAAGCGGTAAGATTCTGTAACAGCAGATGCTCTAAAATCGTACCCTCTTCCCGCACGCCGCGCTTGGTCTTCTGCCAGCAGCCATAGGATTCATCCCACAGTGTATCTGTCCTGGTTCCTCTTGCAATCTGTTTGTCTTTAAAATAAGCTGCCTCTTTTTCTAACAGTTCAAGATCTCCGGTCTGGTCAATATAAAACTTTGTTGTGATCATTGGCCATACACCATGATCCATCCACACTCTTGTGATATTATTCCGGTCTGCAACAAACTCTCCCTGTTTACTTCCGATGATCGTTGCATTACTTCCATCTATACGGACACCGGCAAAGTTATCAAGCAGCATCTGTCTTACTCCATCCGGATTCATAATTAAAAGTGCCAGACAATCCTGCCAGAGATCACGCCAGCCTCTTCCTCCCTTTCCGTAATCATGATGCGGAAGGAAGGAACAGCCATAAATACGACGCAGAATTGGCTGAAAGCTTACCCAGTGCATAAACTGGTTGAAATCTGAATCTCCGGTATGATAAGCAACATTTACTTTTTCCTGCCAGTATGCTTTTGTTTTTTCCAGTTCTTCCAGTACTTTCTCTCTGGTCGTATAAGTTTTGGAAAGATTCCTGATCTCCTGAATATCTTCTGTAATTCCGGTAAAGATCAGATAACTGCATTCCTCTTCCGGCTCTAATGTAATCTCTGAAAAATGAAGACCACCAACTGCCTCTAATCCTTCTATCTTTGTTCCTGCCTTGACCCCCTCTGCATTTTTTACAATGGCATATGGTCTCTCAAAGTTACCGCCCTCTCCGACAAAATCCTCTGCTGTCGGATAAAAATCCACCGGCTTTTCTCCATTGCCACTCCAGCCCACGCAGTAATAAGTCATATGGTTGACCTGATGTCCTCTCTCATCGAAAGACAATGTCGGTGTCACCAGAACGCCTGTGTCTGTAGTTTCGATTCTATGTAATAAAGATGTTACATGTCTGTGGTCACGGATATTGTCCGCGCTTCTTCCATATAATGGTATCGCCGCCGTTGGTGTAACTGTCTGCGCCATGCGTCCTGTGTTTGTGATCGTCACCAGCATGATCTCAACGTTTTTATCTACTGGAATAAAAGAAAGTATTTCTCCGCGAAGCTGATACTTTTTGGATTCCCTTGTCGTCTTCTGCCACATAAATCCGGCTGTCACTTCACTGTCATCCTGCATTTCCGTAAATTTCTTACTTAACTCTTCTGCTGAATGACCAGTCAAAGACCAGCTTCCGATTCCCTTCACATTGCACCAGAAGTTTCTGCTGTTTCGGTTATTGACAAGATTTTCCGCACTTACCGGCTCCAGTAAAAATGTATTCTGATCTATCTTCGCATCACCGCCGAGATTCGGTGTGAAGGAACTTTTTAATCCTGCTTCCCCTGCAATTGGAAAATAAAGATAGCTGATATTTTCCGCTTTTTTCAAATGGAATGTTCCCTGTGTATCTTCAAATTGATATCCTTTCATCCTGATTCTACCCTTCCTATTTTGATATTTTTATTCTAAGAAAAAACAAGACACAAAAAAGGACACTCTTTTTCAAAAAGGTGTCCTTTTTTTATATCTTACCGGATCAGACCGTTCTCATATTCACAGATCACTTTTCGTTCTCCTGCAAAAGTCACCGAATCTCCCGATTCATTGATAATATGGTTCATGCCCGGATATCCGGTCAGCATCACGGTACAGATATTGTGTACTTTCACTCCATTCTTATCCGGCACCTCCATGGCGGTGTCAAGTTCCACAGACGCATCACGGTTATACAGGTAAACGCCAAGCCCCCATGCCTCAAACGTATCCACAGCATCATCCACATAAAAAGAAGCGTATCCATTCTTCTGTCCCTCATGGCTCATCCAAACCTCCTGGTTTGGAACATCATATGGGATCTCGCTCTGATACATATACACTTTTCCGTGATCTCCATTCCATACCGTCTGATACTGTTCAAAATGTTCTACCATCAGCGCATACATCGTGACATCATCCCCGTTGATGATGATTCCATTTTCTGCCTCGTTTTTCTCCCACGCAACATTGTCTCCGTGGTCTGCACGCCATACCCAGAAGTTATCCCCGACCACATGGTTGCTGTTGATCGTAGCGCAGCACTTTACGCTTACCGGTGTGTCTGTATCTGTTCCTCCGACATGGAAAAACAGATCGCTTAAATAAATATTTTTTCCATTATCCTCTGATTTCTGACCCTCGTTACCGATGACAAGAAGATTGTCTGATTTTATTTCCCCGGCATCAAAAAGTAATCCTGCAAGGATCAGTCCCTGCACATTCCCTGTTTCCAGGCAGACGTTTCCTTTTGCTGCACGCAGGGTTGCCAGTCCCATGCCAAGCACGATTGTATCCGGACGATTTACAGCAATCGGTTCCTCAAGGTCATAAATTCCAGGTGTCAGAAGCAGATTTTTTCCTTCTTCCAATGCCTGATTCATCGTCTCTGCCGTATCTTTCTCCGGCTTTGCAACATAAAACTGGTCAATCGGAATTTTTTCTCCCTCGCTGCCATTTTCCCATGAAACACCGATAGCATTTTCCCGCTCTTTTGGCACATAGACCATATAACCTTCCTCATCATCATAGATCAAAAACGGTTTTTCCTGCATGGCTTCGGTCTTTTCCACCTCTGTGTACGGAACGACCGGCCAGGTTCCGGTTGGATTTTTTCCTTCCTCTGTGCCGACAAAGACCATATTCCAGTTAGCCCCCATCCACGCTTTCCAGTTACAGTTTCTGGAAAGCCATTGCTGCTGTGACCCGGAATCTGTCATCAGGTCGGTGTTGGAGTCCGCCAGAAATCCGCCACTGCACCATCCGTATTCATCATGCAGAAACAATGCACCATCGACCTGCACTCTCCGCATAAACGTTGCCTGCGAGACTGCCCACATCGTGTTCGTTTTCAGCTCGATGTTTTCCACTCCGCGCCAGAAATTGCAGCACGCATTGTGATTCGACGGATCGTCCGAAAGCCATCTTGCGGTACATTGCAGGCTCTGTAATTTTGTGTCAGTCGGAAGTTCTCCAAGCCCTGCCACCTGTGTATAAAACCCAACATCCGCCTCGATCGTCTCGTCATACTCTCCCGGCATAAAATATATGGCATAACGCGCCTCCCCAAACTGATCTGCTTCCTGTTTCTCATAAATAGCATCCAATGTTTGTGCCACCTGCCCCGGATCATCCTCCGGCGAAAAAATATAGGTATTTTCGCCAAATAATTCTGTATGAAACTCTGCATCCCTTGTTGTCATATCTTTTGTATCCATTTTACTGCTTTCCTTTGTTCCACACCCCGTCATAAGCATACACGCTGCCCCGAATAAAAGCAGCATTTTCCCACAGTGTCCTTTTTTCATGATTTTTTCCTCCCTCTCCCTTATCAGCATAACGGTATCCGGGCACAAAAAAAGGACACCTTTTTTCACAAAGGTATCCTTTTTCCATATAGAAATATTTTTTTAAAAGTACTCCATAATAAAGTTTTTCTTTGGATAAAAAATCTGCCCGATGGTTCCATTCTGTATTACCTTCTGATCCAGTATCTCTACCGAATCGTAATCTGATATCTCACCCTCTGCAAATCCCCGGAAAATACCGTGTGCAAAATCTGCAATATCCATGGTAATCTACGGCACCTGATCCTGTGGCATACGCTCAATCGCAGTCAGTGTTCCGTTGGTAAAACGAATCCAGTAACTGCCGTTATTTTGTGGTAATACAGAATTGGTTATCCCAAGGATCACCTGTCCGTTTCCACGGTAAGCCGCCTTTTTCAACACACGCTCCACATTCACCACTCTCACCATGCCAAGCGGTATCTGATTTTCAGAAAAAGCTCCCATAGACCATTCCTTTACCAGACATTCCATCGTCTTGCATGCAGGAATCGTAAAGATTACCTGCACATGATCGCTTTCCATTGTTTTTACCAGTGCTAAAAATCCCTGAAGGCCTTCCTTCCCTGCATAAACTAACCGAGTGCAGACAACAATCTGTCTGACATCGGCTTTGCCTATGACGGCGATGCCGACCGCTGCCTCTGCGTGGCGACCCTTCTCCTCCAACGCCGCCGCTTCACCTTCCACCATATCAAAGTTGAAAACACGGGCATAGGAGGGATAGCAGGCATAGAGCTCCTCATGGAAAGTCATCCGCTCACCATCCCGATCCACCGTGATATATATCTTGTCGCCCCACTGATTGATCAACGCTCCCTCCTCGATATGCGGAGAGGAGGCCAAGAACCGATCGATAAGCGGGCGGTTCAATACGACTTGCGCCCCTGTATTGTTGAAAACGATCTCCAAGCGATACAACCGGTCGGCATGCTTATGGAAACGATCGTATCCCCACTCGTAACGAATTTGCATGAACAAGATCAAGAAAGCCGTGAAAGCCACAGATAATCCTGCTACATTCAAGAAACTAGCCATTTTAAAACGACTGATCACAAAAACGAAATTTCGTACGATTGAGTTCATGATATTTCCTTTTAAAAGTTACTAAAGCCTATGCCTAAAGCTATCCACCGGATTCGATGTGGCAGCCCGGTAGCTCTGGAAAAAGACAGAGACAAACGAGATCACGAGGCAGAATAAGCCGGCAGCGATAAATATCAGCGGGCTTAAACCGATACGATACGAATAGTCGGACAGCCAATCTTTCATAAAGTACATAATAATAGGTATGGCAATCACGAAAGCGATCAGCACATAGTTCAAGAACGTGAATACGAGCTTAACCAATATCTGCCGGTTGCTGGAACCAAATACCTTTCGTACGGATACTTCTTGCAAACGCTGTTGGATAAAATAAGTGGACATCGCCAATAAGCCTAGCAAAGAAATAAGGATGGCGATTATCGAGAATACGATTACGATCTTTGCCAAACGGATTTGCGAGTCGAATGAGTTTTGTAAACTCTCATCCATGAAGAAAGCCTCAAACTCAAGTCCGGTCACTTTCTCATATACTTTACCGATGGCCTCCTTTGCGGCAAAAGGATCACCTTGTGTCTCGATCAAGATCATCCAAGGAGTTTCATTATCTTTCAAAAAACGAAACATAACGGGCCTCATTTCTGTCGTCACATTCCCAAAGCAATAGAAATCCCGAATGATACCCGCTATCGCTATCGGCTTCTCGTGCCTATCCAACATAAAAGAGGCCGCATCCTCCGGCAGGTTCATCTCACGTATCGCTTGCTCGTTTAGGAACCAGCCCTCTGTCGTTAAATGGTTATCACGCAAAATCTCCAATCCTAGCATCTCATAGCATTCCTTATCCATAATAAATTGCTGGAAAGATATATTTTGTCCTTGATAGGTAGCAGTCCAATTATTACTACCGAAAAAAGGCAGTCCTCGTGTCTTCCCGACCCTATCTACGCACGACAAGCCTTTCAGCTCACCGACAAAAGCAGACAACTGCCTTCCGTCTACCGAGTTCATGGCCAACAAATTCTTCGTATTATATCCCACAGGAGCGTTTTTCTTTCACATATGTTAAAATATAGTCAAAGCAGTTTTTCTATAG
>OGZG01000728.1_pt1 | contig 25820 bp, 12 predicted proteins | sample 1576781 | NCBI WGS metagenome assembly OGZG01 (sample SAMEA3541502, study PRJEB24748) | human gut metagenome | biome: human gut; feature: human-associated habitat; material: faeces | place: China | collected 2012 | reverse complement strand
AGGTTCAAATGTGCAACCCGAACCGAGTGGTGGTGCTGGTCGTATTCGTCTCCCCTGACTTTCAGTTGCAGGATACCGTATCCCCCGTGCCAGGATTTGCGTACCTTACTGAAATCCTCGATGCCTACCGTCCGTTCCGATTTCAGCTTGAGTGAGGCATAGAAAGGCTTTTCCTGTGCTCCTCTGCGGTGGATCAGGAACTCGTTGACCCAGTAGGCCCGGGTACCCGAACATTCGAAGCGGTTTTTGCTGATTTCTTTGGCCACTGCCTTCAGCTTGTCCAGATTTTCCAGTCGCGTATCCCGGCTTTGTGCCGCTTCCAGGGCCTTGACTGCCTGAAGGTAGGTCTTGGAAACAAATTTTTTCAGGTCGCTGAGATAACTTCTTCCGGCTACCAGAAAATCCATCTGGCCTTTGTAGAAGAAGAACGGATATACCTCCAGCAGGCGGTCGAGCTGGAACTGGTAGTAGGGACTGTCAATCCGGAAATCGGTATCCTTGAAGTAACTGAAGCCGTGACTGCAGTCGGTCAACCATTCGAAGCCATAGGCCACCATGGCCGCATCCGTGCCGTGCCCAATGTGGTGGGAGACGGTGCCGTCGGGGTGGAATCCCGATTGTCCGTACCGGTGGGCAGGAATGCCGAACTTGGTCATCCACCGGCTGACGTCGGCCATGACTCCGTGCGGACTCCATCCCGGCGAGAAACTGAAGTCCTTGAAAGGCGGGTTATGATAGAAACTGCTGTACCAGTAGGGAACGTAAGTCACCGGACGGTTGTAGTCTCCCCAGATCAGGGGAAGGGCCAGCAGGGGGCGCGAACGGTGTCCCAGGTTGGCATCCGCCCAGGCTCCTGCCGAATAAAGGGTGTCGGTCAGGTTGCCCCACCGCTGTTCGGGGTTGTCGATTTCCCGCCGTTTTTCCGTAATGGAAGTAAACAGCTGGAAGTAGCGTATCAGGCTCTGGTGAAGGCGCAGACTGGTACTGTCGTTCTGCCGGATACCTTCCAGGATGTCGGGCATCAGTGCCAGGGCCGGTACCACCAGCGGGTCCGACAGTTTCCACTGGTGCGTAGTGGTACTGTAGTTCATCAGTCCGTAATTGTGCAGCAGACTGATGCCGTCTCCGGTGTACTTTCCGATGGGCTGCCCGTTGATCAGTACGTCATCCCCCTCTATCGGCACGCACGAGGTATAGGCCAGCAGGGCCTGGTAAAGGGCTTCTTTCAGGGCTTTCCGTGCCTGAGGATCTCCCTCCGCGCCATAGACCTTCGAAAGGCAGTAGGCCCGTCCCATACCCCCTATCAGGTTGCAGACCTGGATCCATTCGTAGTCCAGGGGCTTGAGGGAAGGATTTTTTTGCTTCGGAGTGTACTGGAATTTCAGAGGAAGCGGCCGATAGCACGAGAATCCCTGAAAACGCCCGTTGCCGGCTGTTACCTGCCGGATGAGCCGGGCCACCTTTTCATCCGACAGCCGTTTGCTGCCGTACAGCCTGCCTTGTGAGAGGGCCATGGGAAGGTAGCGCTTGTAGCACAGTTCCCACAGGGTCTGCCGGGTAATGTGGATGGCTACCGGGAAAGTCTGCAGGGTCCGGCTGCCGCTTTTCAGTGCCACTTCCATGCGGCAGGTCTTTTCCTGAAGACCGGTGCTTTCTCCTTCATCAACCCGGAAGACGCCCATGATGCGCCCGCAGGCATCGAACTGGGTCTCGACCCGGAACAGCGGCCGGTCATCCTGACGGAGAATCTCGAAACGGTAATCGGCCGGAATTTTCCGGGAGGGAGCTTCCTTGTTGCTTTCCAGGTGAATCCGTCCCGTGACTTCGGTATTTTCCGGACTGCCGGTCGCTACATCGAAGTATCCGGCAAAGACGATTTCCGATTTCCTGTGCCTTGCCCGATGTCACGGTCAGTAACCAGAGAAGTCCTGTAAAAATGAGTTTTTTCATGTGTGTCATCAACTTATCTATTCAATCGGATTTGTCTTTGTGAGTGATGGGTGTTCTTTACGTTACGGAAAGGAAAATCTTTCTTTATGGATCACATCCTTTCTCGTTTTGCGTGCGGCAAAACCTCGCGGCCTTTTGGAAAAAGCTGGCGAGGTTTTCAGTAAAACATCGCCAGCTTTTGCTTCAAATTCCTTTATGCGTTTTCCCACAGAGCTAATTGTGCGGCACTTCCTCTGCTTGTCTTCCGAAAAAAGAGCCTGTCGGGAGGCAGACAGAGGAAGGAGCCGGAGATTCCCGGGAGAAATTCCGGAAATCAGTTGTTGGGCAGCGGCACCATCGGACGGCGTCCGTGGTTCAGCTTCAGTCCCTCTTTATAGGCTTCCGGTCCGTGGAGGTCCTTGATTTTCATTTCCCCGAGGTTGACCAGGATGCCTCTGGCCATCAGTCCGGCATCTTCATTGGCCAGACGCGGCAGAGTTTCAGCAGCCTTTTTCAATTCCGGAAGGAAAGGACGGATAAACGACTGCATGGATTTGTCGAGCGACAGGCATTCGAGGGCCGAATAGCCGATTTTCCGGTGCTCTTCCTTTACCGGGGTGACGAGGCGTGCCACACCTTCGGGAGCATGTCCCAGGTAAGCCACCGCATAGGCAGCTTCGGCAGCCACATAGGGGTCGGCATCGTGGAGCAGGGCCAGCAAGGCATCCGGACATGTTTTCAGCTGACCGCTTCTTCCCAGTTGTGCATAACCGGCGGCTCCCCAGAATCTCATGTCAGTATATGAACTTGTGATGGCTTTCCGGAACAGGGCCTCGTCCTTGAGGGTAGCCGTACCGGCGGTTTCGGCCACTGCATACAGGTCTTCCATCGGGTATTTCTCCTTGCGCACGGTTTCATAAAGGATGTGTCCGGTACGGGAAGTAGGCAGGAAGAATCCCAGGTCGAGGGTCGCGCGGATGTGTCCGGCGAGTGCCTCCCTCATTTCTTTCAGGATGGCGGCATGGTCGGCCGAGGCAGACAGGTCGTGGATTTCTCCCGGGTCGTTCTGCAAGTCGAACAGCATTTCGGCCGGATGCGCATCGAAGGTCAGTGCCCATTCGGGATGAGTATTGTGTCCTCCCAGTACCAGTTCATCCCAGGCCTTGTTCGAAGGCATTCCCCACTGGTAGTAATTACGCAGGGCAAACTGGCGGTAAGGAAGGTAACTGCGGATGTATTTGTAGCGTCCGTTGCTGACGGCACGTACCGGCATGAAGTGGTGCAGCTGGTTGGCCGCGATGGCAAAGTTGTACTCCCGTTTCCGGTTGTCGGCATATTTCCCGAACAGCGCCTTTCCCTGCATCTGCCGGGTCGGTTTGACTCCCGCCAGACTCAATACCGTAGGTCCCAGGTCGGTGAAGTTCACCAGGTCGCCGACCTTTCCTTGCAGGTCTCCTGCCAGGTGCTTCCACTTGGGAGGGAAGTACACAATCAGAGGTACTCTCAGTCCGCTTTCGTACAGATAGCCCTTGCCGCGCGGAATACAGCCACCGTGGTCGCTGAAGAAGAAAATGATGGTATTCTCATCCAGTCCCTTTTCCTTCAGGTCGGTCAGGAAGAATCCGAGCCACTGGTCGACGTCCTGCACGGCTTCCAGATGTCCGGCATAGTCGGAACGTACCTCCGGCAGGTCGGGCACGTAGCTCGGCAAGGTGAGCTGCTGAGGATAGATACCCTCCTGCGTATAGTCGCGGCGGCCGTCGGTGTGGAAGGTCCGGATGCGGCCCATGTGCGAAGTCACTGTGTTGAACACGGCAAAGAAAGGCTGGTCCTTTCCCCGCTTCGGACTGTGGTAGCTGGCTTTCTTGTTGCACTCGTCCCAGCAGCTTTTGTTGTTGGTCGTCGAATTATAATGTGTCTTGCTGTTGTTGGTACAGTAATAACCTGCCTCGCGCAACCGTTGCGGGAAGAAGATATCCGCCGGAGTATCATAAGGTACGGGGTGCACATCCATTCCCCAGGTGGTGGCATAGCATCCGGTAATCAGTGACGAACGGGCCGGAGAACTCTGGGGAGCGACCGACCAGGCATTGGTAAACTGTATGCCTTGTGCCGCGAGGCTGTCGGCATGAGGAGTATGTACGTCGGGGTTACCGTAACAGCCGAATTCGGCGGCACTGGTATCCTCGAATGTCAGCCAGAGGATATTGGGACGTTCCTGGGCGGCTGCCTGATTCCCGAAAGCTGCACAACCGGCAGCGCATACGAGTAAAGATAGGTTTTTCATATCGCAAAAGTTTTGTATGTTTTTCAGTTCCCAAATGTAGCCAGCCCGTTTGTATTTGCGTTGCTGGTATGTGTAAAAGAATGGTGTTCTTGTTGAGTATCCGGCGATTGTACAAAAGTAATAGGATTTTCAACAAAAATGAGATAGGGGTTCTACAGAATGGAATCTTTTTTACAAGACTTTAAAATCGTGGCCGGGCGGAATCTTTTATTTTTGTGAGAAGTAATATTAATGGAAAAACACATGAAACGGATTGCTTTTATCTTCTTATTTTTTTGCCTGATTTCGGGAGGATATGTATCGGCTGCGGAACGCAATGACGCGGGTACTGAATTGCAGGATGAGTCTTTTGCACTTTTGCAGGAGTGGATGGACCGCCTGCTGGATTTCCAGTGTGAGAACGTACATCCGGCACTCGACGGGGGACTGTTGTGTCCGGCCTGTGCCCGCATGCACGGACGCATCGGGGATGCGGTGCTGCCGCTGATGTACCTGGCCGACCGCACTGGGGACGAGAAATACCTGTCGGGAGCCAAGAGACTGATGGGGTGGATGGAAAACGTGCACCGTCCGGACGGCTCCTGGATGAATGATGTCAATGTATCCGACTGGAACGGTACGACGGTATTTGCAGCCATTGCACTCTATGAGGCTCTCCATTACCACGGACATCTGCTGGATGAGGCTACCCGCCGCGCCTGGGAGGAAGATTTGCGGAATGCCGGTCATTTTATGATGAAGAATCCGTTTATCTACAGCCGCAAGCGTGAGGGAATGCGCAATATGAATGTCAATTATTCGGCTTCTGCCACGTATGCGTTATATGCCATCGGTACCTACTGTCAGGTGCCCGAGTTCTGTGAGAAAGCCCGGGAAATCGCCGCCGATGTCAAGGCTTATTTTACTTGCCCGAATGCTTTCCTGTTTGGGGAAGGCCCCAACATCTGGTCGGCTACGCCTCACGGCTGTTATCCGGTCGATTTGTTATATAATGTAGAGGAGTCATTGCCCAACCTGGCTTATTATGCACGGATGGCCGGTGACGAAGATATGCTGAACCTGGTGGAGAAGTCGATGAAGACGCATCTGGAGTTCATGCTTCCCGACGGTGCGTGGGACAACAGCTGGGGTACCCGCAGTTTTAAATGGACATATTGGGGCGGAAGAACCAGTGACGGTTTTATGGGAGGATATTATGCCCTGGCTGCCCGGAATCCGGAGTTTGCGGAAGCGATAGCCCGTAACCTGGAGGTGTTGAAATCGGCTACGGCCGACGGCTTGCTTTACGGGGGCATGCATTACCGGGCTACCGGCATGTGGCCGTGTATCCACCATACTTTCGGACATGCCAAGGCCCTGGCTTCCTTCCTGGAGCAGGAAGCGGTGGAATTGCCTGAAAAGGCCTTGCCCCGCGATGCGGCCTATGGAATGCGCTTCTTTGAGGAAATCCGTACCTGGCTGCTGGCCTGTGGCGACTGGAGGGGTACGCTGACCGGTTATGACTCGGAATATAAGGTAAAGGGTACGCATCCGATGGGAGGGGTATTGTCGATGTTGTGGAACCGGAAGACCGGACCGGTGTTTGCCAGTACCATGAATACCTACCGGATGATTGAATCTCCGAACATGCAGTTGCACAACCGGAAATACCTGACCAACGGTTCTCCGCGCGTCGAATGGATGAAGGAAGGAAAGGCATATACCAACCTGGACGACCTGGAGGCGGAGATTACCTGTGTGGAGAAGGATGGAGTTTACATCTTTGACGTGAAATGCCATCTGGTGGATGCCGAGCAGCATTCTCCTTTAGAAACCTCTGTCGCGGTCAGTCTGCATTATGAATTCTCAGACTCGGAAATTGTGATAGAGGCAGCTGGTTTGCCTGCCGAAGCCAGTCTGATATTGCCGGTAATTGCTTCTCCCCAGGAGAAAGTGGTATTTTCTCCTCAGCAGATGACCGTTGAAAAGGAAAAAGGACGCTTGTCCGTGTTGTGTCAGGAAGGAGCAATGAGTCTGCTGCCGGCCGATGCCGACGGACGGGTCATCAATCCGGTGCCGGGATTTGCGTTTGTGCCGGTACAGGTAAAAAATAATGAAGGGCATCCGCAAAAGGTCCGTGTGAAAATCAAAGCGGACTGATGTTTTTTTGATAAATTTGTGCATTTAGTTTGACCGGCTTATGAAAACAAAATTCAATTGGATATTCATTACCCTGCTCTGTTGCCTTGCGTTCCGGACGGTTGCTGCCGAACGCAACGGACTTCGTTTTTATCATCTGGGGCAGGAAGACGGTCTGTCGCACAGTACGGTCTTTTCCATCAATCAGGACAGAAAAGGCTATATGTGGTTTGCCACTTCCGATGGACTGAATAAATTCAATGGCTATAACTTTACGGTGTACCGTCATGCGTACGGCGACTCTACCAGTATCGCCAGCAATACCTCGCGCTGCATTATGGTGGACGGTTCCGGAAGGATATGGGTGGGCACCAGCGAAGGCTTGTCGCTGTACGACAGTGACAAGGAGCGTTTTGTCAATTATTACATATCCCGTAAAGGAAAACATGTGGCAGTGGTGAACATTGTGCAGATGCAGCGGGGCAAACTGCTGCTGGGGACTCCCGAAGGGGTTTTTGTCTTCGATATTGCGCAGCGCCAGTTCCTCGACGACGTATTGCCGCAGGCCATGCAGGAACTGAAGAATGCGGCTATGGTGCGCCAGGCAGACCGTATTTATATCGGGGCTTCGCGAGGTCTGTATGAGTATGCGCCTCACGACAAGATGTTCAGGCAGCTGGCCGTGCTGGAGAGCAGTGAGAATGTACAGACTGTATTCTGCCAGGAGATGGACCGTATCTGGGTGGCTACGGAAGGAGGCGGACTGTTCCTGTACAATAAGATTTCGAAGAAACTGAAGAATTATTACCTGGGAGACGAGAGCGGACTGAGGTCCAATTTTGTCCGTTCGCTTGCCCTCGATCCCGATGACCAGTTGTGGGTGGGAACATATAGCGGACTGTACATCTTCCGGGAGAATACCGGACAGTTTGACCTGCTGAGTGAGCAGTCGGAGAGTGAAGGTGACCTTTCCCAGAATTCGGTACGCTGTATCTTCAAGGATGCGCAGGGAGGCATGTGGCTCGGTACGTACTGGGGTGGGGTGAATTATTATCATCCGCTGTGCAACCGTTTCCGCCACATCAAGCACATTCCTTTCGTGAATTCATTGAGCGACAATGTGGTGAGTTGCATTGCCGAGGATGTCGACGGCAACCTGTGGATCGGTACCAGCGGAGGGGGACTGAATTTTTACGACCGGAAGAACAATCATTTTCAGGTATATTCTCCCGAAGTGGGAGTCAAGGGAATTTCCTTCAAGGATATCAAGTGTATTTACATAGACGAGGCGCACGACAAACTTTATGTGGGGGCTCATGCCGGAGGAATGATGATACTCGATCGGAAGACGGGCAGACGGGAATACCTGAACATGAAGAACAAGGGGCTTCCGACCAATAATATTTATTCCATCCTTCCGGACGGAAACGGGGGACTGTGGATTGCTGCCTTGGAATATCTGCTTCATTACGACATTACCCAAAAGTCTTTTTCCGTGGTGGAAAAAGGGGGTACGGGCGAGGGTACGCTGCGCAGGCGACTGCTTTTCCGCGATTCCAACAATACGCTCTGGATGGGAGGGGAACGCGGGGTAACGGCGTACAGGAGCAATGGCAAGACCTTGGAGAAGAAGTCGATGGAGGGAGTTCCTGTCCTGCTGAATCAGTCGTTTATCAGTTGCTTTTACGAATCGGCTTCCGGAAAACTCTGGATCGGTACCAACAACGGTCTTTTCGGGGTGAAGAACAAGGAATATTTTCATTATACGACGAATGACGGATTGAGCAGCAACGTGATTTACGGTATTATGGAGGACGTGTTCGGACGGCTGTGGATCAGTACCAACCAGGGTCTGAGCTGCATGGACAGCAAGTCGGGCAGTTTCCGCAATTTTACCATGCAGGACGGACTGCAGAGCAATCAGTTCAATGCCGGTTCTTTCTGCCGCACGAGTTCGGGGGAAATGCTGTTCGGAGGCGTGAACGGAATCACTTCCTTCATCCCCGAGACACTGGTGGACAATCCGTATGCTCCACAGCCCATCATCGACCGTCTGCAGGTCTTCAACAAAGAGATTCTTCCGGACGACGGAACCGGTATTCTTTCGGAGAGTATCGAGAAAACGGAGTCCATCACGCTGGATGCTTCCCAGAATTCGTTCTCGCTGTCGTTTGTCGTACCGAATTACATCGCGCGTACGCACAATACCTTCTCTTACAAGCTGGACGGATACGACAAGGACTGGTTTGAACTGGAGGGCTCGCGTACGGTATCCTATGCCAACCTCCCGGCAGGGGTCTATGTCTTTTATGTGAAGGCCGCCAACAACGATGGCAAGTGGAACGAAGAGCCGGCTTCGCTCCGGATTGAGATTCTGCCCGTGTGGTACCGCACCTGGTGGGCGACGACCTTGCTTGTCGTGGTGCTTGTCTTCCTGGTGACAGGGGCGTTCCGCTTCTTCTGGAGCCGCAAGAGCATGCAGGCTGCCATTCTGATGGAGCGGAAAGACCGGGAGAAGATGGAGGAGGTCAATCAGATGAAAATCCGTTTTTATGTCAATATCTCGCACGAGCTCCGTACGCCGCTGACACTGATTACGGCTCCGCTGCAGGACTTGCTGGACCATGTGTCCAATTACTGGGAGCGTGAGAAACTGACTTATATCCAGCGGAATACCAACCGGCTGCTGCACCTGGTCAACCAGCTGATGGATTACCGCAGGGCGGAACTGGGAATCTTCAAGTTGCAGCTGACTCGCTCGAATGCGTATAAGCGGGTGCTGAACTGCTTCCTGAATTACGAGCATTGGGTGAAGAAGAAGGATATCGACTATAATATTTATACGGAACTGCAGGACAAGGATTTTCTGTTCGATGCGAACTACCTGGACCTGATTCTGAACAACCTGCTTTCGAATGCCGTGAAATATACCGAGGCGGGGGAGAGCATCACCGTCAAACTGTATGAAGAGGGCGAGTACCTGGTCTTGCAGGTAAGTGATACCGGTGTAGGTATTCCGAAGGACAAGCAGAAGAAAATTTTTGAGCGCTTCTATCAGGTAGACAGTGACCACCCGGGAAGCGGCATCGGACTTTCTCTGATTCAGCGCCTGGTAGAGCTGCACCACGGTCGGATCGACCTGAAGAGTGAGGTGGGCAAGGGCTCGACTTTTACGGTGTATATTCCGCAGAACGAAAGTGCGTATACCCTGGAGGAACTTCAGAGCAATACGGGCAATTCCACGGAACAGGTGGCTTATTCTACGAATGCGAATGATGCTTACGTAGGGGAAACCATGGATACCGACTTGTCGGCGGATGCGGAGGACAGTGAAAAGAAAATCACGATACTGGTGGTAGAGGACAATGAGGAGCTCCGGAATTACCTGGTGAGCGGACTGAGGGATCTGTTCAATGTGACGGTAGCCGGCAACGGACAGGAGGCTCTCGAACTGCTTAAGGACAAGGAGGTCGACCTGGTTGTCACGGACGTGATGATGCCGGTCATGGACGGTATCAAGTTGTGCCGGCAACTGAAGCAGAACCTGCGTACCTGTCACATTCCGGTGTTCATGCTCTCGGCAAAGACCGATGTGAAGTATCAGTTGGAAGGACTGAAGGTAGGCGCCGACGATTACTTGCCGAAACCGTTCTCCATGTCTGTCCTGAGGACCAAGATACAGAATACCCTCCGTACCCGGAGCCGCGCCTTCGAACGGTATTCCAACTCCACGGAAGTGGAGCCGGAGAAAATTGCCATGAACAGCATGGACGAGGAACTGCTGAGAAAGGCCATCGAGGTAGTGGAGCGGAACATGGACAACGTGGAATTCTCTACGGAGCAGTTTGCCAGTGAGATGAACATGAGCCGTTCGAACCTGCACCTGAAACTGAAGGCGATTACCGGTAAGTCGGCTATCGAGTTTATTCATAAGATTCGTTTTAACAGGGCCTGCCAGTTGCTGAAGGAAGGCAAGTATTCCATTGCGGAAATCAGTTATATGGTAGGATATAATACCCCGTCGTACTTTGCGGCCCGTTTCAAGAAATACATGGGCTGCCTGCCGACGGAATACATCAAGAAAGAGTCATGAACAGATTGAGAGGTTGGATATTTTATGCGGTGCTGCTCCTGATAGGGGGAGGATGCCGGACACATACGAAGACGGAGGCCGGTGTGGAAACCATCGACTGCGGAAAGACGGAGAAAGGAGAACTGTTCCAGTTCCGCTTGTCGAACGGGAAGGGAACCACCGTTTCGGTAACCAATTGGGGGGCTGCCCTGATGGACGTCTCCGTACCTGACAAACGGGGAAACCTGGCTTCGGTGGTACTGGGATTCGACAGTGCCCACCAATACCGGCAGTCCCACCCCAAGTTCGGCAGCGTGGTAGGGCGTTATGCCAACCGCATTGCCGGGGCCTCGCTGGAACTGGATGGGGTGACATATGCTCTCGACCGGAATCAGCGGAACAATTGTATTCACGGAGGGACTGAAGGTTTTCACCGGCAACTGTTTCAGGTGGATACGGCCTATGTATCCGCAGATACGGCAGTGGTGCGTATGTCTTACCTGAGCCGGCACCTGGAAGGCGGTTTTCCGGGTAACCTGCAACTGGAGGTGGCTTATAAGCTGAACAGCCGGAATGAGGTGATTCTGGAGTATACGGCTACGACCGACCGTCCGACCGTAATCAACCTGACCAACCACAGTTATTTCAATCTCTCGGGAGGAGAGCGGGATGTACTGGCGCACCGTTATCGCATTGTGGCCGATTCGGTAACTCCGGTCGACTCGGCCGGCATTCCTACGGGAGAACGGATGGCAGTGGAAGGTACGGAATACGATTTCAGACAGGCCGATTCACTGGGAGCGCGGATGGACAACGGAGCCTCGTACGATATCAACTATGTATTGGACAAAGGTCCCGGAACCCTTTCTCTGGTTGCAGTGGTGGAAGATCCGGCAAGCGGAAGAATCCTGAAAGCCTATACTACGGAGCCGGGAATGCAGTTTTATGTGCCTAAAACGGATATGGGCAAGTACGGCGGGCGGAATGGAAAGCCTTATGGCAGGTATTATGGTTTCTGCCTTGAGATGCAGCATTATCCCGACGCCCCGCATCATCCGGCATTTCCTTCTACTGTATTGCGTCCCGGAGAAGTGTACCGGCAGGTGACGGTATACCGGTTTGAGACTGAAGGAGAAGGAGGTTCACAAGAAAGAGACAATGATTAATTCTTAAAATGATAGCTAATTGATTCATGAAAACAACGATTTTACTACTAGCCGTAAGTTGCCTGCTGTGCACCCCCGGAAAGGTGAAGGCACAGGAACGCAACGAAGTAACCTGGCAGAAGGTAGAGGGAGTGACCATTCCCGTACCTCCTCAGGTACATCCCCGTCTGTATCTCCGTGCTGCGGATATTCCTGAACTGCAACAGCGGATGAAGCATCCTGAAATCAAGGAAACGCTGAAGCTGATGAAGCGTCTGGGAAAAGACCGTACGAAGAAAGAGGAGGCAAAGGCACCCGCCAAGGACGGTTTCCGTTACTATGCAGAGATGAGGGGGCTGACTACCCGTGCCCAGTTGCAGGCACTCGACTATCTGGTTTCGGGTGACAAGAAGCAGGCGCGTAAGGCCATTACGGAAATGCTTGACTCTTTGCAGCATACCGATTTTGGGGTGAAGGGTGACCTTTCCCGTGCCAGCGGTTCGATGCTGATGGTGGGAGCCATGGTATACGACTGGTGCTACGACCAGATGGAATCGTCTGAAAAGCAGGCCTACATCAAAGAGTTCGTGCGGATTGCCAAGACCATGGAATGCGGATATCCTCCAAAGAATACGGAACCGATTGCCGGACATTCTTCCGAATGGATGGTACTGAGGGACATGCTCTCGGCAGGTATCGCCATTTACGACGAGTATCCGGATATGTACAACTATGTGGTGAAGATGATGTATGAGGATTATATTCCGGTGCGCAACTTCATTTATTCGGGACATAATTATCATCAGGGAACAAGTTATGCGAATGTGCGTTTCAGCAATGACCTGATTTCTCTGTGGATATTGTCACGTATGGGGGCAGGGGCCATCTATGATCCGGCGCAGCAGTTTGTACTGTACGACTTTATTTACCGTCGTCGTCCGGACGGGCAGGTGATGCCGGCCGGTGATACGAATCCGGGAAGAAAGTCGATTGCCTCTTATGCCTTGCCTGCCATGCTGGCCTACAGCTATTACAAGGATGAATACCTGGCTTATGAGTATCAGCGCCGCCCGAAAATTGACAATCACTGTCTGATTTTCGATGTGCTGTGGAGAAATCTGGAGGTGAAGCCCAAATCGCCCAAGAGCCTGCCGCTGACCCGTTATTCCGGCAGTCCGTTCGGCTGGATGATTGCCCGTACCGGCTGGGGAGACAACAGCGTGATTGCGGAAATGAAAATCAATGAGCAGTTTGTAGGCAACCACCAGCACATGGATGGAGGAGCTTTCCAGTTGTATTATAAAGGTCCGCTCGCCATCGATGCCGGTGCTTATCAGGGTACTTCCGGAGGGTATAACAGTCCTCACAACAAGAATTTCTTCAAGCGTACCATTGCGCACAACTCGCTGCTGATTTACGATCCCGAAGAAAAGTTTGCCTGCTGGAACTACGGTGGTGCCGATAAGACAGAGTTTGCTGCCAATGACGGAGGACAGCGGATGCCAGGCGACCGTTGGGAAACCTGCCGTTCGTTTGCTGACCTGATGAGTGAGGCTTATACGACCGGTAAGGTGCTGGCACACGGTACAGGCAGTGATGCGATGCAGCCGGATTATTCTTACCTGAAGGGGGACATTACGAAAGCCTATTCTGCGAAAGTGAAGGAAGTGAAACGTTCGTTTGTATTCCTGAACCTGAAGTCAAGGAAAGTTCCGGGTGCCTTGATCGTCTATGACAAAGTGGTTTCTTCCCGTCCGGAGTTCGGTAAGTTCTGGCTGCTGCACAGTGTGGAAGAACCGGAGATGGGAGAAGGCGGCTTTACGGTGAAACGGACCAAGAACGATGATTCGGGTATGTTGTACAACCGGGTGCTGCTGCCGGAAGCCGGAAACGTGAAAATGGAGAAAGTGGGAGGACCGGGTAAGGAATTCTGGGTCTTTGGAACCAATTATCCTAACGCAGCGCAGCCTAACCGTCCGGACATTGCCAATGAACGGGGAGAATGGAGAGTCGAGATTTCTCCGTTGAAACCGGCTGAAGAGAATTATTTCCTGAATGTGATGCAGGTGGCCGACAACGACTGCCAGCAGTTGAATGACGTGAAGCGGATCGATGCCGAACGGGTAACGGGAGTGCAGTTGGCCGACCGTGTCGTGACTTTCAGCAAGAACTGTGAGCCGCTTTCCGGAAAGGTTGATCTGAAGGTAGAAGGGGAAGGTACATACAAATTCGTGCTGACGGATATGAATGCCGGAACCTGGCAGGTAAGAAAAGACGGAAAACTCTTCCTGCCGGCAACTGTAGTCCGTGCAGACGATGGAGTACTGAGCTTTGAAGGTCCTGCCGGACATTACGAATGCTTCAGATAATGTATTACAACACTTAGTTTTTTCTTTTAAATATTAGGTCAGACAAGCCCTCTTTTCATGTGAAACCTCACATTGGAAAGAGGGCTTTGTGTTACTGTTTTTTCCTGTAGGTCAGCCGGAAATTCACCTGATTACCACTGAATGAGAAGAAAAAGTTCTAATAGCCTCATTCTCAATGTGAAAATTCGTCTTAATATTATGTTGATCAGCATACTTTTATACAATTTTATCATTTGAAAAACGGAATTGATATCCGAAATAAGGATATTATCAGATACATTATACAATATAGACTCAGGTTTTAGGGGGCGTTTTTTATTTTTGTAATAAACAGATTTGTAATGTTAAACCTTGAATTAATGTATTATGTGTAGACTTGTTTTATTATTTGTTCTGTTCTTCATCGGGACATCGGCATATGCACAGAATATGACGGTTACCGGTAGAGTTATCGATGATGATGGTATTGAAGTAATCGGAGCCAGCGTGGTTGTAAAAGGAGCTACAGGGGTAGGTACGATTACCGATTTGGACGGTAATTATTCATTGACTGTAAATGACGCTTCCCGGGATGTCTTGGTTTTCTCTTATGTAGGTATGACATCGCAGGAAGTGAAAGTCGGCGGACGGAAAGTCATTAATGTAACCTTGAAGTCGGATGCGGTGATGCTGGATGAAGTGGTGACAATCGGGTATGCTACTGTAAAGAAGAAAGACCTTACCGGATCGGTTTCCTCTGTTTCTTCAAAAGACATTGCCTCTGTACCTATTTCGGATGTCACCCAGGCGCTCAGTGGAAAGGTTGCTGGAGTGCAGGTCATGCGTTCTCAGGGCTCCCCGGATGCGGACATCTCAATAAAGGTCCGTGGAGGTACTTCTATTACACAAAGCAACGAACCTCTTTATATTATCGACGGATTTCCAAGTGAAGACGGATTGAAAGGCATTGAGGCCAGTGACATTGCTTCGATTGATATTTTGAAGGATGCTTCGTCTACGGCTATCTATGGTGCCCGTGGTGCCAATGGAGTAATCCTGGTCACTACCAAGGGAGGAAATGTTGATAAGTTCAACATCAGCTACGATATGTATATCGGTTTTAAGAAAGTGAACAAGCGATACGATGTACTTGATGTGCTCGATTTTGTGAAACTGGAATATGAGAGAAGCATCAATGAACCTGATAAAATGAATGATTTTGTCCTTCCGATTTACGGCAATTATGATGAATACGATGAACTGTATGCCAACAGACAGGGCATAGACTGGCAGGACGAGGTCTTTAACCGTTCTACGGCAATGACTCAGCAGCATAAAATCTCATTGAGCGGCGGCAGCAAGACTTCTCAGTACATGCTTACTTATACCCGGAACGTAGATGACGGTATCTGGTATGGAAGTGGGTTGAAAAGAGATAACTTCCGCGTGAAACTGAGCCAGGAAGCGACTTCATGGTTGAAGTTTTCTACCAATATCAGTTATATTGATGAGGTGACAGAAGGACTTGGAAGTCTTCAGGAAGGAGGTGCGTCCAGCCGAATGCAGCATGTAATCCAGTATCGTCCGACGATTGGAAAGAATGGAAACGATGAACAGCTGCTGATTGACGATGATGACCCGGCACTGTTGTTGGAGGGGGCCAGTCAGATGCAGAGTCCGATTGCTTCCATCGAAAGTGAGCAGCGTACGAAACGGAATCAGATCTTGTCAATGAACGGTGACCTGGAAATCCGATTGCCGAAAGACCTGACCTATCGCGGAACCATTGGAATCCGCAGACGGACCATCAAAACGGATATTTTTTATTCAGAAAGATCCAAGCAGGCTAAAAATGCAGGAGCACCTTACGGCTGGAAGGAAATCGAAGAACAGTCCAGCTTTATGTACAACAATGTGCTTACCTGGGACAAGTCGTTTAATCGTGAACACCATCTGACACTGGTTGCCGGTCAGGAATACATTCAGTATGGAACCGATTATCTGAAGAGTGGAGCCAGACAGTTCAGTGACATCAATTTTGGCCTGGCAGATATGTCTTTGGGTGCCAGTCCGGACAAGGTAATTACACGCCTGGAAAGCGAGAAGATGCTTTCTTATTTCATGCGGGGTAATTATTCGTTGAAAGACAAATATTTGTTTTCTGCCTCTGTACGTGCAGATGCTTCCAGTAAGTTTGGAGATAACCATAAGTGGGGTGTTTTCCCGGCAGCATCGTTCGCATGGAGAGCTTCAGAAGAAGAGTTCGTGAAAAAATGGGGTATATTTTCCAATCTGAAAGTCAGATTGAGTTATGGTTCAGCCGGAAATAATAAGATTGACAATTACTTGAGTCTTTCAAAAATGGGATCGGTATGGATTCCTTATAACGGAACAAGTACGGTTTCCGGATTTGTCAGCAAGCAGTTGTATAACCCGGACTTGCAGTGGGAAACCAATGTGACTTCCAACTTCGGACTGGATATGGGATTTTTGAACCAGCGTATTCAGTTGACTGTCGACCTGTACAATATCAATACGAAGAACCTGTTGCTGGATGCCCCAATTCCTTTGTTGTCGGGATATAAATCGATGATGATCAATGCAGGAAGAACCAATAACAGGGGTATTGAACTGGCGCTGACCACGCATAACATCAATACGAAGGATTTTTCATGGAGCACTACCTTGAATCTTTCTCATAACCGCAATGAGGTAAAGGAACTGTATAATGCCGATTATATGGAAATTGTTTCCAACTGGGCACAGACTTCAGAGTTTAACAAGAGTGATTACATCATCCGTGTCGGAGAGCCGTTGGGGCAGATGTACGGATACCGTCTGGCAGGAATTTATACGGTGGACGACTTTACATTCGATGAGGCCACCCAGAAGTATACGGTAAAGGAAGGAATTCCATACGACAAGAATTTCTATCCGAAACCGGGATTCTGGAAATTTGAGGACCTTGACGGAGACAAGCAGATTACCGAATCGGACAAGACTGTTATCGGAAATGCCAATCCGAAACTGTATGGTGGTTTGACCAATAACTTTACCTGGAAAGGTTTTGATTTAAGTATCTTCCTGAATTTCTCTATCGGAAATAAGATTTATAGTGCCAATAAGATGTATTATACCAAATTCAACAACCGTTGGAGAAATACATTGAAAGATGAGGCCTTGCAACGGTTTACGATTATCAATGATAAGGGAGAAAATATCCAGAATGATCCGGTACAGCTGGCAGCTGTCAATGCCGGACGCAATTATGTCTCTGTAGAAGGCAGTTCTAACCTGTACTTCCATTCGGGATACGTAGAAGATGGCTCTTTCCTGAAAATCAATAACGTATCTTTGGGATATACCCTTCCAAAGTCGCTGATAAAGAAGATTCATTTGTCGAACGTACGTTTTTATGCTACCGGATACAATCTCTATACGTTTACCAAATATTCCGGATACGACCCGGAAGTGAATACTTATTCCAATGGTGGACTGACACCGGGTATTGACTGGGGAGCTTATCCGTCATCCATTTCGGTAGTGTTTGGTGCCAATATAACGTTTTAGTGAGAATAATTAATTAAATAGAACAGACTATGAAAACCATAAATTTTAGATATATCAGGTTGTTTGCCGCTGCGTTGGTTTGTATGATTTTATCAGTGTCCTGCAAGGATTTTCTCTCTGAAAAGCCTTATGACTTTTATGATGAAGCGGATTTTTATAAAAATGTCACTGAATTGGAACTGGCTGTGAATGGAGCCTTCGAAGTGTTGAGCGATAAAATGACTTACGGACATTTTATGCTGGTAACCGATTGCGATACGGATGTGAGCCATGTGAAGGGATCGGGTACGGGACATACGGCACGTGACCTGGGACATTACAACATTTATACGGCACATACGTGGCTGGAAGAAGCATGGGGACTTTATTATACAGGTATAGACCGGGTAAACCGGATCATGAAAAACGCCGACCGGGTAGACTTGCCGGATGAAGACTCACGGAAAACATTCAGTCGTCTGATAGCTGAAGCCAAATTTTTAAGAGCGATCTGCTATTTTGATTTGGTACGTATGTGGGGAGATGTTCCTTTCAAACTGACGGCTTCTGACAAAACCGAGAATTTTGCAGTGGAAAAGACAGATCGGGAAGTGGTTTATAATCAGATTGTTAAAGATTTTGAAGAGGCTGCAGCCGATCTGCCTTGGCAGGATGAGGTTTCTTCTTATGAAGGAAGACCGACGAAAGGGGCTGCTTTGGGATTGCTGGCCAGAGCCTATCTGTACAGAGCCGGTTACTCACTGCGTCAGAATGGAAACATGGAACGTCCTGACAATTATCGGGACTATTATCAGAAGGTGAAAGAAATTTGTGCAGAACTGATCAATTCACATCATCATGCCTTAAATCCAAGTTATGAACGTGTGTTCAAGAATGTATGTGAAAATATATTGGAACCTTCTGAAGTGATGTATGAAGTGCAGTTCTACAATCCTTCGGGTGAAAATGATCATAGCAGCAAGATCGGCTCGTATAATTCACCTGAAATCGACCGGAACTCTTCTTATGGACTGGGAAACTCTTTTATTAAAACCACTCATTTTGTCTACGACTGGTACGAGGAAGGTGACCTGCGGAGAGAAACGGCCGTGGCTACGTTCAAAATCGATGCACAGGATAATGTCATCCAGATTCCGCGTAACCAGAGTTATACCTGGGCTCCGGGCAAGTGGAGACGTAACTGGATTCCGGGACCTCCGAAGGATTTGGAGAACATGGATATCAATTTTATCCTGCTTCGTTATTCGGATATCCTGCTGATGTATGCAGAAGCGGTCAACGCCCTGGATGGACAGCTGGACCAGCTGGCGCTGGAATGTCTGAATCAGGTGAAGAGACGCGCCTATGGATATGACCCTACTGTGGCAAACAGTGAAATTGATTTGAAAGCCTCCGACTTTGCTTCTTCTGAAGACGTTACGGAGTATCTTATGGTAGAACGGGTACGTGAGTTGTGCTTCGAAGGTTTCCGTCGGTTTGATTTAATCCGGTGGAACAAGTTGGCTGAAGTGCTGGATGATTTTGCCTTGAAGTTCAACAATGCGGTGAAGGAAGGTATTTTGTCCAACTATGTGTGGGCCGCAGGTAATTATTTCCAGGCTGGAAAACATGAGTTGTATCCGATTCCGGAATATGAGATCCGTGAAACAAGAGGAACCTTGAAGCAGAATCCCAATTATTGAGAATACATAAGTTGGAAGGTGATAGTACATTTGGATTGATTTTGGTGAGCCTGGCGTGATGTCAGGCTCACTTTTTATGGAAAATATACAGAATTACGAAAAATCTCTGGAATAACCTCGAAAAACGGGTGAAATGACGCTAAACGACTTAATATCAGAGTTGTTACGGTGTCAAATGATGACAAGCCGAAAAATCGGAAAACGCAAAGAAAAGCGGATTTAAGAAGAAGAATGGTTTGCAAATCATTACCCGTGAAAGAGTAAGATTTAACATATGAGAGATGCTATTGCACCGTTTGTCACCGATTTGCGTATCAAGGTCTAACTCGTTGATATTTAACTTTGCAAACAAAAAAAACGAGTATGGCAAGAAGTACATTCAAAGTGCTGTTCTACGTGAACGGCAGCAAGGAGAAAGACGGTATTGTCCCCATCATGGGACGAGTGACAATCAACGGTACTGTGGCGCAGTTCAGTTGCAAGCAGACCATCCCGAAAACCCTTTGGGATGCGAAAGGCAACCGAGCCAAAGGCAAGAGTGCCGAAGCACGGAACGTCAATCTGGCATTGGACAACATCAAGGCGCAAATCATCAAGCACTATCAGCGCATATCCGACCGAGAGGCATACGTAACGGCTGAAATGGTGCGCAATGCCTACCAAGGGGTAGGAAGCGAGTATGAGACACTGATAAAGGCTTTTGACAAGGATTGCGCCAACTTCCTGAAACGTGTCGGCAAAGACCGCAGCATCGGCACGTATAAGGTCATGGTAAGGGCAAGGAACTATGTCGCAGCCTTTATCAAGTCATTCTACAGACGGACGGACATGTCCATGCTGGAACTTACGCCCGACTTCATCAGGGAGTTTGCGGCTTATCTTACGGCTGAACGGGGACTGAAAAACGCCACCATCTGGCTGAACTGCATGTGGCTGAAAGGCGTGGTCATGCGTGCGCACTATAACGGACTGATACCGAGAAATCCGTCCATTGTAAAGCAGGACTGCTTAGATTTTTATGTTGCATCCCCGGTTTCTGAGGTCTGCGTTTCTTTCAGTGTCATTTTTACCCGGTCGATCACCCGGTCTTCCATTTTTAAGATCTCGTAATCTACTTCTGGGGTGGTCACTGTAAGGGGCAGCGCCTTTTCAGTAGGGATATATCCCAGAACTTCCATGAGATAACCGGACAAGGTATCACATACGCTGTCCATATCCAGGTGGAATTCCTCTTTTAAATCTGACAGTGCAATACTTCCGGAAAGGCTGTATACATGTCCCGGCTCCAATTCGATGATTTCCGGTTCTACTTCTTCGTATTCTTCGTGGATATCACCTACGATCACCTCGATCAGGTCTTCCAGAGTGACCATACCGGATACGCCGCCGTATTCATCGATCAGTATAGCCAGTTTTTCTTTTTTCTGCTGCATTTCCCTGAAAAGGGCGTCTGTACGCCTGTTTTCCGGAACGAAATAAGCAGGTGTTAAAAGGGAACGGATATCCAGATTTTCAAAGGACTTCTTTCTGGCCTCAATGGTCAATGCCTTTGTGGAAAGGATACCGATGATATTATCAATATCTTCCTGATATACCGGGATCTTGGAATGCATGGACTGTAAAATATCATCCAGATAAGAGTCCACCGGTTCGTCAATGTCAATGGCTACCATATCCTGTCTCGGTACCATGACTTCTTTTGCTTTTTTATCATCAAATGAGAAAATAGAAGTGATCATCTCTTTCTCGATCTCATTAAATACGCCGGTCTCACTTCCTGTTTCCAGAAGGGATTTAATCTCCTCTTCAGATACATCTGTTTCCAGATTTTCATGGTGCATACCGAAAAGCTTTAAGATCCCGCTGGTAGAAATATTTAAAAGGCCTACAAAAGGCTTTACGATACAGGATACAAAATAAACCAGGCCAATGCAGGATAAACTGAATTTTTCCGCATTCTGCAATGCCATTCGTTTGGGGATCAGTTCCCCGAATACCAGATTCACATAAACAAGAATAAGGGTAATGACCACCACTGCAGCAATCTTACTGCCTGGTATTCCCCATCTATTCATCTTTACAGCCAGTATTCCTGAAATTCCCGTTGCTGCCACAGCGCTGGAAAGAAAACCGGCCAGTGTGACTATTAACTGGATCGCAGATAAAAATGCTGTTGATCCTTCCATCAGGCGCTCGATCAGGGCTGCTTTCTTATTTCCCTGTTCTTTTAACCTGTGGATCTTGTTTTTGTTTACAGAAGCCACAGCCATCTCTGCTCCTGCAAAATACCCTCTTATAAGAGTAAGTACCAGCAAGATAAGAAGCTGTGTGAAAATACTGGCCGATTGCGGATCGGTTTCCATAATAAAAAATTCCTCCTTTTGGATGTATGCATTTTCGCAAATTATCATCCGTATGATTATCATTTAGACTTTATTATACAGACAGTCACGAAAAAAGTCAGCCCCTATTTTCTCAAAAAGGGACTGACTTTTTTACTTTTAATATTTCTTTTATCCTACAGCAGCAAACTGGCTGTTGTAAATTTCAGCATAAAAGCCGTTCTTTGCAAGAAGTTCTTCATGCTTTCCTTTTTCTACAATATGTCCGTCACGCATAACAAGGATCATATCTGCCTCACGGATCGTAGAAAGACGGTGGGCTACAATAAAGCTGGTCCTTCCTTCCATCATCTTGGCAAAGGCCTTCTGAACGCGGATCTCTGTACGGGTATCGATAGAGGAAGTTGCCTCATCCAGGATCAGCATTGGCGGCAGGCAGAGCATAACTCTGGCAATACACAAAAGCTGCTTCTGGCCCTGGGACAGGTTTCCGCCGTCCTCACTGATCACTGTGTCATAACCCTGAGGCATTCGCATGATAAAGCTGTGTGCATGTGCCTCTTTAGCTGCATTTATGATCTCTTCTTCTGTTGCTTCTGGTCTTCCGTAGGCGATATTGTCCCGGATCGTACCGGATTTTAACCAGGTCTCCTGAAGCACCATACCATAGCTGGTACGAAGGCTCTTTCTGGTCACATCGCGGATGTCCTTTCCTTCTACTTTAATAGAACCGGAATTTACATCATAAAAACGCATAAGCAGGTTGATCACGGTAGTCTTTCCACAGCCGGTAGGTCCTACAATGGCCACTCTCTCACCAGGTTTTACAGAAAGGTTCAGATCTTCGATCAGCGGTCTGTCTGGTGTATAGGAGAAGTTTACATGCTCGATCTCCACCTGGCCCTTTACATTTTCAAGGACTGTGGCGTCTTTCTTATCTTCCAGAATGGTCTTTTCATTGATCAGCTCAAATACTCTGGCTGCAGATGCAAGGGCGTTCTGAAGCTCTGTTACAACGCCGGAGATCTCGTTAAACGGCTTTGTATACTGGTTTGCATAGCTTAAGAAACTGGTAAGCTGTCCAACAGTCATAAAACCACGGATAGCTGCATAAGCGCCTGTAATACCAACTGCAGCATAAACCAGGCTGTTTACAAAACGGGTAGCCGGATTGGTAATGGATGAGAAGAAGGTAGCGCGCAGACTGTAGCCAGCCAGCTTGTTATTGATCGTCTGGAAACGCTCCTCTGCTTCTTTCTGATAGCCAAAGGCCTGGACTACCTTCATATTTCCCAGCATTTCATCGGTCAGTGTGGTCAGCTCACCTCTGGTTTCAGACTGATGTTTAAACATAACATAAGTCTTTTTTGCAATGAAACTTGCCACAAACAGAGAGATAGGTGTTAAAACTACAACTACCAGTGTGATCAGCGGGTTAATGGAAACCATGAAAAGCAGGGTTCCTAAAATAGTCATCAGTCCTGTGAAAAACTGGGTAAATCCCATAAGCAGACCTTCGGAGAACTGGTCGATATCTGCAATAATACGGCTGATGATATCACCTGACGGGTGGGAGTCAATATAACTTAAAGGAAGGACTTCCAGATGTCCGAAAGCTTTGGTACGGATATCTTTTACAACTCTGTAGGTGATAATGTTGTTAATATGGTTCATAAGCCACTGGCTGATGGCGGTAGCTGCCATTGCCATGATGATCTTTTTAATAATACTGATCAGTGCCGAGAAATCTACATTTCCCTGACTTACGATCTCATCTACTGCTTTACCTGTAAGAATTGGGATATAAAGGGTAAATGCAACTGTTACTAATGCTAACAGAAGGGATAAACATACGGCCCATCTGTAAGCGGCAATGTAATCAAGGACTCTTTTTAATGTTTCAATGCTCTTATCCTTGCTCATTTTTGGCTTTTTACTGCTCATCCCGTTCCACCTCCTCTTTTGACAGCTGTGACAGGCAGATCTCCCTGTAAACATCGCATTCCTTCAGAAGCTGTTTGTGATTTCCCATACCTGCCAGTTTTCCATCATCCAGTACAAGAATGGTATCTGCATTGCGGATGGTGGTAGCTCTCTGGGATACGATAAATACAGTCATATCCTTTGTATTTTCCCGGATGGCCTTTCTCAGTCTTGCATCGGTTGCAAAGTCAAGAGCAGAAGCACTGTCGTCCATGATCAGGATCTGCGGATCCCGTACCAGTGCTCTTGCAATGGTAAGACGCTGACGCTGACCGCCTGATAAGTTGTGACCTCCCTGGTCGATCATCAGATCAAGACCTTCGCCCTTGGCTTCAATAAAATCTCTTGCCTGGGCAACATCCAGTGCATGCCAGATCTCTTCATCGGTAGCATCTTCCTTGCCCCAGCGCATATTGTCACGGAGCGTTCCCTTAAAGAGGACAGCTCTCTGAGGTACTACACCGATGGCATGTCTTAATTCTGTAAGAGGCAGATCTCTTACATCTGCTCCGTCAATAAGAACCTTTCCTTCTCTTACATCATAAAATCTTGGGATCAGGTTTACCAATGTGGACTTACCTGAACCTGTACCACCGATGACACCAATGGTCTGTCCCTTCATTGCCTTAAAGGAAATGTCTGTAAGGGAGTCAGATTTTGCTCCTGCATAGGCGAAATCCACATGGTCAAATTCCACTTTTGCAGTTTCTGGGCTGATCTTCTGTGTAGTTTCCATTTCGTTTTCAGTATTTTGAGTTTTTATCTCATGAGGTTTTTCCTCAATGCTGCTCTTGATCTCAAATACACTGTCCACACGCTTCATGCAGGCAACTGCCTTGGAGATCAGGATGATCAGGTTTGCCATCTTGATCAGTTCAACCAGGATCTGGGCCATATAGTTTACAAGGGCAATGACTTTACCCTGACTGATGATACCGGCATCTACTCTTCCGGCACCTACCCAGATCACAGCTACGGTAGCAATATTAATGATCACATAAGTAACAGGATTTAACAGTGCGGAGATCTTTCCAACAAATACCTGCATCTTTACCAGGCTGCCGTTTTCTTCTTCAAACTTCTCTCTCTCATTTTCCTGGCGGTTAAAAGCGCGGATCACGCGCACACCCATGAGATTTTCTCTCGTAGTCAAGAGAACTTTATCCAGCTGTCTCTGTACAGACTGGTATAATGGCATACTTATCAACATGATACCAAATACTACCACGCAGAGTACAGGAATGGTCACTGCGAATACCATCGCTGTATGGGCATCTACTGTAAATGCCATGACCATGGCACCGAATACAACGAATGGGGAACGTAACAGCAGACGCAAGGTCATGTTGATACCGTTCTGCACCTGGTTGATGTCGCTGGTCATTCGTGTGATCAGGGTGGAGGTTCCTATGGTATCGATCTCTGTATAAGATAAGGTACCAATATGGGAAAACAGGTTATTTCGCAGTGCAGTAGCTGTTCCTGTTGCTGCCTTGGCTGCAAAGTACTGGGCTGTCAGGGAACAGGTCAGTCCAATGATTGCAAGGAGCAAAAGAAGACCTCCCATACGCACCACATAAGATACACTTCCGTTTGCAATACCTACGTCTACCATATTGGCCACTACCAGAGGCACAAACAGCTCAAAGCTGGCCTCCAGCATTTTAAACAGCGGTCCCAGTATGCTCTCTTTTTTGTAGGCACACATGTAACTGAGCAATCGCTTCATAATGCATTTCTCCTATGAAATATTGTATTTTATTTAACTATCTGGTATTATAGCACATGAAAATATATATTTAAAATATTGATTTAATATGGAAATTATATGTTTATCGTATAGGTATTGCTATATTTTTTTGGAAAAGAGGTACTTTTATGAACCTGAAACAGATGGAATATTTTGTAGCCATTGTAAATGAGGGAAATATCTCTGCCGCTGCCAAATCTCTGCATATCTCCCAGCCTCCTTTAAGCGCCCAGATGAAACTGTTGGAAGACGAACTGGGCGTGGTGCTTTTTGAGCGGGGCTCCAGGAGTATTTTTCTCACAGAGGCAGGAAAGGTTTTCTACGAAAAAGCTTTGCACATCTTACATCTGACTACGGCTGTTTCTGATGAACTGCAGCAGATGGGTCAGGGATTAAAAGGACCTCTGCATCTTGGAATGATCTCTTCAGTCCAGACTCCCAGGCTGATCCGGGCACTCTCCTCTTTTGTCAGTCTTCATCCGGAGGTGACCCTTCGCATCAGTGAGGGAAATACATATAAGCTGATAGATCAGCTAAATTCCTTCTTCGGTTAAAAGACAAATTTGTTTCCTTGGAATTGGGAGGAGACTGTTT
>OGZG01000725.1_pt1 | contig 25899 bp, 26 predicted proteins | sample 1576781 | NCBI WGS metagenome assembly OGZG01 (sample SAMEA3541502, study PRJEB24748) | human gut metagenome | biome: human gut; feature: human-associated habitat; material: faeces | place: China | collected 2012 | reverse complement strand
GGGCAGCGAACAGCGGCGCCAGCGCGGCGCGCGCCTGGAAGCCGGCCACCCCCAACAGAACCAGATCGTCGTTGGCGGCGATGGTGACTTTAGAGAAGACGGCATATTTTTTCAGTTCGGTCAGCTGTACGTCGCGCAGGCTGCGGCGCTCGATCCATGCGAAGCCGCCGTCGCGGCGGAATACGCGCAGATTGCTCCACATCTTGCCTTTGGCGTCACAGTGGGCGGCAAGCAGATGCTGAGCATCGGTGAGATTGCTCACATCGGCGGTAATCTGCCCCTGCAGATATTTTTCGCTATCCGGCCCGCTAATCGTCGCCAGCGCCCAGTCATCCAGGGTCATCAGCGTTAACGGCAGACGAGCGGAAGAGGAAGGCTGACGCGGAGGAAAAGGTGTAAAAGCCATAGTCATATCCTGAATCGCTTAACGCAGTGTGTGTGACCAATGGTAAAAGAGCTATAGTGCATTGCAAGTGCTTTCAACAGGCCATTTGTGCGCTGGCGTGAGACAGCCGCCTGACGCAGGGAATCAATAAGCCCATCATTATTTTATGGTTTTTATGGAAGGATGCTCGCATTCAGCGATATTCCTGTAAAGTTACGGCAGAAAACGGGTTAAACTAACCTATATTTTGCTGCTGGAAGGTCAACATGGACATTAACAATAAAGCACGTATCCACTGGGCATGCCGCCGCGGGATGCGCGAACTCGACATCTCCATCATGCCGTTCTTTGAGTATGAGTACGATACCCTCAGCGACGCTGACAAACAGCTGTTCATTCGCCTGCTGGAAAATGACGATCCGGATCTGTTCAACTGGCTGATGAACCACGGCAAACCGGCCGATGCGGAGCTGCAGCGGATGGTAACCTTAATTCAGACACGGAATCGGGAACGTGGTCCTGTGGCAATCTGATCTCCGTATCTCCTGGCGCGCGCAGTGGTTTTCCCTGCTGCTCCACGGCGTTGTGGCGGCGCTGGTGCTGTTGGTTCCCTGGCCGCTAAGCTACACCCCGATCTGGCTGCTGCTGTTGTCGCTGGTAGTGTTTGACTGCGTGCGCAGCCAGCGGCGGATCCATGCCCGTCGCGGAGAGATAAAACTGCTCACCGATTCCCGTCTTCGCTGGCAAAACGCCGAATGGGAGATCCTCGGGACGCCGTGGGTCATCAATAGCGGTATGCTGCTGCGTTTACGCCATGTCGATACCCGGCGCGGGCAGCATCTGTGGCTGGCGGCGGATAGCATGGATGCCGGAGAATGGCGCGATCTGCGCCGGCTGGTGCTGCAAAAACCGGCGCAGGAGTAAGCGGCGTCAGGAGAAGTGTTCGGCCATTTCGCCGAGGATCTGCTCGCACCAGCTCTGGATGCGCTCGTCGCTCAGGTCGTACTGATTGGTTTCATCCAGCGCCAGGCCAACGAACAGTTGGCCATCGGCGATAACCGGTTTTGGACTGGTGAACTCATAGCCTTCGGTTGGCCAGTAGCCGACAAACTTCACGCCTTTGGTCGCCAGCTTGTCGTGCAGCATGCCCAGTGCGTCAAGGAACCATTCGCCATAGCCCAGCTGATCGCCCATGCCGTACAGTGCGACGATTTTGCCTTCCAGGTCCAGGGTATCCAGTTGCTCCCAGACCGCCTCCCAGTCTTCCTGAATTTCGCCGAAATCCCAGGTCGGGATGCCGAGGATCAGTACGTCGTACTGGCTCATCAGCGCGGGGGAATCGTCTTTCAGATTGTGCAGCGTCACCAGCTCAGGGCCGATGATATCGCGGATTTTCTCCGCAGCCATTTCGGTATAGCAGGTACTGGAGCCGTAAAAAAGACCTATATTCATCGCGTAAACGTCTCAATTCTTGCCGTGAATTGCGCCCAGTGTACCAGAAAGGCGGCCTCTTAAGGCATAATGAGACCCTATAACGAACAAAGAGGCCGATGTGAAACAGGATCTGGCACAAATCGAACAGTTTCTCGATGCCCTTTGGCTGGAGCGGAATCTGGCGGAGAATACGCTCAGCGCTTACCGTCGCGATCTGACGATGTTAGTCGAGTGGCTGCACCATCGCGGCCTGTCGCTGGCCAGCGTCGGCAGCGACGATCTGCAGGCGCTGCTGGCTGAGCGGCAAACCGGCGGCTACAAAGCAACGAGCACCGCACGTCTGCTCAGCGCCGTGCGCCGGTTCTTCCAGCATCTGTACCGGGAAAAAATTCGCCCGGACGATCCCAGCGCGCTGCTGGCTTCGCCGAAGCTACCGCAGCGGTTGCCGAAGGATCTCAGCGAGGCGCAGGTTGAACGTCTGCTGCAGGCGCCGCTGGTGGAGCAGCCGCTGGAGTTACGCGATAAGGCGATGCTGGAAGTGCTGTATGCCACCGGCCTGCGCGTCTCGGAACTGGTTGGCCTGACGATGAGCGATATCAGCCTGCGTCAGGGCGTGTTGCGGGTCATTGGTAAAGGCAACAAAGAACGGCTGGTGCCGCTGGGCGAAGAGGCGGTAATGTGGGTAGAAAATTACCTCGAATATGGTCGCCCGTGGCTACTGAATGGCGTGGCGTCGGATGTCTTATTTCCCAGCCAGCGCGCACAGCAGATGACGCGTCAGACCTTCTGGCACCGCATTAAACACTATGCCGTCCTGGCGGGGATCGACAGCGCGAAACTCTCCCCGCACGTATTACGCCATGCCTTCGCCACGCATTTGCTCAATCACGGCGCCGACCTGCGCGTGGTGCAGATGCTGTTAGGACACAGCGATCTCTCCACCACGCAGATCTACACCCACGTGGCGACCGAGCGTCTGCGACAACTTCATCAACAGCACCACCCGCGGGCGTGAGTGCTGAACAAAAGGACTGAGTATGAAAAAAGGTTTATTGATGTTCACTCTGCTGGCAGCCTCGCTTTCCGGCGCGGCGCATGCCGATAGCGCGGCGATCAAACAGTCGCTGGCGAAGCTGGGTGTGCAGAGTACTGATATTCAACCGTCGCCGGTTTCCGGGATGAGCACGGTGCTGACCGACAGCGGCGTCCTGTACGTTACCGACGATGGCAAACACATCATCCAGGGGCCGATGTACGATGTGAGCGGCGCGCAGCCGATCAACGTCACCAACCAGTTGCTGGTCGGTAAGCTGAACGCGCTGAGCAACGAGATGATTGTCTATAAAGCGCCGAAGGAGCAGCACGTCATTACCGTCTTTACCGATATCACCTGCGGCTACTGCCATAAACTGCACGAGCAGATGAACGACTACAACGCGCTGGGCATCACTGTGCGCTATCTGGCCTTCCCGCGCCAGGGGCTGCAGAGCCAGGCCGAGCAGGACATGAAGGCTATCTGGTGTGCGAAAGATCGCAACAAAGCGCTGGATGACGCCATGAACGGCAAGGGCGTGCAGCCGGCAAGCTGCAATGTGGATATCGCCAAACATTACACTCTCGGCGTGCAGATGGGCGTCAACGGCACCCCGGCGATGGTTCTCAGCAACGGTATGGTGTTGCCGGGCTATCAGGGGCCGAAAGAGCTGAAAGCGTTCCTCGACGAGCATAAAAAACAGACAAGCGGTAACTGATTCGCGTGAAACAACAGATACAACTACGCCGCCGCGAGGCGGTTGACGGCGTCGTTCTCCCTGCCGACCTGCCGCCGCTGCTGCAGCGGCTGTATGCCAGCCGCGGCGTGCGCAGCGCGCAGGAGCTGGAGCGCAGCGTCAAAGGCATGCTGCCGTGGACGCAGCTCACCGGCGTTGAAAAAGCGGTTGAAATGCTGCATGAGGCTTTCGAGAAAGGGTTACATATTGTGGTGGTCGGCGATTTTGATGCCGACGGCGCCACCAGTACCGCCCTTAGCGTGCTGGCGCTACGCGCGCTGGGCTACGGTAACGTCTCCTATCTTGTGCCCAACCGTTTTGAAGACGGCTACGGTTTAAGCCCGGAAGTGGTCGATCAGGCGCACGCTCGCGGCGCGCAGATGATCATGACCGTTGATAACGGCATTTCGTCACATGCCGGTGTCGATCACGCCCATGCGTTGGGCATTCCGGTGCTGGTGACCGATCACCACCTGCCGGGCGAGACGCTACCGGCGGCCGAGGCCATCGTTAACCCTAACCTGCGCGATTGTGACTTCCCGTCGAAATCACTGGCCGGGGTGGGGGTGGCGTTTTATCTGATGCTGGCGCTGCGTACTTTCCTGCGCGATAAAGGCTGGTTCGACGCCCGCGGCATAGCCGCGCCGAACCTGGCCGAGCTGCTGGATCTGGTGGCGCTGGGCACCGTCGCGGACGTCGTGCCGCTGGATGCCAACAACCGCATCCTGACCTGGCAGGGGTTAAGCCGCATTCGCGCCGGCAAATGTCGGCCAGGCATTAAAGCGCTGCTGGAAATTGCCAACCGCGACCCGCAAAAACTGGCGGCCAGCGACCTCGGTTTCGCCCTTGGGCCGCGCCTCAATGCGGCGGGGCGGCTGGATGATATGTCCGTCGGCGTGGCGCTGCTGCTGTGCGATAACATCGGCGAAGCGCGCGTGTTAGCCAATGAGCTTGATGCGCTCAACCAGACGCGTAAAGAGATTGAACAGGGGATGCAGGCCGAAGCGTTGACCCTGTGTCAGCAACTGGAACGTAGCAGCGACACCCTGCCTGGCGGGCTGGCGATGTACCATCCGCAGTGGCATCAGGGGGTGGTCGGCATTCTGGCATCACGCATTAAGGAGCGCTTCCATCGCCCGGTTATCGCTTTTGCGCCGACCGGCGACGGCACGCTGAAAGGTTCCGGCCGCTCTATTCAGGGGCTGCACATGCGCGATGCGCTGGAGCGCCTGGATACGCTCTATCCGGGACTGATCCTGAAGTTCGGCGGCCATGCGATGGCGGCGGGTTTATCGCTGGAAGAGGCGCGCTTTGAGGAGTTTCAACAGCGCTTCGGCGAGCTGGTGACCGAGTGGCTGGATCCTTCACTGTTGCAGGGCGAGGTGGTCTCCGACGGCCCGCTGGCGGCGACGGAGATGAGCATGGAAGTGGCGCAGATGCTGCGCGATGCCGGACCATGGGGGCAGATGTTCCCGGAACCGTTGTTTGATGGCCGTTTTCGCCTGCTGCAGCAGCGGCTGGTAGGCGAGCGTCACCTGAAAGTGATGGTCGAACCGGTTGGCGGCGGCCCGCTGCTGGACGGTATTGCTTTCAACGTTGATACTTCCATATGGCCGGACAACGGCGTGCGCGAAGTGCAGTTAGCCTACAAGCTCGACATCAACGAGTTCCGCGGCAACCGCAGCCTGCAGCTGATCATCGATCACCTCTGGCCAAATTGACAACAGTGTATGAATAAGGGCGCGAATCCGGTAGAATTCCGCTCTTATCACCGCATTTTGACAAATCCATTAAAAGAAACCGACCATGTTTGAAATAAATCCGGTAAAAAACCGCATTCAGGACCTCACGGAGCGCTCCGACGTTCTTAGGGGGTATCTTTGACTACGATGCCAAGAAAGAGCGTCTCGAAGAAGTAAACGCCGAGCTGGAACAGCCGGACGTCTGGAACGAACCTGAACGCGCCCAGGCGCTGGGTAAAGAGCGTTCTTCTCTGGAAGCCATTGTGGATACCCTGGATCAGATGTCCCAGGGGCTGGAAGACGTGGCTGGTCTGCTGGAGCTGGCGGTTGAAGCCGAAGACGAAGAGACCTTCAACGAAGCGGTTGCTGAGCTGGACGGGCTGGAAGAGAAGCTGGCACAGCTTGAGTTCCGCCGCATGTTCTCCGGCGAATACGACAGCGCCGACTGCTACCTCGATATTCAGGCCGGTTCCGGCGGCACCGAAGCCCAGGACTGGGCCAGCATGCTGATGCGCATGTACCTGCGCTGGGCGGAAGCCCGCGGCTTTAAGACCGAAATCATCGAAGAATCCGAAGGTGAAGTTGCGGGCATTAAATCCGTGACCATCAAAATCATTGGCGATTACGCCTACGGCTGGCTGCGTACGGAAACCGGCGTTCACCGCCTGGTGCGTAAGAGCCCGTTCGATTCCGGTGGCCGTCGTCATACCTCCTTTAGCTCGGCGTTCGTTTATCCGGAAGTGGATGACGATATCGATATCGAAATTAACCCGGCCGATCTGCGTATCGACGTTTATCGCGCATCCGGCGCCGGTGGACAGCACGTTAACCGTACGGAATCCGCGGTGCGTATTACCCACATCCCGACCGGGTTGGTGACGCAGTGCCAGAACGACCGTTCGCAGCACAAGAACAAAGACCAGGCCATGAAGCAGATGAAAGCGAAGCTTTATGAGCTGGAGATGCAGAAGAAAAATGCCGAGAAGCAGGCGATGGAAGACAACAAGTCCGACATCGGCTGGGGCAGCCAGATCCGCTCTTACGTGCTGGACGACTCGCGTATTAAAGATCTGCGTACCGGGGTGGAAACCCGCAACACTCAGGCGGTGCTCGACGGCAGCCTGGACCAATTTATCGAAGCAAGTTTGAAAGCAGGGTTATGAGGAACCAACATGTCTGAACAACAAGCACAGGGCGCTGACGCGGCAATTGACCTTAATAATGAACTGAAAACCCGCCGTGAGAAGCTGGCCGCGCTGCGTGAGCAGGGCGTCGCTTTCCCGAACGATTTCCGTCGTGACCATACCTCTGACCAACTGCACGCTGACTTCGATGCGAAAGAAAACGAAGAGCTGGAAGCGCTGAACGTTGAAGTGGCCGTTGCTGGCCGCATGATGACCCGTCGTATCATGGGTAAAGCGTCTTTCGTTACCCTGCAGGACGTTGGCGGCCGCATTCAGCTGTACGTCGCGCGTGATGACCTGGCGGAAGGCGTTTATAACGACCAGTTCAAAAAATGGGATCTCGGCGACATCATCGCCGCCCGCGGTAAGCTGTTCAAGACTAAAACCGGCGAGCTGTCCATCCACTGCACCGAGCTGCGTCTGCTGACCAAAGCCCTGCGTCCGCTACCGGACAAATTCCACGGCCTGCAGGATCAGGAAGCGCGCTATCGTCAGCGTTACCTCGATCTGATCTCCAACGATGAATCCCGCAATACTTTCAAAGTGCGTTCGCAGATCCTGGCGGGTATTCGTCAGTTCATGGTTGGCCGCGGCTTTATGGAAGTGGAAACCCCGATGATGCAGGTGATCCCGGGCGGCGCTTCCGCGCGTCCGTTCATCACCCATCACAATGCGCTGGATCTGGACATGTACCTGCGTATCGCGCCGGAACTGTACCTCAAGCGTCTGGTGGTTGGCGGCTTCGAACGCGTCTTCGAGATCAACCGTAACTTCCGTAACGAAGGGATCTCCGTTCGTCATAACCCAGAGTTCACCATGATGGAACTCTATATGGCATACGCGGATTACAAAGATCTGATCGAGCTGACTGAATCCCTGTTCCGCACCCTGGCGCAGGACATCCTCGGCAACACTGAAGTGCCTTACGGCGACCAGGTGTTCGACTTCGGCAAGCCGTTTGAAAAACTGACCATGCGTGAAGCTATCAAGAAATACCGTCCGGAAACCGAGATGGCGGATCTGGATAACTTCGATTCCGCGAAAGCGATCGCTGAGTCCATCGGCATTAAAGTTGAGAAGAGCTGGGGTCTGGGCCGTATCGTGACCGAGATCTTCGAAGAAGTGGCGGAAGCGCATCTGATTCAGCCGACCTTCATCACCGAATACCCGGCGGAAGTTTCTCCGCTGGCGCGCCGTAACGACGTGAATCCGGAAATCACCGACCGTTTCGAGTTCTTTATCGGCGGCCGTGAAATCGGTAACGGCTTTAGCGAGCTGAACGACGCTGAGGATCAGGCGCAGCGCTTCCAGGATCAGGTTGATGCGAAAGCCGCCGGCGACGACGAAGCGATGTTCTACGACGAAGACTACGTCACCGCGCTGGAACACGGCCTGCCGCCGACCGCTGGTCTGGGTATCGGTATCGACCGTATGGTCATGCTGTTCACTAACAGCCACACCATCCGCGACGTGATCCTGTTCCCGGCGATGCGTCCGCAGAAATAATCGCCCTTCGCGAAATACAAAAAACCCGGCTTGCCGGGTTTTTTTATGTCTGATGTGAGGGCCGAAGCCTGACGTAGTCCGGCTCAGTGCAGCGCAAGCCAGGGGATCCCGGATAGCGGTATAAACGCCTTATCCGGGCTACGCAATGGCGCAGAACCGTAGGCCTGTGCAAGCGTAGCGCCGCCAGGCATTAATGACAGGCACAGGGCTGCGCCTGGCCTGGAGAATAGTCAGCTTACCCGCGCAGACGCGCAACGAAATCGCTCAGCGCCTGGCGGGCGTCCTGGTTTTCCGCTTCCAGTACCATCCACGGGCTAAACGCCCACGGCGTGGCGGCCAGCGCGCTTAACATCGTTGCCAGGTCAACCCACTGATAATCCATGACTTCATCGTCGTTAGGCTGCACTTGGCTGACCACGCGCGCGGCATACACCGGGCACACTTCGTTCTCAACGATGCCGTTGGGGGCGACCGCCCGGTAGCGGAAGGCCGGGTGAATCGGCGCGATATCGGCGATCTCCACGCCGAGCTCGAAGCGGCAGCGGCGCGTGACGGCCTGCTCGAAGGTCTCGCCCTGCTGGGGGTGTCCGCAGACCGAGTTAGTCCACACCCCGGGCCAGGCTTTTTTGCCCAGCGAACGACGGGTGACCAGAAACTGACCCTGCTGATTAAACAACCAGCAGGAAAACGCGAGATGTAAAGGGGTATCAAGCGTGTGGGCGGCATACTTCTCCAGCATACCGGCAGGTTGATCCTGCTCATCCAGTAAAATGACGTGTTCCCCGGCCATGACGACTCCTGAAAATAAAAAATGACCCGGCACAAACCCGCCGGGTCATGTACTCAGGCCACTAGGGTAGCCCATAAATGGGAGAAAGGCATTACCAAAACAAGCCCTGGAGGCTGGTCTGCGAGCGGCAGCCTGGGACTGCGGGGCGTGCCCTCCACGACGTGCGGTATGAACGTGAATCTTTCCGTCGCTGGCCGAACGTGATGCCAGAGGGTCATCTGTTAGCCTTCAGGGATGACGCCCTGCGCCGCGGGCTGGTATGATATTCGCCCTGATTGCGAGGTAAGTGGTTGTGTTAAGTGCAGGATGCCTGATGATGAAACGCTTTTATATGACACTGATGCTGGCGACAAGCCTGGTGCTGGCCGGTTGCTCCAGCACCTCCGACTCCGGTGCCACCTATACCGTCAAACGTGGCGATACCCTGTACGGCATCTCGCGCACTACCGGCACCAGCGTTCGCGATCTGGCTCGTCTGAATAACATCTCGCCGCCTTACACCATTGAGGTGGGGCAGAAGCTGAAGCTCAACGGCAGCGGCGCGTCAAAGACGACGAAGAAAAAATCTTCCTCTACGCGCACTGCGGCGGTCACCCCTTCATCTGCGGTACCTCAATCCTCCTGGCCGCCGGTAGGACAGCGCTGCTGGCGCTGGCCGACCAGTGGCAAAGTGGTCCTGCCTTATTCCACCGCCGATGGCGGCAATAAGGGCATTGATATTGCCGGGACCCGCGGGCAGCCGGTGTATGCCGCCGGGGCGGGCAAGGTGGTGTATGTCGGCAACCAGCTGCGCGGCTATGGCAACCTGATCATGATTAAGCACAGCGAGGATTACATCACCGCCTACGCCCACAACGATAAGCTGATGGTGAATAATGGCCAGAGCGTGAAGGCCGGCCAGCAAATTGCCACCATGGGCAGTACGGATGCCGACTCTGTGCGCCTGCATTTCCAGATCCGCTATCGGGCCACGGCCATCGATCCGCTGCGCTATCTGCCGCCGCAGGGCAGTAAACCTAAGTGCTAAAAGGTTATTTTATCGCCAGTCAGCATCTGGCAGGCTTGTCACAGGGTGCGTAAGGGCTATAATGCTTCTCGCACCTCTTCGCGGGCGTAGTTCAATGGTAGAACGAGAGCTTCCCAAGCTCTATACGAGGGTTCGATTCCCTTCGCCCGCTCCAAACTCCAGTCTCCTGACGTCTTCTAAACTCACTTCTCCCTTGATAAATCAGCGGTTATAGCTTTCTGTCAGTCTATTGAACTCCGACGGAGGACTCCACTTTGGTTGCGGGATCAGCGTTTTGCGCTGCTGGCGCTGGAGTAGTCGCGTTTAGTGATATTTTCGCATTTATCCTGTTTCCGCAGGATGAGTAATTTTACGCAACCGGCTCGCGCTGACGATGACCGATACCGCAGAGGCCGCGGCAGCGCTCCACAGCGCAACATGAATTGACCTTTCATCTGCTGCCAGCAGAACGGCTACGGCGGCGGCTCCCAGGCACTGCCCGAAAGTGCGCATAATGGATAAAACACCGGACGCATAACTCGCGTGCTCACGAATAACGTTTGAGAGCATTTCCCGGTTATTGGGACTCTGAAAGCAGCCAAACCCTATTCCGCACACCAGACTTCGCAGGCAGATATCCCACATTGAAGGGCCGGCGGGTAACGTCGCCAGCAGGATCAAACCGACGACAAAAATCACCAGCCCCAGGGTGGATATCGCCGGGGCTGATATCGTGTCCGCCCAACGGCCTGCATGCGGCGCAATCAGCACGATCCCTAACGGCCACGGCGTAAACAGCAGGGCAGACACTACCGGACTGTAGCCGTATTCGCTCTGAAACAGGAAGGGCAGCGCAATAAAGGTGATCCCCTGGCTAACAAAAGCAATCATCGACGTGAAGGCCGCGAGGGTAAAACGTTCATTTTTAAACATGGTCGGCGGCAGTAAGGGATGATCCGTGCGGCGGATTTGCCAGATAAAAGCCATGCCGCTCAGCGCAGCGAGAGCCATCCAGCAAAGGCTGCCGAATTGAGAAGTAGCGTTCTGTAGGCTGTTCGCCGCCATGATCGTCGAACCCAACAGCAGCGCCGACAATATGGCGCCCACGGTGTCGAAGGGCGCCTGCATACGGATCGCATCCCGCGGCAGCGCTCTGACCGCCAGCAGTAAGGCGAGGGTGCCGGGAAGAACGTTTATCGCAAACAGCCATTGCCAGCTCAGGGTGTGAAGGATCGTACCGCCCAATACCGGGCCGATAGCGGAGCTGGAGGCAATGAGCAGGGCATGGAATCCCAGAATGCGGCCAAGTAATCGTCCGGGAAATACGGACCTGAGTATTGCGGGGGCAATACTCAGCGTCGCCGCGCCGCCGATCCCCTGAAGCACGCGCATACCGATAAGCACTTCGGGCTTATTCGCCAGCGCGCAACCCAGTGATGTCAGGGTAAAGGTCGTCAGGCCCGCCAGAAATACGGGGCGATAACCCAGACGGGCCGCAAGCGCCGCGAATATCGCCAGCGTCATCGCAGCCGCCAGCAGATACCCGTTGGCGAACCAGACGGCAATACTGGCAGGTACCTGCATCTCCTGAGCCATTGAGGGCAGGGCAATGTTGATCATGGTGCCATCAAACACGCCCATTAAGGTGGTGGTCATTATTGCGGCCATCACCCGTGCGCGCGCCGGGCCAGGCAGTCCTTCGTCGCCGGGTTGGCTGGAAAAGAGCGTCATCATTTGTCCTCTGAGAAGAGTGTATGGATGACAAAACTATAAAGATGGCTTTTACTGGGCGGAAGGCGCACTACTTTCACTTTATTGTTGCATCAAACGCCTTATCTTAATGTGCTGGGAGGAAGGGTAATGTCTGATCCCGATTTTAATTTGCTGGTAGCACTCGACATATTGCTGAGTGAAGCGAGTGTCGCAGGTGCGGCACGTCGTCTGAACCTCAGCACCTCGGCCATGAGCCGGACATTAAGCAGGTTACGCGATGTCACAGGAGACCCGATCCTGGTGCGCGCCGGGCGTAACATGGTACTGACCCCGTGGGCCGAAGCGACCCGGGATCGCGCCAGGCGTGCAGTGCACGAGGCCAGGGCAGTATTGCAGCCCTCAACGGAAACGTTCTGCGCGAGAAGTCTGGCGCGTCTTTTTACCATCAGGGCAAACGATGGCTTTGTGGTGGCGTTTGGGCCTGCGCTCATAGCAGCGGTTGCCGACGCCGCGCCGGATGTCTGTATACGCTTCGCGCCTAAGCCGGAAAAAACGTCGCGCTATCTTCGGGAAGGGCTGGTTGATCTGGAGATTGGCGTTCAGAGTAATATGGGGCCAGAAATACGGCTGCAACGACTGTTTGAGGATCGGTTTGTTGGCGTCGTGCGTAAAGGGCACCCGCTGGCTAAGCAGGCAGAAATAGGCGTGGGTGATTATGTCGCCTGGGGCCATGTGGTAGCGTCACCCGATGGCGCGTTGCACGGATCCGTCGACGATGCGCTGGCCGAACTGGGGACAAAACGTAAAATTGCGAGCGTCGTACCGGGATTTCCGACAGCCCTGTCCGTGGCGCTGGAATCGGATCTTATCGCCATGATACCCGCACTCTATTTACTCAATCAGCAGGTAACGGACCAGGTACATGTTTTCGAGCTGCCGTTCAAAAGCCGTCGTATTACGGTATCGCAGATGTGGCACCCAAGAATGGAACGCGACCCCGGTCACCGCTGGCTGAGAGAGCAAATTCTTGCGATATGCGGTGTGGGGAGGTCAGTCATGACTAAGGAGCCTGTATAGCGATTGCTATAACATCAATTTATATTAAATGAATAATTCAAATTATTGATATTTAATATAAAAAATAAAGCGAAGTAGCGGTGTAGTAGCTAAATTGAGATGTCCATCTCTGACCAAATAGACATGTCCGCGCTACCGTCTCGCCACAGCGATCGCTGCTTTCAAAGGATGAGACTCATGACGGCATACGGAACGGAAATTTTCTCAATGAGCGATGTGAACAGACTCACTATCGAAGTCTCCATACTTCGATAGACCGTTTATGTTCTTTCCGCGAGACCTAATCGAAAGCCCTCCTGGTACCTTTAAATTAACAGTTAACGATAAATAAAGGACAGCTTCCCTGTCCTTTATTCTTTTTTATTCAGTTTTGCTTTCGCGCGATCGCAATACCTCGCCGACCACCGGGGCGGCGGTAAACGCATTTGGCCATCCCGCGTAGAACGCCGCCTGGGCGACTACTTCTCCGGCCTCTTCAGCCGAAAGCCCATTATCCATGGCTCTGTTCAGGTGGTAGCCAATCTGCGCGCTCTGTCCGGCGGCGATTAACGCGCTGACCGTCACCAGACTTCTGTCGCGGGGCGTAAGCGCGGGCCGTTGCCAGAGGTCGAGAAACAGCGGGTCGGCGGTAAATTTAACCAGGCCAGGCGAAATGGGGCCGACATTTTTTTCCACGGTCTCTGCACGCTGTTTCTCTACCTGTTCATTGAGTGGCAGCAGCGTTGGCGAGGCGGCGGGCAGGGCCTCTGCCGTGATGCCGCGGGCTGCAAAGATCGCTTTGGTCACGCTGACGGCTGACATTGCATTGGGCCAACCTGAGTAGAACGCCAGATGGGTAATGATCTCTGATACTTCCGCTGGCGTCACGCCGCTATCGAGAGCGACTTCAATATAGTGCTTCAGCTCGCCTGGCTGGTTGCGGGCAATCAGCATGGCCACAGTCACGATGCTGCGGTCCCTGGGCGAGAGGGCTTCGCGTGTCCACAGATCTTCAGTAATTGCTTCTCGACCAAAGCGCGCCAGCGCCGGGGAGACCGCTTGAATATCAGCGTCCACAAGGGTGGAGGGGGTAATTTTCATCATAGCTTCATCTCTTTGTTCGTTGGCATAAGCAAAATCAGACAGCACAAGCGACAAGGCTGCCGCGGCAATCACGTTTTTCATGTTTTATTCTCCCTGCTGAACAGGACAGAGGGTTACCGCGTCCACACCTGAGGATGGTCTTTGGCTTGCGGCGTGTTTTGCGCCATCACGCCTGTGAGAACGTGCGGCTGGTAGGCCTCTTCCAGATAGCGGATCTCCTCAGAACTGAGCCGCAGGTTCACGGCGCTGACCGCACCGTCAACATGGTGCTTTTGCGTGGCGCCGACCACCGGGGCGGTGACTTTAGTCAGCAGCCAGGCCAGCGAGATTTCGGTCATGGAGACCTGATGCCGTTCGGCAAGTTCGGCGACGCGGGCAATAATGATCCGGTCCTGTTCTGCCGTGCCGTCGTATTTCCCCCGGGCATAATCATCTTCCACCGCTCGCCGCGTGTAGCCTTCTAAACGCGAGAGACGGCCGCTGGCCAGCGCGCTATAGGGGGTCATGGCGATATTATCTTCTGCGCACAGCCCGAAGAGTTCTCGTTCGTCTTCACGCATAATCAGGTTGTAATGGCTTTGCATGGAGACAAAGGGCGTCAGCCCTTCGCGTTCGGCAAGGGCGTTCGCCTTCGCCAGCTGCCAGGCATAGCAATTGGAAATGCCAATCGCGCGCACCTTGCCGGCGGTCACGGCGGTGTGCAGCGCCTCCAGCACGTCGATAACCGGGGTGTTGTGATCCCAGATGTGGTAGATGTAGAGGTCGATGTAGTCCATCCCGAGGTTTCGCAGACTCTGGTCGAGCGAGCGGGCTATCGCCTCTTTTCCGCTGATCCCCTCGGCTATCTGGGCAGCGGTTCGTGGCAGAAACTTGGTGGCCAGCACCACCTCCTCGCGTTTTGCCATCTCCCGCAGCGCCCGGCCAACGTACCGCTCACTGGAGCCGTTCTGATAGGCGATAGCGGTATCGTAAAAATTGATGCCCTTTTCGAGGCCGTAGCGAATGATGTCCCGGCTTGCTGTTTCGTCCAGCGTCCAGCGATGCTGACCCGTCAACGGATCGCCAAACCCCATACATCCCATGCAGATGCGGGAGACCAGTAAGTCACTTTTACCGAGCCGGGTATACTGCATCGTTATTTTCTCCCTTTGGGTTATTCCACCAGAGTTTTCAGCTGCGCGATCAGTCTGGCCGCGTGCTCCCGGGCACGCGCTTTTTGCTGGGCGATTTTGTCGGCATCCCGGTCGGCGTAGCTGATGCCGCAGGTATAAACCGGCGCCAGCAGCTCAAGATTGCACAGCCTGGCCGTGGTCTCGAAGGGGAGGAGATACTCTTCAATGGCGTGGCCAAAGAAACCGTCAGTGGTGTAGAGCGCCTGCGGTGCCCCGGTAGTGAAAGAAAGAAGGAGCTTTTTACCACCCAGTTTCGCCGTTGAGCCATGCGCGAAGCCGTGAACAAAGACCTCGTCCAGCCATTGTTTCATTAACCCGGGCAGCCCATACCAGGAAAAAGGGAACTGCCAGACAATCACATCGGCCTTCAGCAGGCTTTCCTGCTCTGCGCTGATGTTGAATTTGCCGTCCGGATAGAGCCAGTCCAGACGACGGATTTCCGCGTCGGGCAGGGCGGTCTCTACCTCGTCGAGAATGGTGGCGTTGGCGATGGAATGGTTGAGATCCGGATGTCCGGAAACGATAAGGATATGAGGCCTTTCCATCGTTACTCCTGATGTTTAAATTCGGCAGAAAAGAGGTTTTCCCAGCTAATAAACGAGCCGAGTGGAATACACTCGAAGGTTAATAAACCCGCTTTTGCCAGCGGAAATTCGGCCATGACGTTATTCGCCTCTTCCACGGTGTCGCACTCGAGGAAAATAGCGACGCCGGGTCGGTCCTGACGGAAATAGATATCGCGGATAAAGCCAGACTTATACAGTCCCCAGGCATGCAGGGCTTCCGCGGTAAGGTGCGGCGCATAGTGTTCCAGCGTCGCGCCGGGCGCGGGAATATCCAGACATAAAATTCGCATCGTTGTCTCCGGAAAGTCGTTATCAGCGGGAAGAGACAAAAGTATACGGGCCCCTGGTGGCGAAGATTAGGCGGTCATTGACTTAAGAATATTTAGCCTGTACTTAATAATCAGGCGAGGTTGGCTTAAGGAGATGCTATGAATAACGCGCTTTATAATCAGATACGCATTTTTCAGAGCATTGCGCGCGAAGGCACTATCTCGGCCGCCGCAAGGAAATTAGAAATCACGCCGCCGTCGGTCAGCAATGCGCTCAAGCTGCTGGAAGAGCACATTGGTCATCCGCTTTTTGTGCGCACTACCCGGCGAATCGAGCTGACGGAAACCGGGCAACAGCTGCTGGAGCAGACTGCGGCGGCGGTGGAGATTCTGGAAACATCGCTGGAGAGCCTCCGCGACCAGAATCAGGAACCCTCCGGAGCAGTGAGAATAACCCTCTCGCGCTTTGCCTACCTGCTTATTTTGAAACCGGCGATGGCGGCATTTTGTCAGCAATATCCGGGGATCCAGCTGGAAATATCGGTCTATGACGGTACCGTCAATATTATTGAAGAACGATTCGACCTGGGGATCCGCTTTGGCGATATTCTCGAAGGCGGAGTGGTCGCCCGCCCGTTAATGAAGCCGTTTCGGGAAGGGTTATATGCCTCCTCAGCCTATCTGGCCGAATATGGCGTGCCTGCGGTACCCGCCGATCTCAACCATCACCGGCTGATTGGCTATCGCTTTATTACCAACAACCGCATCCTGCCGCTGATCCTCAATGACCACGGCGAGCAACTCACCGTCGAGATGCCGGGGCAGTTAATCAGCAATGATATTGACGTCATGGCCGACGGTATCCGCCATGGACTGGGGATTGGCCGCTTGTTTGAACCCATCTGGCGGCTACAGCCCGATCGTGAACAGTTTCTACCGGTGATGGAGGACTACTGGAAAACCTATCCGCCGGTTTATCTCTATTACCCGAAAAACGCGGGCAGAACGAAAAGGGTGAAAGCCCTGATTGATTTTCTGATAGCGCATACCGCGGAATAGAGGTTATTTGCGTGCGAAATGTCTGAAGGCACCGGCCCTGTCTTTCTCTCAGCCTTAACCCTATACTCCCTGCGGATAACGCGTTTTTATCGCGGTGCATTTTGCCGTGCAACGGCTCATCCCATCGTCAACGCGATGGACGGGGAATATCAATAAGGGAGAGGCAGCAATGGGCAGACGCTTCATGGTCTGTATGTTCGCGCTGGTGGCGTTTTCGGCCAGTGCAGCGCAGGGCGTTCACGGTGGCCATAACGGGCAGTCGGTAATAGCTGGCGCCGACGGCGGCAACGGTTCGAACGGCGGCGATAGCGATAATTCCTCGGGTCGGGCAGGGTGCCCGGGCGGCACCGATCCTGATAAGCACGGCCATTTTTACCTGCCCGGCACCCGCGAACCCTGTAATCCCGGGCCCCAGGATGCAGAGAAAGTCGGGTCTTCCCGCTAGCATTCAGCTCAGATCGTGCAGCGCTTTGTCTGATGGCGGGGAAAGCTGGATATCCTGAAACTCAACCGCCAGTCCCTCGCGCTCCGGTGAGCAGCACATGACGCCCGCTTTCACCGGGCCTGGCGGAAAGTAGCCGAGCCGCAGCAGCGGCCAGCGCTCGCCGTCGGTCGAATACTGCAGCCTTAACGCATCGCCCTTGCGGGTCAGCCGCAGCCAGAAGGTGCGCGGGTCGCCGGGAAAAAGCCCGGTGGCCCAGTCGGAGTGGGTTAGCGTCAGTACGCTGCCGATGGCCGGGGCATCGTCATTGAATTCAATCCCCGCCTTCAGCCAGGTCTGCTCGTCCGCCATCATCATTAGTCCAGCCTGGTCGTAAAGCGTGGTGAAATCGGCACATATTTTTGCCTGCAGGGTAAAATCACCTTCCACCTCAGTAGCATAAAGATGCCCAGAGAAACGCTCGAAGCCATACCAGGTATGGCGCCAGAAGTCGGTATGCTTATCGGTGACCACCGTCAGGCCGTCGGTATCGCGGCGCCACTCGGCAGGTTCATTGATCCAGTGAAAGGACGGCTGCATTTTTCCTCCGGGATACGCTTATAACAGCGACTGCAGTACGGGTGACGCCATGCTGGCCTCAAAGGGAATAATCTCGGTACGGGTGAGACCCAACTGCTGGAAGGGATCCTGACTCAGACGCGATTCCAGCATTTCCTGGCTGGCGCATTTCGCCAGAATCACCCCGCCGGTGCGGGGAAGGCGGCGGCCGGAGGCGAGAAAGAGGCCGTCAGCATAGCCTTTTTTGAGCCATTCGACGTGGGCGGGAATGGCGTCGTCCACCTCTTCGAGCGGTTTTATATACGTTAAAACAACCACATAAATCGTACTCATCCTGAAAACCCTGTCAATCCGATGGGATAGCCAGCCTGACACATTTCGATGAGGGATAAAAGAAAGCGCGGCATTTTTCCGTGCTATTGCGCAAGGGAGGGCGTGTAGCCACTCAACGGGGGCTTATCGCAGGCGTGAAATAACACATATGTTTTTACGAATGTATATTGATCTTTATTGGTGGTTCCGTATGCTGTCCGTCACGCTTGAGGAGAAATCATGTCTTTATTGCCCCTGCAACTGTTCAAAAACCTCGCCGATGAAACCCGGCTGGGGATCGTATTGCTGCTCAAGGCGCGTGGAGAGCTGTGTGTTTGCGATCTCTGTACGGCGCTCGCCCAGTCCCAGCCCAAGATCTCCCGCCATCTGGCGATGCTGCGGGAAAGCGGGCTGCTGCTGGATCGTAAACAGGGTAAATGGGTCCATTACCGCCTCTCTCCGCAGATGCCGGCCTGGGCGGCGCAGGTGATTGAGCAGGCCTGGCTCAGTCAGCAGGACGATGTGCGGATGATGGTTTGCAGACTGGCTGACGGGGCGGGTTGTCAGTAAAAATTTTATCTAAACATATCTGTTTTTTCGAATGTGATTGACGGGGGTAATCATGTTGCTGGCAGGCGCGATTTTTGTCCTGACCCTGGTGCTGGTGATCTGGCAGCCGCGGGGTTTAGGGATCGGCTGGAGCGCGGCCTTTGGCGCGGCGCTGGCGCTGGCCACCGGTGGAGTACAACTAGCCGATATCCCGGTGGTGTGGCATATCGTCTGGAATGCGACCGCCACCTTTATCGCCGTTATCATTATCAGCCTGCTGCTTGATGAGTCTGGCTTTTTTGAATGGGCCGCGCTGCACGTTTCCCGCTGGGGAAGAGGGCGGGGTCGTCTGCTATTTACCTGGATTATCCTGCTCGGCGCCGCGGTGGCGGCGCTGTTTGCCAACGACGGCGCGGCGCTGATCCTCACCCCCATCGTGATTGCCATGCTGCGAGCGCTGGGATTCAGCAAGGGAACGATGCTGGCCTTTGTCATGGCCGCCGGATTTATTGCCGATACCGCCAGCCTGCCGCTGGTGGTGTCGAATCTGGTGAATATCGTTTCGGCAGATTTCTTTGCCATCGGCTTCAGGGAGTACGCTTCGGTGATGGTGCCGGTCGATCTCGCGGCGATCCTCACCACCCTGGCGATGCTGCACCTGTTCTTTCGCCGGGATATCCCGCCGGCCTGGGATATGGCGTTACTGAAAGCGCCGGTCACGGCGATAAAAGATCCGGCGACGTTCCGCACCGGCTGGGGCGTGCTGCTGCTGTTGCTGGTCGGCTTTTTCGTTCTTGACCCGCTGGGGATCCCGGTCAGCGCCATCGCGGCGCCGGGAGCGGGGATCCTGTTTGCTGTCGCGAAGCGCGGGCGGGTGATTAACACCGGCAAGGTGCTGCGCGGCGCCCCGTGGCAGATCGTGATCTTCTCGCTGGGAATGTATCTGGTGGTGTATGGCCTGCGAAACGCCGGGTTAACGGATTATCTGACCACGGTGCTGAACATGCTGGCGGAGCGCGGGCTCTGGGCCGCGACGCTGGGCACCGGTATCCTGTCGGCCTTCCTCTCTTCAATAATGAATAATATGCCCAGCGTACTGGTCGGCGCCCTGTCGATTGATGGCAGCGCGGCAACAGGGACGATCAAAGAGGCCATGATTTATGCCAACGTCATCGGCTGCGATCTGGGGCCCAAGATCACGCCAATTGGTAGCCTGGCCACGCTGCTCTGGCTGCATGTGCTGGCGCAGAAGCACATCACCATCGGTTGGGGGTATTATTTCCGCTGCGGCATCACCATGACCCTGCCGGTGCTGCTTGTGACGCTGGCCGCGCTGGCGCTGCGTCTCTCCTTCAACCAGCCATGAGAACGTACGATGAGCATCACCATTTACCATAACCCTGACTGCGGCACCTCGCGTAATACCCTGGCGCTGATCCGCAACAGCGGCGCTGAGCCCACCATTATCTATTATCTGGAGACGCCGCCATCGCGCGATGAGCTGCGCCAGCTGATCGCCGCGATGGCGATCCCGGTACGTGCCCTGCTACGGAAAAACGTTGAACCCTACGACGAGCTGGGGCTGGCGGAAGACCGGTTTACTGACGATCAGTTAATCGACTTTATGCTTCAGCATCCGATCCTGATTAACCGTCCGATCGTGACAACGCCGCGGGGCACCCGACTCTGCCGCCCGTCAGAGGTGGTGCTGGAGATCCTGACGGCGTCGCAAAAAGGCGCGTTCGTGAAGGAAGACGGTGAGCCAGTCATTGATGCCGCAGGGCAGCGTGTGAAATAACTCGCGAAAGGCGCCGGCTTTGACTCCCGGCTGCCTCACTTCCCCTCCCGTCATCCTCCGCGACAAACACCGTGGGCCAGGATAGTCCCTGATAGAGAAATATTGCCACTTAGCGTGGTTTCTACATCATTCCACCTGTTTTCCTTACTTTTTCTGTCGTTATCCTGGTAGCCGAACTGAGCCGCTATAGAACCTCGCCTTAGCGTTAACTTTCTGTTTTTTAATAAAAATAATCGGATTTTCTGCACTAATATAAAGTCAATGCTGTTTATCTTTTTATGAACGTTAAATCTGCAAAACTAGATGTTTGTCGACTTTTCATCTAAAAAGGGAAGGTAAGGGGCTGGACAAAACCATTGTGTGGTTATCAAATGGTTAAAAATGCTCGCGTTTGATGTTAATGCAAACAAATTATAAATCGTCAGCCCGCTTTATACGGTTAACTTGCGCTGCGGCGCACCTTACCTGGAGAATTTATGCATTCCTCTGTTAATAAAAACGAAAGCCGTACCTTTTTCGGCCATCCTTATCCGCTGGGCTCCCTGTTCTTCACCGAAATGTGGGAGCGCTTCTCGTTTTACGGCATCCGTCCCTTACTGATCCTGTTTATGGCGGCAACGGTGTACGACGGCGGGATGGGACTGGCGCGGGAGAACGCCTCGGCGATCGTCGGGATTTTTGCCGGCAGTATGTACCTGGCCGCGCTGCCGGGCGGCTGGCTGGCGGATAACTGGCTTGGCCAGCAGCGGGCCGTCTGGTACGGCTCTATCCTGATCGCCCTGGGGCACCTGTCGATCGCCCTGTCGGCATGGCTGGGCAACGACCTGTTCTTTATCGGTCTGATGTTTATCGTCCTCGGTTCCGGGTTGTTTAAAACCTGTATCTCAGTGATGGTCGGCACCCTGTATAAAAAAGGCGACGCGCGTCGCGACGGCGGTTTTTCGCTGTTCTACATGGGGATCAACATCGGCTCGTTTATCGCGCCCTTGATCTCCGGTTGGCTGATTAAATCCCATGGCTGGCACTGGGGCTTCGGCATCGGGGGGATCGGGATGCTGGTGGCGCTGGTCATTTTCCGCGTCTTTGCCGTGCCGTCAATGAAGCGCTATGACGCGGAGGTCGGCCTCGATTCCACCTGGAACAGCCCGGTGGCGAAAAAGAATGGCGTCGGAGCGTGGCTGCTGGCGCTGGCCCTGGGAGTGGCGGTGCTGGTCACGCTGATTAGCCTGGGCACGATCGTGATTAACCCGGTGGCGGTGGCCAGCGTGCTGGTCTATGTGATTGCCGCCTCCGTGGCGCTCTATTTCATCTGGCTGTTCGTCTTCGCTGGGCTGAACCGTAAAGAGCGGGCGCGCCTGCTGGTGTGCTTTATTTTGCTGGTCTCGGCGGCCTTTTTCTGGTCCGCGTTTGAACAGAAACCGACCTCCTTTAACCTGTTTGCTAACGACTACACCAACCGGATGATCGGCGACTTTGAGATCCCCGCGGTCTGGTTCCAGTCGATTAACGCCTTGTTTATCATTCTGCTCGCGCCGGTATTCAGCTGGGCGTGGCCTGCGCTGGCGCGCAAAAACGTGCGTCCGGGCAGTATGACCAAATTCGTGATTGGCATCCTGTGCGCAGCGGCGGGCTTTGGCCTGATGATGCTGGCAGCGCAGAACGTCCTGAGCAACGGCGGGGCCGGTGTGTCGCCGCTGTGGCTGGTGGGCAGCATCCTGATGCTGACGCTTGGTGAGCTGTGCCTGAGTCCGATTGGTCTGGCGACCATGACTCTGCTGGCGCCGGAGAGAATGCGCGGCCAGATGATGGGCCTGTGGTTCTGCGCCAGCGCGCTGGGTAACCTGGCGGCGGGCCTGATTGGCGGTCACGTGAAGGCCGATCAGCTGTCGCTGCTGCCGGACCTCTTCGCCCGCTGCTCCATCGCATTGCTGATCTGCGCCGCCGTGTTGGCCGTGCTGATTGTCCCGGTCCGCCGGATGCTGGAGAACAGTCGGTCCAGCGCCGGGCAAACATCCGTCAGCAACGCCTGACGCGATCCTCAGGCCGGCCCTACGGGGCCGGCTTATTTTTGTACGAAACCCGCCTCAGCAGAACAAAATCCCTTTTTCACAATGCGCGATGTCCCATAACGTGAGCGTGTTCTTTGAAATCACGTCACTTTCCGGTCCATAGTGTAGTCAGGTTTACTATGTGGTTAATATAAGGACACACCTATGCCAGCAGTCATTGATAAAGCATTGGATTTCATCGGTGGTATGAATACGTCTGAGCCAGTACCACAGTCTATGGATGAAAGTACCGCGAAGGGAATTCTCAAATATTTGAAAGAGCTGGGCGTGCCCGCCACCCCGGCCGACGTCGCTGAACGCGGGCAGCAGCAGGGCTGGAGCGCCGGGTTTACCGACAAAGTGGCGGATTGGGCTGAACGGATCGCCGCCGGCGAGCGGATGGTCATCAAGCATCCGGAATTCTTTTCCACCTATATGCAGGAGGAGCTGCGCGCCCTGGTGTAATCGCCGCGCAGCCACCCCGCCTCTTCTGTTAAATGCCTTCCCCTATTGGGAAGGCATTCTTGCTGATGACAAACCTGTTTGGTTATTGTGCCCGCCTTTCTGCCGGGTGGCGGCTTTGCCTTACCCGGCCTACGAAAGACAGCAATATCAAACAGTTATGCAATTAGCTGTAGGCCCGCGCAAGCGCAGCGCCGCCGGGCAATCTCTGCATATTGCACTTTGTCTGCAGTCTGAATGCCTTCTCCACCGGGGGAAGGCATTTTTGTTACTGCCCGCGATAGCCGCCGCCCAGGGCTTTGATCAGGGTAATGTCGGTGCTTAGCCGCTGGGCCTCAATGTCCAGCAGCAACAGCTGCTGGGCGAGGACCGCCCGGCGAGCTTCTTCGGCGGCGTAGCGGCTGAGCAGGCCGCGCTGATAATGGGCGCGAGCGCTGTCGGTAGTGGTCTGCGCCGCGGTGACCTTTAGCTGCTGCAGCGCGCGCTGTTGGTTCAGATCGTTAAGCTGGCTGGAGCTGATGGCGACATCGCGCACCGCGTCCAGCACCGCCTGGTTGTACTGTTTGATCAGGATGTTGCTGGCGGTGCGCACCGACTGCAGATTAGCGTTCAGACGACCGCCGTCGAAGATTGGCAGATACAGCCCGGGCAGCAGGTTGATCTGCTGGAAAGAGGACTTAAACAGATCCCCGACGCTCAGGGCGTTATATCCCCAGAACGCTTTGATATCAAAATGAGGATAGAAGGCCGCTTTCGCCGCATCGACCTGGCTCAGGGAGGCAGTCACGTAGCCGCGCAGCGCCTGCAGGTCCGGGCGGCGGGCCAGCAGCTCGAAAGAGAGCGATGGCGGCAGCGTCTCCTGGAGCGCCGGCAGCGCCACCGGATGGATGGCCGGCATGCTCTGCGCATCGGCGCCGATCAGCGCCCGCAGGGTTTCACGATACTGGGTCAGCATCCCCTCGGCGCTAATGATCTGCTGGCGGGCGGCGAGCTGCTCAGCCCGGGCATTGGCCACATCCACACTGTCTTCCACGCCGCGTTGGGTCCGGTGCTCATGGGCCGCTACCGAGAATTGGGCAATACCCTCCAGCTCCTGCAGCAGCGCGATTTTCTGGAACGTCGCCTGCATGGCGAAATAGAGCTGCGCCACGCTGCTGGCGATGTCGAGCTCAATGCCGGCGGTTTCCGCCAGCCGGGCATTTTTCTCGCCAATGGCGGCGGCGACCCGGGCGCGATCGGCTCCCCAGAGATCGATATTCAGCTGCGCCCCGACGCCAACGGTATTCAGCGTATACCAGGGACCGTTCTTATCCACCGGCAGGGAGTACGAGTAGGGCCAGCTAAAGGATTTGTCGGTGATCCGCAGGCGGTTTTGCGCCGCGACGGCGGTGGCCTGCAGGCCCATCGCCGACCGGGCGAGTTCCACCGTGGACTGCGACTGGGAGATGCGTAGCCGGGCGGCCTGCATGGTCGGCGAGTTCTGCAGCGCCCGGTTGATCAGCAGGTTGAGCTGAGGATCATCATAGGCCTCCCACCAGCGGGCTGCCGGCCAGTCGCTGTTCGCCAGGTGGATCACCTGCGCCAGCTGGGCCTGCTGCGGATTGACGATGGCGACCTGGGAAGGCTCATCCTGGATCAGCGCGCAGCCGCTGAGCAGCGTCAGCGTCAGGGTAAAGAGAGTGCCGCGCAGGCGCGCGGAGAAAGGAAGGATCATCATGACGTTTTAGCCTGTTGCTCAGTCGCTATCGGTGTCGGCCCCCAGTCGGGCAGGGCGGCCAGCGCGGTAGCCAGCGCCGGGCCAAAGGGGTTGCGGAGATCGGCGGCCAGCGTCCCGTCAGGCGCTGCCGCCTCCTGTTCGATACGTTCGGCGTAGCACCGCAGCTGTTCGGCGCAGCGGGCCAGCGTCGGGTCTCCCGGCGCGGCGTTGAGCCGGTAGCCTTCGCTGAGGCGGGCGATCTCCTCGGCCTGGGCGAGGGTGGCGCGCATCGGCCAGCCTTTCGCCTGGGGCCAGGGATGGGCCCAGGTGCCCAGCGGTTCAGCGCGAACCCGATGGAGCAGCGCTTCGCTGTCGGTGAAGGCGACAAACAGGGGAGCCAGCGGTACCGCCTCCTTCGGAGCGGCGAGACAGTCCGCCAGCCGGCGATAAAGCGCCGCAAGACGGGATTTCAGCTGTGGCGCTTCGCTGTCCGGCCAGAGATACAAATGGACAATGGAGGAGACCAGCACCCCGAGCAGGATGCCGAGCACCCGATCCCGCAGCTCGGTGAGGTTCGTCAGCGGGCCAAACCAGCTGAGGAAGGCCAGCGCAAAGGTGAAACCAATCTGGATCCCGGCGTAGGCGATACGCTCCGAGCCGGCGGCAATCCACGCCGCCAGCGCCAGCACCGGCAGAGACATCGCCAGCAGGCCCGACAGCGAATCGGTCCAGGGCTGAACAAAGACGATTAACAGCAGCGCCAGCAGGGTGGCGAGCAGCGCCCCGCCGATACGCAGCCATGTCTTTTGCATCGTGGCGCCCAGCCCGGGCTGGGCGACAATGACGCAGCTCAGCATAATGGTGTGCAGCCCTTGCCAGTCGGCAGCGGTATAGAAGACATAGCAGATTAGCGTCGCCAGCAGGGTCTTGAGCGCAAAATGGAGATAAGCCGGGTTGCGCCAGGCGTCCGGCGCCAGCAGGGGCGCCTTCTCCACCTCACCCTGCGGCAGGGCGACGGGCTCACCCTGCGCCAGCTGCTGCAGGAGGGTAGCCATCTCCTGCAGAACCGCGTGATTAATGCCACGACCGCTGAGCGCCAGGGGAGGAATGGCGCCGTCAAACTGTTCCTCGCTGAGGGCACTCTTCAGCTTCAGTACCGCCTGCGACAGCTGCTGGCGATCTTCGCTATCCGCCTCGTCTGCTTGCAGCAGCGCCGCCAGCTGATAGCAGCGCAGGGCCATCCGCTATTTTCAGCATGACGGAAAAGGCTCGCTGAGAA
>OGZG01000723.1_pt1 | contig 25940 bp, 39 predicted proteins | sample 1576781 | NCBI WGS metagenome assembly OGZG01 (sample SAMEA3541502, study PRJEB24748) | human gut metagenome | biome: human gut; feature: human-associated habitat; material: faeces | place: China | collected 2012 | reverse complement strand
CTTTGCCGTTTTTTCGTGAATGGTAATCATAACATCACTCCATCATACCAACCAACTCTTGATACTGCTCCTCCGTGATGCGGTTCGCCATGAGGAATACGTCTAATTTGTTCATCATATCCTCTTTGTTGTATGCCCCTCTGCTAATCAGCTTTTTCAGTCTTGCGTATGTCATAAATATCTACTCCTTTCAAATTTCAAGTTCCTTCATGCAGACCAAATAGTCTACATTGATTGCTGTGTCTAAAATCGCCTGTTCGGTTTCGGATAGGGGCGGTTCGGGGATTGGGACTTCTATCCATTCCCCATTTTCGTATTTCTTGCCAAGTCTATCTACATTTGTTTCTACAAAATTATCATAAACATCTTTTCTACTTGACATTGCTACACAAATATTTGCTTCATTTAAAACTGCATACATCCCTAACACCTTCCTTATACATTAATAAAAAACCTTAAAATTCTTGCCAGCGTTACCGGCGGTAACATTGCGTACATAGGGAATATGCTCAACTTCAAATGTCTCCCCATTATCTCCTGTACTGATAAAAACCCTATCTAGCCTAGGACACTGTTTAAATTTATAGTATCCATTAGCCACACTGCCATAATTTTTAATTGTATTTGCTTGATGCAACTCCGTTGTGACAACTCTTTTCAGCCTATATGCTTTAATTGTTACATTATTGCAATATGCTGTCCCAGAAGTGCCACCAGTAAGTGTTATCTTAACAGACGATGGGAGCGTATCCGCAAACTCAATTTCTTTTGTAAATTCTTGATACCTTGTAAGGTCTTTATTTGAAGATATTGATGCACTAACATTATACATTCCATATAAACCGTCTAAATAAACATTTCCATAGTAGCCCTTGATATTTGCTGTCACAACTACCTTTACGCAACCCTCTGGGGGCTGAAAAATCCCCAAAGTCTCTTGAACACTTTTTGTCGAACTGATTTCACTATTGTTTAAAATAATAAAAGTGTCAATGTATTCGTATTCTAAATAATCATCGGCTCTATACAAAGGTATCATGTTGGAAAGTGCGTTTAACATTTTATTTTCTTTCCCCATTACCGTACTATTCCCTGTATCTCCTGTGTTCCCAATCAAATCAAGCACGCCCTGCACAGAAGAATTAGCAATAGCTTTTTCAAGCAACCCTTTCAAATCAGTATCCATATATTTTGCCAGATACTCCACGCCCTGCCAGAAGGTAGCAATGTTCCTTGCATCCGCAACTGCTCCTTTCTTGCCAAAAGAGGAAACCATATCCACCATGAGGTCATGCGCTTCATACAGATTCTGGAACAGCACCACCAGTGTGCCGTATTCATTCGAGGATTCCATAGAGCTGTTCCCTAACAGTGTTTTTGTCACGTTGATTTCAAATATCTGCGTGGACAAAATCTCTGTGTTGTCCTTCCAAACGGAAATCTGTGCTTGCAAATGCCCCATCCTTGCCAACGCCTCTGTTGTCATCAGAAACTCGCATCTGCCCTCTTTGGCATTTGTAATTACGCCATCGTTCCAAATCTCTCCGCTTTCTTCGGGCTTTGCCATAAAAATTTTCACTTCATGCCCCGTCAAATCCAATGGCACGCCATTATTGAATAGCGAAACATCAAGATACCGGCTGTTGTTATCCGCCTGCACCGCTGTGATAATATCAGTCGGCTTTTTGTTCACATCAATTTCCAACCGATTATACGTTTTTGCCATTTTCCCACTCCTTTCTGTTTTCCGCATCAAAAAAGCACATCCGTTTTATTTTCAGATGCGCCTTTCTTGACAGAATATCTTTCTTTTGGTATCATAAGCATAAGAAAAGGATTACCGCTTTTGGAAGGGCGGTCAGTCCGAATGGTTTTGGAGAGACCGTCTAACTTCTGTTAGGCGGTCAATTTTTATTTATCCCCTGTTTTTACACAGGGCGATAATTGCAACGATAAGAATACCTGTCTGAACTAACTCAGAATATGTAATATACATCGTGCATCACCCCCTTTTCAGAGAGTGACTGAACCGCCAAGCGATAATCCTCGCTTACAGCATACCATAAATTTCATTTTTCGACAACTACAGCCATCTCCAACGGGGCTGTATTTTTATTTTGCTGACATTCCCCGTCCAACTGATTTCGTTTTTCCCGACCTCAAAGCGAGGGAACTCCGCACCGCCGTATTTGCCGTTCTGGTTGGTGTTACCCTTGAATACCTCCATCATTTCGCTGTCGATCGTGATGCTCTCCTGCACGCCGTACAGGGGGAAATCCGCCCCATTGATAGTAAGCGTGATATCCCCACTACCATAAACCGTAATCAATGGTTCACTGTATACCGTCCCGCTGTTGCGGATGGTGGTCGGGGCGGTCAACTCCAAGGCATCCCCTGCGGCATTGACGCTGTACTTGAAGGGCTGCACCCGAAACTGTAACAGAAAGCTGTTATAGAGATAAATCATATCCGCAACAGAAATCTTGTTATAGATGGATGCCCGAAAGACCTTATCCGGCTCGGTGCAGAGAATCAGCTCCCCTGCACCGTCCAACCACGCCAGTATTTCATCCAGATTTTCACTTCCTCTGGTGCTGCACTCCACCGAAAGCACATACGGCGCATACGTCCCTTCGTCCATTGTCAGCTCCCCGCTTCTGCCGGGGATGGTAACCTGCTCCACACGCCGTTCTGCTCTCACCTTTTCGGGCGCGGCGGAAATCAGAATCCCGAAGTCTCGGCTATCCTTTCCTTTAAAATGAAACCAACCCATTTATGCACCTCCCTTTGCCATGGCTCTGCGTCTGCGAGAAAATTCCATTTCCTGCATCAGACTCGGCACTGCTTCCTTGCTGTCATTATGGAAATGCTCAATCTGCAGTACCGTATTTCCTTCTGTATGATTGACCGTCTTTGTGATATAGGACGTATCTCCGCCACGCTGAACGGCGATATCCCCACGCAGGCGCACCATGTTTTGGTTCATAGCGGCACGCATTTTCTCATACGCATCGGACATTCTGCGGCTGAACCCATCGGACAAGCTGCCGCTGATGGTATCCGAAACGCTGTCCATGCGGTCAGACCAACCCACGCCGATACCCTGCGCCATGTAATCGCCGATTTTCGCCATCACACGAGAAGGACTGTTGATGTCCATTTCCTTTTTCGCTGCACGCACTGCCGCCTGTAATGCCTTCGCAACTGCATTGACAACACCGCTTTGCCCGTCACGCACGCCCTTTGCAACGCCTTCCATCAGGCTTTCGCCAACGGCTTTAAAATCCGCCTGATAGCCTGCGATTTCTTCCTTCGCCGTTTCGGTCAGCTGCTTTGCCTGCTCTGCAACAAGGGGCTGCTGCTCCGCAATCCCTTCGGAAACACCCTCCGCACTGACTGCCTGCATACTCTCGGATACCGCTGTGCCTACGTTGGAAAGCTCCGTTTTCATGCCTGCCAGAAACTCCGGCAGCTGTCCGGTGTAGGCTTTCTCCAAGGCATCAAATTCGCCCTTGTAGAATTTTTCCGCAACGCCCTGCGCCATCTGCTGCTTCTGCTCAAACAGAGAAACATACTCATCCAGCTTCGTATCAGACATGGAAAGCAGCTTGTTCATGTAGTCTATGGCATCCTGCACGCCCATGCCGGCAATCTCGCCCATCAGGCTGTCGGAAATACCTTTTTCCTTTAACTGCTCAAGGGCATCCCCGTATTTTTCCAGCTGCCTGATGTCATCCTTGAGGTTGCCCAGTTGGAACAGCTCCTTGCCGTCCTCCGTTTTCACACGCTCGAATAATTCTCCATAATCGGCAAGCTTGCTTTGCAGGCTGTCCTGCTTGCGCTCGATGGTATCCAGAGCAGCTTCGTATTTCTGCTGGAATTGCTTCAGCAGAGAAATTCTCTCCTGCAATGCCTCCTGTTCGGCAGCCTTTTCTGCTTTTGCCTGCTTCTTGTTCCATGTCTCCTCGATTTCCGCAATCTCTTTGAGAATCTTCTGACGGTCTTTTTTCTTCGCCTTATTCAACTCCGCATTTTTCTCTGCCAGCTGCTTTTTGTGGTCTGCCAGTTCCTCCGCCGCCTGCTGTGCGTCCGCTTGCTTCTGCATTTCCTTTAAGGCGGCGTTCTGCTTGGTCAGCTCTCTTTCCAGAACATCCCCGACCTTCTGCGCCGTTTTCTTGGCGTATGCAACCGCTGTTTCCGTTCCGGCAAACGCATCTATAATGCCATTCGCAACAGTTTCCGCGGCATCCACCGCCATCTGTCCGCTTTCCTCGATACCGACAGCGATACCCTCGCCGATATATGCGCCGACCTCCTCCTTCATCAGCTTAGAGGGGGATGCAATCTTGAACAGTCCCTTCAGCTTGGAAAGCAGGGTATCCTTTATCTTTCCGGCAACATTTGCAATCTTTGACAGGCTGTTTTTGATGCCGCCGACAATACCGTCAATAATGTACTTCCCGATGTTCTTCAGCTCGGTTGCAACCTCGCTGCCCGTAATCTTGGATTTAAACTTGGAGAAGGCGTTCTTCGCCGCCGTTGCCATGGATTCTCCGGCTTTTTTCACGCCGTTTGCAACCCCGTCAATCAGCTGTTTCCCCAGATTGAGCCATTGGAATGCCATGAACGCCGCCACAATCGCCTCTATGATTTTCGGGATATTGACAACCAGTGTAGGAATCGCCTGCACCAGACCCACCGCAAGCCTTGTGATGAGGTACAACGCCGTATCCACCAGCTTGGGCGCATTGTCATTGATAACATTCGCAATGTTGATGACAATCTGCGGTACGGTTTCAATCAGCTGCGGCAGGGCGGCAATCAGCCCCTCGCCCAATGCAAGGATAATCTGAATCCCTACGTCAATGACAGTATTTGCGTTTTCCGTCAGATTTTCTACCAGTGTCGAAATCGTTTCGATTGCAACGGGAATAATATTCGGCAGGCTTTCCGTCAGCCCATCCGCCAGAGAAACCGCAAGGCTCGCCGCCGTATCCGCCACCATCGGGAGCAGCTCTGCAATGCCCTCCGCAAGTGTACCCACGATGGATAACGCCCCTGCCGCAAGGCTGTCTCCATTCTCCTGTATGCCCTGCGCCAGTGCGCTGATGGACTGCACGCCAAGTTCCACCAGATTTGGCAGCAGTTCATTTGTCAGTGTCGGCAATGCGGATGCAATCTCCGGTGCCAAGCCTGCAACCAGCTTCCCCATGCCCTCAATCACAACGCCGATACGGGGCAGAAGGTTATCCGCCACCGTGCCGATGCTTTCAATGAAATTGCTTAACAGCATATCAAAGTTCTGCGTATCATCCGCCATGCCGACCATCAGATTCGCCCATGCTGCCTTCATGCTGGCAACACTGCCTTGAATGGTGGTGCTTGCCTCCTTCGCCGTTGTGCCTGTGATGCCCATTTCCGTCTGAATCACATGGATTGCCTCTACAATATCGGCATAGGAGGAAAGGTCATACTTTACGCCGCTGAGCTTTTCCGCATCCGCAAGTAAACGCTGCATTTCCTCCTTCGTGCCGCCATAGCCGAGCTTGAGGTTATCGAGCATGGTATAGTTCTGCTTGGCAAAGCCCTGATATGCGTTCTGGATGGATTCCATTGCGGTACCCATCTTATTGGCGTTATCCGCCATATCCGTAATGGCAAGGTCTGCCGCCGCAGCCGCCTTTTCCGTATCCCCGTCCAGACTTTGCAGCAGGCTTGCCGAAAAGCTCGTAACGGTTTCCATATATTCATTTGCGGACAGACCCGCAGTTTTATAGGCATTATCCGCAAAGGAATGTATTGTTTCCGCGCTGTCCTTAAACAGCGTTTCCACGCCGCCTGCCAGCTGCTCATAGTCCGCATAGGCATTGATGCAGGCAGTCCCCAGAGCCGCAACGCCTGCGGATGCCGCACCGACTGCCGCAGCACTCGCCTTTACAGCCGTATTTACCGCACTGCCGATTTTTCCCAGTACCTTTTGAAATGGGCTGTCATCGCCCTTAATTTTAATTACAACAGATCCGTCTTCTGCCAATAGTCCCACCTCCGTATGGAACATCATCGGCAGCTCAGGCTCTACTTGATGTCTTTCACGTTTATCTTGATTTCAAATGTTCTTTTGCACCTTCGCCCCTTGCAGCGTAAAAAAAGCCCCTTGCACACAGCATCCTTACTGTATGTAACAGGCATTTCATAGCCGCAGTAGGGGCATTTTACTTTTTCTTCATGCACGCCATCACCTCATCCACCTTGCCATCCCCCATCAGTGCTGTGACAAGGGCAGACTGCTGTCTTTTCTCCTGCTCAGGCAGAGGCAGGGCATATCTGCGTTTCATGGCGTTATAGTAGTCCTTCTGCGCCTGCGGCATATCCCCCTTGATTTCCACCGCTCTGCACCGCATGACCTCTTTCAGCACCCTGTCCTCCTCCAGAGCCTCAAACAGTGCCATAAACTGCCACCAGTGCAGGCTTTTTCGGCTTAAATCAATGCCGTACTGTGTCAGAAACGCCCCATAAATCAGCCCTGCATCATGGGTAAAGGAATAAATCGGCAGTTGCGCTGCACCCTCGCCCTTGGCACGTTCTTTCTTCTCCTGCCTGCCGCAGCTCCAGAAATAGCACAGCCGCTCTACCGCCTCCTCTAGCGGTTCGGGGATACAGCCATAGAACAGCTTCAACGCCCGTTCCGCCTTTTCCTCATCCGTCAGCTTCTCGGAGGAAAAAATCTCCTCCAATCTCAGCATTGCCCGAAAATCAGAGGAGATGTGGTATTCCCTGCCGCCAATCAAAAAAGAGACAGGTAAGTTTCCTGTCAGCAGCTCTTTCATTTTCTTCTTTCCGCACGTTCTCTGGCTCTGCGTGCGGCTCTGTTTTCAACCGCCGCCTGTGCCATGGGGGTAGAGGGCTGTGTGCTCCGGGGGACAGGCTTCTTGTAGCTGTTTGCCCGTTCTGCGTGGTAGGTCTGCACCTCTTGGGAAATATACATCACCAGATCCAGACAATCATAAATATCCACATCCCTCTCCGCCGTAACGGCATCGACCGTATCCTCGCCCAGCAGGTCATCCAGAATGTCAAGCATGAAATCAATCCCCTTTTCGACATCCTTTTCTTCCTTCAGCTGTGCGCCGAAGGCTCTCATTTTCTCGCCTGCGTCCTCCAGCTTTTTTGCATATTCCACCGTAGCGGGGACAGTCACCTGAACCCCTTCGATATCAAGTAAAATCCCATGCTTGCGAAACTCAAATTTTCCCATCTCTTTTTCCTCCTTCTTTCCTTATTCTGCCGGTGTAAATTTTTTGGTTTCCGTATTGAACGTGCCGTCCACGAAATCCCCTACGCCGTTCAGATTGCCCGTTACCTTCATCACGCCGCCGCCCTCGCCGGAGATAGAGGAAACCTCAACCGCAACCTTGAATTTTCTTGCTTCAAAGGTATTCGGCGTTTCTGCCACAGGCTTGAACAGCTCCACTCTCACATAATCCCTTTCGGCATCCGCGCCCGTCAGCTGATTTCTGCCGATTTCATACAGTGCCATCACTGCCGCCTCGTCCGCAATCAAGTCCGAATCAAACGCAAACGCAGGCTGATAGCTTTTAATCGTAGAGGTCTGGGATTTCTGATTGATGTATGTCTTGGAATCCTTCTGTGCGTTGGGGGATTCGTCCAAGGTATTAAACCCAACCCCCATCAGCGCAAAGCTTTCCGTTCCGCTTTTTGCCGTGTTCAGATAATCCGCCACCTGATATCTCATTACTGCATCCATATTGTTTTCACTCCTTATCTTGTCTGAAAAAATTCCATTCTGCACTGAATCTGGTATCTTGCCATGCTTGCCTCTGCCGCCATGGCATAGCCGCTTGTGGTTGCCTCCATCAGCATGACCTTTCTGCCCTCGCCCAGATTGGGGAGGCTGCCTGCCATGGTCTGTTCCCGCAGCCATTCGGAGAAATCGCCGTAAAAGCTGAGGTTATCCAGCTGCTGTCTGATTTTATCCCCGAAAAATTCTCTGCTTGCTACCACAAATAAAAACTGCCGCACCGTTGAGCCGTCCACATAGGAGCGCACAATCTCCTTTGCAGGCACAGCCTCAACCGAATAGCTCTGTGCCTCCTCCGGCAGAAAATCCACATGCAGCTTTCCTTCCGCAAGCGGCGGATAGGTACGCAGAAACTTCCGTACTTCCTCCATAATGTTTTTCATTTGCCCCGTCCTTTCAGATACCCTTCCAAATCCTTCTCGACTTCCTTGCCGTGGTCTGCCATCATGCGCTTATCCCACTGCTTGCCACGCAATGCACCGCCATGATAGGTCAGCGGCTGTCCGGTGTAATGCTTAGGGGCACGCCCTGCCATCACCTCGCCGACATACTGATAATGCGCATACGGCCCGGGATAGATGATGCTGTCCGCCGTCACTCTTGCGGCGTTTACCATGTGGGCGGCACTGCCTGCCGACATCGGCACATAGGGCTGACATTTCCGCTCCACATCCTCCGCCAGAAAGCGTTGTGCCGCCTTATCCTCGCCCAGACCATACCTCCGCAGGATTTTCGCTGTGCTGATATTAACCTCATAGTCTAATTTCATGCGCCGCTCACCACCCAATGCCGTAAGTCCTTCCGCCTGCTCCTGCGGTTATCCCCGACAGAAAGCACCGTAAAGTATTCCAGTCCCTTCAAGTCTGCCTGTTTTTCGATGGCATCCACCGCACCACGCACGATAAAATCTCCGTTTCGGATGGTAATATCGGGCATGGCATCCTCCGGAATACGGACGGTAATCTTCGCCGCACCCGTCAAGCCTTTGTTTTCCGGCGTAGCAATCAGCTTGCCGAACCAACTCACACCATGAATCGCAGTGCAGATATATGCATCCGTATCCGTTTTCCTGTCATACCGCAGCCGGATATGCGTAATCGTTTCCGTACATGCAAGCATCACTCCACCCCCCGATACAACAGCCCCGTATTGCCGAGATACAGCACCGCCGCGTGGTAAAGCCGTTGTTCGTCCGTACTGCCCTCGGTTGTGTAGGTAACAGAAATGCCGTCATTCGTTTCCGATGCAATGCCGTCCCTCTGCTCCTTTCGCAAAAGCACATCCGCCACCGCACAGCACGCCTCTCTGACCCTCTCCATGATTTTTTCATCCGTAACGGATGGAATGCGGTCAAATGTCACGCTGTCCAGATAGGCAGAAGCCTGACGGGAGAGACGCTTAAAGTCCCCCTCCGCCATTTCGCCGCAATAGGTGTCTTTGTAATACGAAAAATCCGCATAAATCATGCGTTTTCCCCCTTTACTGCTTTTCCTGTGCCTCCTGCTCCTTTTTCAGAGCCGCAAGCTCCTTTTTCAGTGCGGCATTTTCCTTTTTCAGCTTCGTGATTTCCTTGTTTTCCGCTGTTTCGGGCTGTTTTGCGCCCATGCCTACTGTTTTTGCCATACGCCTTTCCTCCTTACGCTCTATGGTGCAGATAAATCCCTGCAACCTTGTTTTCGTATACATCCGCCAGACCGTATGCTCTGTAGAAGAACAGCCAGCCGTCACTGTCCTGATTTGCATCGGGAGAGATCACCTTATTGACCGTATGCTTGGGATACTGCAGCAGTGCAGGCTTGTGAATTACCATGAAGTTGATTTCCTTGCCTGTGCTTGCCTTCACAAAGCCGCCGACCTTCTCATTCGCACCGCTTGCGCCGCTGTTGTCCGTCTTGCCGTCATACAGGTCAATGGCGGTATAGAAACGGGTCTGGGGCACCTTCTGCACAACTGCAAAGGAATTGAGTACCTCTTTGGATTTTGTGGTATCGACTGCATAAATCATGTTGTAAAGGGTAGGCGTGATGAACAGGTGTCTGTTTTCCTGCGGTACCTCGTCCTCGTCCATTTTGTTCTGTGCCTCCACCAGAGCCGCCAGAACTGCCGCACCATCTGCCAGTGTGCCTGCGGTTGCCTTGGAAATGCCCGTTGTGCCTGCGTAGGTCGCAAAGCGGAAGGCATCCATTTCGGGAACAACCTTCGTGCGGATGAATTCCGCCGCCAGCTTCCCAAATGCAAGCCCTGCGGTTTCCTCGTTGTCCATGGCATCGACCGTAAATTTTCTGCCACGGTCATAATTGAATTTGACGGTTTCATTCGTCAGTGTCACATCCCCATGCACATAGCCGCCGTTGCGGTCATAATCCGCCAGACCGTCCATGCTGATTTTGGGAATCACGATTTCGTTTGTGTTTGCGCCCATCTGCACCAGTGTCATATCGCCGTCCAGTGCAGAGGTGACGGACGCATTCTGATAGACCTCGTCCAGCAGGTCAATGTATTTTTTGAAAAGTGTAATGCTGTTCGCCATGTTTTATTTCTCCTTTCGATTTTCCTTAGTCCTTCTTGGGGGATAAGCCCATTGCCGCTCTGACTGCCGCATCATCCACCTCGCCGCCTGCAAAGCCCGTCCCTCTGGAGAAGGCAGGCACTCTTGCAGGGTCTTTTGCGAAATATTCCTTGTCCTGCGTCAGAGCCGCCAGAATATCCTTGTCCCCCTTGCCCTTGTTTGCCTCATCCTGCAAAGCGGTCTTGAATTCGGCGTAGACTGCCTTTTCCGTCAGTGCATCCCGCCATTTCTGCTCCCCGACCACCGTCTTGAAACGGTTGGAATACTCGGCTTCTTCCGCTTCTTCCTTGGCTTTCTTCTCCGCCTCGGCTTTCTCGTCCGCAATCCGCTGTTCCAAATTCTCGAATTTCTTTTTGAAATCCTCGTTTCCTTCTGCGGATTTTTTCAGGTCTGCAATGGTGGTTTCATATTCCTTGAGGGTGCCGTTGGCTTTCTCCAAGTCCGCCTTCACTGCTTCAAGCTCTCCCTTTGCCTTACCGATATCCGCTGTGTTGATGTCCAGTAAGCCCTTCAGCTGTTCCTCTGTGGCATCGGGGAAAATTTTCTTAATGTCCTCTCTTTTCATTCTTCGTTCTCCTTTCAGCTTTCAGTTTGTTCTCACGGTTCTTTCCGCACGCCTTGATAGTTTTTCGCCATTCCGGGCAATCAAAAAGCACCTACCAAAAATGGCAAGTGCTTACTTGATACCGTACTTTTCTTTCAATGCTTTCAATCGTTTGTTTTCTTCTCGCATCATCATTTTTCTTTTCACGTCATATTCTGAATCAAGCCCTCTTATCATTGCTGCATCTTCTTCCTTTGCAAGAGCCGCAAATTTCACATCGAATTCTTCTTTCAAAGCATTTTTTTCTTCTTCGTAGGACATCTTATTTCACCCTTTCAAAAATAAAGTCCTTACATTCTTTTCCAATGCCGCGCATTGTTTATAAAACAGTTCTTCATCGGGAACATTGCATATTGTATAATGATACATACTCATCCCTCCAGTCCAACACTCAGTACCACATGACCGTCTTTTCCTCCGGCACACTATCCTGCAACGCTAATTTTTCCAAACAGGCAACCGCATGACCGAGGTAAACAGGAAAATCCTTGTCATACTCAGAAAGTCTGCTGTCTACTATCTCTCCACTCTTAATATCAACAGAAACCGAGCCTAAAACACCGCTATTTTCGGGGTCATACTCTGCCGAAATGATACCGTTATTCATTTTTATATTTTTTAATTTTAGCATAGTATTCGCCTGCCTCTTTTGCGTAATTATACTTTCCGGATGCTTTGATGTGAGCCTCGTCCTGTGGAATCCCCTTTTTCATCAAATCTCTTTCCATAATCTCGTGGTTAAGCAATGTGATGTCATGTGATTCCGGTTTGCCGTCAATCAATCTTTGCCACGATTCCGCCATCATATAGTCCGGGGCAAAATATTCAAGCTCCGCCCCGCCCAAATCATGTTTTTCCATAAAAATATAGCTTTTAATCGTTTGTATATCTTCTTCCGCAAAACCGGTTGCCTTCGCTATTCTCGAAACATCCGTTTTCATGCTGCGAACCAATCCGTAGTACCGTTCTGCGTGCGCTCTGGCTTCTTTGCTATGAGGATTCCTTGCCCCACTTACAGCACCTGATTTTATTATACTGTTTTTTCCTTGTTTTTCAACTGTTTTCCCCACAGCAACCCTTGTCCCATCCGCTTTCAGTCCCGTCTGTTCCAGAAAATCCTTCTGCCTTCTGTTCCATTCCGTTATCTTGGCGGATGCCTCACTGCTGTCCAGCCCCGCCGCCTGCAGGGCGTTTTGTTCCCGTTTCCATCTGCGGATGCTTCTTTCTATTTTTCGCTGCTCCTGCAACGCCTCGTACTCGGTCATACGCACGCCGTTGTATTCGTAGTCCTTCGCCTGATATTCCTTCAGCAGTGCCTTATCGTAGGTGCGGCTCATGCCCTCAAACCAAGGTCGAAAGCTGTGTGAGCAGTTCCATCCGCCCAGACCTGCGCCCGTCCCATAGCCTGTGGTTTTCACAAAATCAGGATACTTTCTGCTTTTTCCGCTCCTGCTGTAAATGCCTCCCTGCCACTGTGCATGGGAAGGTCTTGCGCCTGCGTGAGCGGAAACCTCCACAAGGTCTGCGCCCATTTCGTCCGCTCTGGCATCCTGCAAGCGAAGTGCCGTCTGGTTCACGCCTGTTACCACCGCCCGTCTGACCGCCACCTCTATGGTATCCGTCCGCCCTGTCGGGTATCGGATTGCCCCCACACCCTCAGCGGAAAGCTGCTTGATGATGCTTCGGATGGCTGTGTTGTAGTCCATGCCGCCAAGCGTAATCTGCATATAGGCGCGGTCAAGTGCCTGTGCAAACTGGTGCGCAGCAGTGCGTGCCGTTGTCCGCGTCAGATTGCGAAATGTGCCGGAGGTTTTCTCGTATCCTGCCTGCAATACCTTCTGCAAGTCCTCAGATGCCGAAACAGGCGGCGGATTGAGCCCCTGCCTGCGATAAACCGCATCATCGGATTTCAGTGAAACCCCTCCTGCCTCCTGCATGAGCCGCCGCAGTTCCCTGTCGGTTCTGCCTGTCAGCGTTTTCAGCCTTGCCAAAATCTCCTCTCGCACCATCCCTGCCTCCTCAAGCATTTTTGCCTGATGCTCCACCGCAGGAATCCAATATCCATAGTGAGCTATTCTTACAGCCATATTTTCTAATATATCCATTTCAGCTTGTGCGTACAGCTGTATCATGCCATCCGGCACACGCTGTAAATATTCGGGTTTCAGCATCCCTCATCACTCCCCAAAATCAAGCGTATCCTGCGCAGGAATGTAGTCCTTTGCCTCCTCCTCGGAAATGCCGAAATACCACGCCAGCAGCTTTTCGGGCTTAAGGATGTTCGCATCCACCATAGCCTTCATCTGTGCATATTCTGCGCCTGTGTCCGTCAGCACGCCGTCCCCCCAGTTGAATGTAACCTCGTATTTCCCATCGGGCGCAAGCTGACACAGGCTTGTGTAGTAGTCCAGCACCCAGACCAGATGCTCCAACGCCGTCTGTAAGGACTTCTGGATATTGCAGACCGCCGCATAGCTGCGCTGCTTGCTCATGCGGATTTCCTCCGCTGTCTTTTCCTGATTCTGTGGATCGGATAATGTGCCATAGGAAAGATTGCAGTTAAACTCAATCCGCCGCAGCAGCTGATTCAAGCCATTGAACAGGGAAGCATCCCGAATTGCAGGGCTGAATACCTCGTATAAATCCCCGGTTGTCCCCTTCTCCAGATTCAAGGAGCGGAACAATCTTTGCTTGCCGACAGGCAGCCTTTTCCCATCCGCCTGCAATGCTCCGACAGAGGCATCCACTGCCAGCTCCGCGCCTTCAAATTCCCATAGGATACGGCTGTATTGCCTGTCCGCCTGCTCCATCAGCCCTGCCGCTCTCGCGCAGACCGATACGCCCAGAGGGGATTCCGCATCAATGTGGTTCGCAAAGGGCATCTTGAAATATACAAAAAGAGGACGCTCCAAGGTGTCCCCGTTCTGATAGCCCAAGACAAAACTTTCTTCCAAATCCGCCCATTCATCCACGCTTGTCAGAGCCGCAGGCACACCCAATTCTCCTTCCTGATAGGAGATAAAGGCTTTATTCTGCACCGTATAGCCTGCATCCGTCAGCTGATGGCTTTCCAATCTGGTATACCATGTACGCCCCTTTTTCACACGCTCCACAAACACCGCCCCCGTCACTTCTCCACGGCTGTTGTAAGCAGTCGGAATAAATCTGTCCGCATGCACAAAATCAATCGCTATTTTTCCGCCATCCATGTAGGGCTTGAATACCAAGCCGCCCAATGCCACCGCAAATTCTGTCTGCTCTCTCAATTTAGAAAGCACAAAAGCATAGCCTTCCTGCAAAAATGCCGCCCGTCTGCCACTGCCGCTGATTTTGCTGTGAAATTCCACAGTAACCAATCTCGCAATCTCCGAGGCAACCGCAGCGGCTAACCCAAGCGTTTCTGTGTTCTTATCTAACCAGGGCGGCTCATTGCAGAACATTTTCTGCCAAAGCGTGATGGCATCCTGCATTCCGGAGCTGATTGCCACCTCCGCACCGACTGCCCTTTTTATCGTTTCTCTCTGAAAAAACATCTGCAACACCCCCTTTACCCATGTAATAAAATTTCGCATTATTGCCCCCTCCTTTTCCAGATGGGTTCTGTTCCATAGCGTACTGCGTCGATATGGTGATTGTCTCTGTCGGGGTAGCCGCTGATGACCTCCCCCTCTTTGTTCCTGTCATATTCGTAGGCGGTAAATTCCTTCGCCGTATCGGGACAGCGCACAGGGTCAATCACAATCCGCACCAACGCCTGTAACCATTTCATGCTGTAGTCCACGCTCCCCGGACCCTTCACTGCGCCACGGCAGAACAGCCCATAGCTTCGATAATCCGCAACGCTTTTCGGCTCGGCACTGTCCGCCGTAATCAAATCCGTATCCTGCACACCATATTGCCGCAGGAGCCTTGCCGTTTCCGCATTGCCCGTTCTGTGCCTTGTCAGCTCCCCGAAGATGTAAAGCGTCCGTCTGGCAGAATCGTAGTGCATCCGGTTGAACGCCCAAGGGTCGGGGTAAAAGCCCCAGTCCACGCCGTTGTAAATACGGTCGAAGGCTGCAATCTGTGCATCGTGGATTTCCTCCACCGTTACGTTGTCGAATACCGCGCCGCCGTTGCCGACCACCTCGCCCAGATATTCATGCCGATATGCCTTTTCGTTCAGCTCCTTCAGATATTCTGCCTCCTGCAAAAACGCCTCCCCCAGCCACGCAGGCGGCACACGCCGATAATCAGAAGTATGCACCAAGCGGTTTGCCTTCGGCTGTAAGCACTCCCGATTTACCCAGTTGCTCCGGCTTTTCGGTGGGTTGTAGCTGTAAAATACAAAAAAGCTGCTGCCGCCACGCATCAGGGATTGGTTGATGGTGCGGATTTCCTGCATCCCCGCAAACTCGTCCGCCTCCTCGTACCAGATGTATTTGCAGTAGCCCTTTCGGAATTTCGTAGATTTGATTTTCTTCGGCTCATCCGCCCCACGAAACAAAATCCTCTGCCCTGTCGGGAGATAGGAAAGCTGCAAAGGGCTTAGCTTCGCCTGCCATAAATTCTCTACGCCTAATGCCTCAATCGCCCAGAGCAGCTGCTCGTATACGCTGTCCTTCAGATTGACCGCCACCTTCCGCAAAACAAGCGCATTTGCCGCCGCATCCTGCATCATCCCCAGAATGATTTCCACAGAGATAAAGGAGGATTTCGTAGAGCCACGCCCACCCTTCAGCCAGTAGTGCGTGTGCCGCCCTGCCTTGATGTCATGATGCACCCCATAAAATGAAGGCGCAATCAGCTTTGTTAAATCAGACATTTGCATCCTCCTTCGGAATATCATCTATGATGGTAACAGGCAGAACCGCTACCGTACCAGCCGCAGAATATCGCTTCATTAGCTCCGCACCTGCTTTCAGACGGTCGCTCAGTGCCGTATCCAAGCCGAACTGGTCTTTTACCTCGCCACGCATCACCGCAGTATAAAACTCCATCACCTCATCCGCATCGGCAACGCGCTTTTTATCCTGCGCCCCCAGCCGCTCGGCTATATATGCCGAAACCTTAGGGCTTTTTAGGGTTTTCGCTGCATCCTCTCCAAGGCTTTTCGATTGATATCCTGCCTTTCTTGCCGCTTCTGTCGCATTGCCGCATTCGATATAATAATCCGCAAACGCTTTCTGTTTTGGTGTCAGCTTCATGCGTCATCACCTCGGTATAAAAGGGCAAGCAGCTTTGCAATATCAACCATGCTGTAGGTTTCCAGTAAGGTCTCGTTTTTTGTTCTGCCATCTTCCAATTCTCTGCTTTCAATGACAATGTATTTCGTTATCATCTTCCCTGCTTTCGGGGAATACGCCTGTATCTGATTGATTTTTATTTTTCGCCCTTGCATCAGCAGGGCTTTCTGTAATTTGTAAACAGTCGTTCTTATATTCATTTTTCCGCCCCGCTTTCTTTGTAATGAAAAAGGACACCCGTTTCCAAGTGTCCCAAAAGGAGGTAATGCAAAATATCCGCCGTGTCTTGAAACCGCCTACTCGATTTCCATAGTATCACTATAGCATATTCAAAACGAACTTGCCGAACATTTCAGCATTTTTCTAAAAATCTTTCAAAATACATCCGACAGCTGTCACTGGTAGCTTTTCCACCGATTTTATCTGCCACCTCATACCATGACAGACGATCCAGTATTCTGTATTGGATAATCCGCCGCATCCTGCTGTCCGTAATTGAATTTATGTATGCCTCGACTGCGTTCGTCTGCTCCAGAAGCCGTTCCTCTCTTTCCGCCAGCTGCGCCGCATATAGTCTCAGATGTGTACTCTGCTTATCGTGCGCGGCATACGGAAACCCCTCAATGCGAATATGCCCGATTGTTCCGTCTGCCCTTGTGCCTGTCACAGAATCAATGACTGTTCCCTCCTGCCGAATTCTCGTCAGCCTGCTTTCTGTTTTCTCCATTCGCCTGCGAATGTCCTTGATTTCTTCCTGTAAATCCGCATACTGAATCAGTACATCCTTCGTCAAACTATCATCCCTCCAGCCGTTTCACCCATCTTGCTTTCTTCCTCCGGATAATGTCGTATATCTCGGCGTTATCCTCTGCATCCAACAGCAGCCCCAGTACGTTGTAGACATCCGCTGTCTCCTCCACCAGATTCTTCCTCGCCTCCTCCGCCGTCACTGGCGTGGGGTTGATACCCGTCAACGCTCGCCGCAGCTTCAATGCCGCCTGCGATAATTCCGCACATTCTTCTGCTAATTGCGCTAACAGCTCGTCCTGCGGAATGTGCTGTTTGATTTTCTCATCAAGATTCATCCTTTGTCCTTCTTTCTTTCAGATAGCTATAAACACCATAGGGCAACCAGAGCACGATAATCCATAAAAACCAAATAATCGGTGTCCATACGCTTTTTATATACTCTTCACTGAGTGTATTCAAAAAAAGACCATATCCAATCATTATGTACACGATTATCAAAATTGCCAAAATAACCATTACCAGCACTTCTCTCCTCTCTTTCTTTCCAGTGCCGCTTCTGCTTCTTCTCTTGTGAAATACAGGTTCTCATAGTCATACGGTTCCCATTCGTCAGCATACTTGACAGCCTTTACCGATACATCCTGCACCTTGTGCTCGCTGATATAAAAATAGTGGTTCGGTACGGTTTCTTCGAGGATTTCATACACCGTATCTCCGACCTTGCAGGGCAGCACCAACAGCCGCCCCTGTTCTTCCAAGTCCTCATAATATTTGAGTTTCTCTCTTAACTCCGCCATAGCCCAAAGATTCTGATAGAAAGTGGCAATCAAGCCTCTTTGTGTGCATATACCGTCCTCTCCGATGTAGCAACCCATCCAATCATCGAAGTCCTCATCTGATTCAAAAGACACCGCATCTTCTGTCATTTCTTTCAGCATTCCCTTTGCCAACTCTCTTGCATCAATATCTATCTCAAAGTCTCTGTATCTGGTATTGCCATTTTCATCAATGTAGCAACAGTTATGTGCCAGACTGAACATACCCATTTCTTCTAAGTTATCCATTGTCAGCCTTTTCATTTGTTCTACTTCAATCCATTTCTCTTTCATGTTTATTCCTCCTTCGGCTTATCGCACCGTTCAAATTCAATCACCCAAACCCAAGGATTAGCGTCCCATCCGTAACGGTCAAGATCAGATTTTTTGATGGTGGAATCCCATACATCGGGAAAACCAAGTGCTGTTGATGTATAATCGAAACATCCCTCTGCTTCTGCATCATCGTCTGTCATATCCTGCAATCGCTCCACCCGTACATCCGTAACCTTCAGCCAGATGCGAGCCGCTTCCTTCGGCATGTGAATTGATGGTCTCCATGGCACATAATCGTGTTTCACTCCATTTTCATCAACGTATGTATTGAACAGAGTTATATCTGTTGCCGCATAATAATATTTCCCTGTTTCTTCGACAGGTTGTTCATTATCATCTAATTCATATGAAAACTGCCATGTTTCCCGAACATACAGAATGTCTCCCTGCTGGTACGGTAATCTAAAAAATTTTTCGCCATATTCATCAGCATACACCCCCCTGCAAGATACACAGCCTTTTGGTGTAAACATGGTATACCCCCACATCGCATCATCAGGGATAGCACCTTTCAAAATCCGCCGAATGCAAGTCTTTTTCCCGTCTAAAATCGCCCGCACCATTTCGGTATTGAATAAGATTGGTTTAATCGCCATCCGCTTCACATCTCCTTTTCTCCAATGCCGCTTCTTTTGGAATAACATAAAAATCATTCAATAATTCTTCAATATGTTCCCCTGTCCAAACAGGCGTATCTTTCTGTTTTACGGAAGTGACATACCAATCATATAAAGTACTCTCGTCCATGGCTTTCTCTAAATCGACTAATCTTTTTTCATATTTTCCAACCTTGCAGGGCAGCACCAATAGCCGTCCCTGCTCTTCCAAGTCCCTGTAGCGTTTTAGTTCCTCCAGCCAGTCAGCTTCCTGTCCAAATCCCTCCGCAGTTCTTCCGACCACTCCAAATTCATCCTCCGACAGATGTTTCCGGAGCCGTTTTTCTGCCGCTCTTAACTGCTTAATCTTTTCTTCAAGCGTCATGTTCATCACTCCAATCAATCGCCTGTCCGCAATTAGGACAGAACTTATAATCGTCATAATCTACCTCGTATCTGGTTCTGCAGCAGGGGCATAACCACTCGTCAAATATAATCTCTCCATCCTCGTCATACCCATCACCTTCAAAGTCCGGTTGCTTCGGCACTTGCTGTTCCAGTGCAGAAATTGCTATACCAATGGCTCCATAATGTCTCTTAAGTTCTTCCAATGATTCCCATGATGGGTTCAAGGGACTTCCGGTCTCCATAAAACGATGTTTCAAATATTCCAGAGCTTCTTTTCTTGTCATGCTTATCCCTCCTTAAAACGGCAAATCATCATCTTCAACGCTTTCATCAATCGGATAGAACCCCTCCTGCTCCGCCAGCCCCATCTGCTTTGCAGGCTTATTGGGTGCCGTTGCGGGTCTGCTCTGTTCCGCCACAGGCTTATTCTCCGCATCCCTCTTGCTGCCCGTAAAATAGCAATTCTCTACAACAACCGTTGTTGTCCAATGCCTTTCGCCGTCCTTCTCCCAGCTTCTGACATTCAGCCGCCCTTCAACAGCGAACATGGCACCTTTTTTCATAAATTTTTCTGCAAACTCCGCCATGGCTCCCCATGCAATGCAGGAGATAAAATCTGTATCTGCCTGTCCATTCTTTTTGAACCGCCGATTGACTGCTAATGTATATGTGGCGTACTGTTTGGAATCCTCTGAACGTGTCCAATCCATTTTGGGGTCGCTTGTCAGCCGCCCCATCAAAATCACCTTATTCATATCTGCCGCCCCCTTCTCTTGTAATGGCTTACCGCTGCACTCTTTCGCTTGTCCGCTTCATGCAGTATGCTTGCCCTTTTGATTCTCTCCTGCCGCTCCGCTTGCCGCTTCCCGTCCCATGCTTTATACTGGTCGCACTTTCCATGACAACCGACAGCTCTCTCTTGGCATCCGCAGCAGGGGCAGCCCTCTGTCCCAATGCTGTATACGATTCCTTTGCCCATGCTCATACCTCCTACAATAAATAAAATTCACCCGTATCCGCAGGCATCTGCGTTTTTTTCTGTTCTGCTTCGTCCGACAAATAGTTCCGTCCGATGATTGCCATAAACTCCTCTCTGGTATGGGTTTCCTCAAATTTTCTTTGGCAATCCTGTTTCAGCCGCAAATCAATCTTATGCCCGTCCCTTCCACGGACTCCCTGTGTCCCTCTGTGCCACTCCGGCTTGAGCCACACCCAGAACCCGTGTTTATCCGATATCTGCCGCATTCCTGCGCCGAAATAAATATGGTGCCGCTCCAATGGCCCGGTTTCCGTATCTGTAAAATAGCAGCGTTTACTTTCCCCCTGCAAAATGGAATAGTTATGACTGCCTTTTCTTGCTCCCTGCATCTGTTTCCGCTCCTCCCTCATATTCTCCGTAGTCCATGCCGCCCCGACGGACAGCCTTCATATACCGCACCCAACCGATTTCTGCAAAGTAGTCCTCGGTCTGCACAATCACATCAAATCCCTTTGGCGGTCTCAGGGATACTTTTCTTTTGGTTTCCTTGATAACCTCCAGCTTTACTTCCGGCTTTTTCAGATTCCTGCTGGTGCTCCAACGCTTTGCGCCCTTTCTGATGTTCTCCTTGGATATGTAGCTTGCAAGGCGGTTGTCCTTCTGGTTCTTATACAGCTTTTTTATCAGAACTGTACCATGCCCCCATTTTTCCAGAAGGATCTCCAGTCCTTCCTTCATGCTCAGACCTTCAAATCCGCTCATGACAATGTGATGATGCACCCTTCCGTTCTTCCCCTGGGTTTCCGTTACCGCGACATACTTCAATTCTGAAAATCCGTTTTTCTTGCGATACCGTTTCAGCCGCAGGAGAAAATTTGCAAGCAGCTTTCTTGCCTCCTCCAGAGATACCTCCATTCCGTAGGTCAGCAGAACGAAATAATCATCCCCATTGAAATTGACATTGATAATGCGTGTCATTTTCTTTCTGGCGATTTGCAGATTTCTTTTTGCCTGTTCCTCGGATGTCAGATTTTCGCTCCGACCTCTTTCGTATTTTTTACCGATGGTTCGAGGGGAGTAAAATTCCTCCACCTCGTATACATCCCCAGACCGAATCTTCTTCCTGTACTTTGGCATTCCCGTTCCTCCTTTTTATGAATAAGAGCGTGTCCACTAAGTTAATTGCTTTATGGACAGTCTAAAGAGACCGCCGCCTCTTGAAAAAACAGTCTCGGGAATACCGTAAAACCCTTGATAAATCAAGGATTCTGTGTTATATTAGATATAGATATGTACGGTCTCCCAAGACCTTCCCGTCTGCGTCAACAGGCGGGCTTTTTTTATGTCTTTTTCTGTTTCTTCCTATTAGATGTGGTAAGTTTTCCTCGCTTTGCTTCGGAAACCGCTATATTTCGGCGTTTATTCGTCACCTCACACAGCGTTCGCTATACGTTCGTTCCTCATAACCAAACGCCTCAACCGCTACTAGAGCCTGTTTTTTCCTTATATATATCCTCTGCCTTATAAACGGCATCCTGCGGAGAATCTTCTTCCCTGCAATCGCACTGCTCCCCATGATCTAAATGTGCGCCGCAGTCCGTGCAGACCTCATACTTTCCTTTGTTCCTTCTATCCGTCATACTGCTCACTCCTTATAAATTGTCCTGTACGCTTTGGCAAAGCGATTGCAGAGCCTTTCTCAGCTTATCCGCTTCTTCCTTGCCTTCGGATTCCTCTACGCCATCGATGCAGGTCAGCATTTTGTTGATTTCCCCCTGCACCGCCTCAAAATGCACCTTAAAAACTGTAATGCCAGAAGATCCTGCCGCTTTCAGCTTCTTTTCTGTATCCGCCTTTACCTGCGCTAATTCCTCCTTGGCTTTCAGCATGGCTTCCTCCGCTTCCTTCTGTGCGCTCTCATGCGCTTCAATGGCTGCCTGTGCCTCTGCCGCTTCCTTTCTGGCTTTCTCTGCATCCTTCTTGGCTTTATCCAGTTTCTTCTGCATGGCTTCTTCTGCCTTCTTTTTTGCGGTGTTTTCCGCTTCCCTGCGGATTCTCTCCAGTTCGGATCCATCCGGAAGGGCGGTCTGCTCTGCCTGCATCCGCAGCTCATCCATTTCACTCTCCATGGCGGCAATCTTTTCCTCCGCTTCCTTCTGTGCTGTTTCCGCCGCCTCCTTCTGGCTGAGCAGTGCTTCCAGCTTATCCTCTGTCTCCTTATAGGCGGCATCCACAGCGTTATCCTTTTCCGTCCGGAACAGATCCAACTGCGACTGTAATTTCTCTTTTTCTGTGCGTTCCGCTTCCAGTTCCTTCAGCAGACGTTCCATTTCCTTTGTTGTCATATCGGCAACTGTTTTTTCTTCCCCGTCAATCTCATGTGCTTCGCCAACAAATTCTTCCCGTTCCTCTGCCGGCAGGGAAAGCAGGAGCAGTGCCTTTGTTGCACTGTTCCCCATGTCCGCAATCAACTGCGGATTTCTGTATTCCTTGGCAATCCGCATGAAATTCTGTGCGGTACGTTCCGAAAATTCCACCTCGTTCTGCAACCATGCACCCCATGCGCCATGCGGCAGTGTCAGCTTCGCCTCATGCAGACGTTTTCCAATCTCGATAATGGCGTTGCCTGCCTGTAATTTGTAAAAATTGATTTCCTGTGTAATGACCTCAATCGGTCTTGTGATTTCATTCATGCTGCTGCCTCCTTAGCCTTCTTTTTTCCGCCTTTTTTCACGACTTTTTCCATCCACATATCCACAAAGTTCTTCACATCCGGTTTTCTGTCATAGGATGCGTTATGCTCTGTTCTGCATTGGATCACCCTTTTCTTCTGCAATTCCAATGTATAAAAGGGCTTGTCCGGTTCGCTTACCTTTCGCAGGAAGAATATTGCGGTTTCCCCCTCTGCCATATCCCTGATGTAGCCGCCGACGCAGTGATGCAGAGCCTTTCCTTCTGCTGTCAACTCCATCTGCTCTCTTGCAGGGCGAATGAAAAATTCTCCTTCGCTCCATGCGAATTTTTCCAGCTTTTCTACTGCCTTTTGGAATTTCTCCTGATCGGCTTTATTCTTTTCAAATGCAATCTGTTTCATGGTGCGGTCATGTGCCGCTACTAAATCCTTCGGAAAGAGAATCTCTCTGTCATGTAAATCAAAATGCAACTGCTCGCATTCACGCAGATAATCCCGATAGGCTCGTATGATTCCTTCCAGTGTATAAGTTGTGTGTCCTTTTTCTTCCTTTCGTTTCTCTGTCTGCTTTTGGATGTATTTCAGAATCTTTCCGATTCCGGCATACGGCATTGCTCCGGTCAGATTCTGCACATCCGTTCTTGATTGCAGAGCCATCCGCATTTCGGCATCTGTGATTCTCTCGCCGTAATTCTTCCAAAGGTAATTCGCCCGCTGCACATCATCCAGCTTCCATTCCTCCGGCGGCATCAGCTTTAAAATCCGCAGCGGAAATTTGAAGCACTCCTTCAGCTTTTTCCGCTCCCAGAGGATGGCATTTCGGTTTTCCCTGTCCATGCCGAAAATTCTGTTATGTACAATGTTCCGATAGCCTGCTTTCCAGAGAAATTCGATGACCGGATACCTTGCGTGGTATTCTAAGAAATAAATCGGATTTTTGTTGTGTCCCCTTTCTTCCAGATACCCCTCCAGATCGGCATACTGCATTACCGTTCCGCTCAGGGCTTCTTCTATACCGGTGGGATAGAAGAAATAACTGCCGTCATAAATACGGTTGTCTTGCCATCTGGTCCATTCGTCCAGCTCGTACCGCTCTGTACGCATATAGTAGGATTCCTTCCCCTGCTTTTGCCATTTGGCTGTTTTATTCCCTCTGATGGCATATCTCACGGTTTCCTGTAGGAAATCCTCTATATGCTCCCACCTTGCCGAGTTATCCCGATGCAAGAGCCATTGCCGGAAGAACACCGTTTCTCCATCCGTCCCCTTCTGCACCGCAACGATATTTTCTATGTAATTTGCGGCAAACGCACAGCCGTCCTCCAGAACGCAAGGAACCCTTGCACCGCAGTTCGGGCAGGTGGCATACGCGCTCTGCGTAAATCGTCTGCCCATGGCATGAACCTGCGTGCCGCAAACGGTGCAGATGCCGTTGACATTCCCTCTTTTATAAATAATCACTCTATCCTTTGGTAAAACCTCTCTGCGGATGTAATCAATCAACCCCTCCGGTAAAGCTTCGGGGCAAAGCCGATAGTCCTCATCCATCAGCTCGCCCCGTTCCTCCATTGACCGTTTCTTCATTTCCCGCCTTGTTTGCTCTATCCACTTGCAGAGATTGTCCAGCTGATGATTCCCCGTTTTTTCTGCTTTTAAGAAACGCCGCAGGGCTTCTTCCTCTCTGGGGGAAATCATGGCGTATTCCCCTGCGAATCTCCGGAAGGAATCCAGAACCTTCTGCTGTATCTTTCCTTCGTGCGTGATGCCCTTTACCTCTCTGCTTTTCTTGGCGCAGACGATACGGAAGGAGGGCGTTTCTCGTTTGTACGAAACACAGGCGGTGTTTTCAAGAAAATCGACCACAAGCAGACGTTCCCCGTCCACCACAGGCTCCTTGACCGTTACCTTCCAGCGCACTCCGCTTTCCTCGCAGAACGGGGCAAACGGCATTGCTTGTATCTTTTTCAGATTCATGCCCTCGCCTCCTTACAGGAAATCTTCCAAACTGACGCAAACGCCCTTTTTCGCCTCTTCCGCAGATGCCTGCGGATTTGCCGTTAAGCCGAAATATTCTCTTGCCCAACCATATACCACAGAATCCTCAATCACAGCGCAATTCCCTGTCTTTTGTTTGGATGCTTTATTTTGGATGCCGCCCAATGCCTTTGCAAGCGTCTTTTCCTCCTTCAGCACCTTTTCCGCTGCCGCTTCGGATGTAATGTTGTCAATAATATGTTCGCCGATGAGTGCCAGATATCTGTTACTCGGCTCCTTCTGAATCTCTGTATTTATCTTCTTGATTGCATCCTCGATTTTTCCCATTGTCAAAACCTCCGCCTTTTTCCTATTTCTTTTGATTTGTGATAAAATGAATTTATATGGCTCCTCGGAGCAGCATCCCCGGTCAAAGGGGGTGATTACCATGTTCTTCTTCTTTTTCTTTTGGGAGTTTCCTAACATTCTTTCCGAGCGTCTGACACACGCTATGGAAAAAATGAATATGGATGTCAGTACGCTTGCCCTTCTCGCGGGTGTTTCTGTAGTTACTGTTAAACGATGGTTGAATGGTACTTATGAGCCTCGTCACGAGAATCTGCCCAAAATTGCTCGCGAACTTAATGTCTCGACCGATTATCTCCACGGAAAAGAAAGCTAACTTCTGTGCTACATTTTTATTTCATTATCCCGGGGATGCTGCTTCGAGAAGCCATATTTTCATTGCATAAATCCTACTTTTCTGCTACTATGTAATTGACTATTTATCCATTCCCCCGAGGCGTGCCATCGCCAAAGGGGATATTTTATTTTTCCTTGAAGCACTTTTCGTATGTCATGCCTGTCTCCTTCAGGATCAGGTCAATGACATATTTCGTTGTCCCTCTCTCACCCTTCATCAATGTGATTACCGTTTTATGGGCTACCCCGATTCTTCCGGCAAAATCACTGATAGATTTACAGTTCATCCATATCCATTTCTCCAGATTCGGGTAAATGCTCCATCCTGTGTCCTTCATTCCTTCACCACCTTTCTGCGAAATTCATCCTTGAAAAAGAAATACTCCGTCAGAATATTCACCCCCAGGCACACGCCCAGAGCCGCCATAATATACATATCTCCAAAGTAATACAGAATTGCCCCGATGACCG
>OGZG01000677.1_pt1 | contig 26766 bp, 22 predicted proteins | sample 1576781 | NCBI WGS metagenome assembly OGZG01 (sample SAMEA3541502, study PRJEB24748) | human gut metagenome | biome: human gut; feature: human-associated habitat; material: faeces | place: China | collected 2012 | reverse complement strand
CTTTATGTCGAGATTGACAAGCGCGCTCTGATTTATCGAAAACAGCAGATCAACAAGCTCATTTTCGTCAATGCAGTAGTCCGAGCGTATCCATTGGATAATAACGCCCGTGCTGCCGTTGAGAATATATGAGTAGATATATTGCTCCTGCTCCTTCGGAAAAACGATGTTCAGGTTCTCAATAAACTGAATTATCGACTGCTGCATGAATTTTGAACGGAACGCGGGGTCAACCGAGTCGACAAGCAGCGTGCGGAACGGCTTGTCGTTTTCTTTGATATACATTAGAAATGAAAGCAGATATCTGTGCGCGCCGAGGTCGTTTTCCGCACCTATTTTCTTTAAGTGATCCTGAGTCGCGTCGAGCAGCTCGTTTTCGACCTCTTCGAGCAGCTCTTTCGGCTCGGAATAATGCGCATAAAAGGTCGAGCGGTTGAGGTCGGCACGCTCGCATAATTCTCTTACGGATATTTTTGCTACCGAGCCTTTCTCGCCCAGAAGATCCATCAGCGCGTTTTTGAGCAATATTTTTGAAAGTCTCGTGCGCTGGTTATTTTTTGTGTTCATATTATCCCGCCACTTTCAGATGATTTTGTCGGTTTCATAACAGCGATTAACAAAACTGATGATTGTTAATCCGACACGATGTAGATATAATAAGAGTGTAATATAAACAGTCCGATCTGTCAAGCGGGTCGGAAAGCTAAGGAGAGACAAAAATGAAGAACAGACTGCTCGAAAAGCGGGCGCTTGATTCGCGCCTGACCTCGCCCGATGTTACGGCGAAGGAGAAGTGGCTGGGCTATCTGCTCGGCCCGTCCGGCGCGCTGCTTTTAAACGCCGTGCTCGCGACCTACCTCAATGTCTATTATACCGATGTCCTAAACCTCACCACCGTGTGGGGCGGCGCGTTCCTCGCGGTGTTCCCGATAGTGTCGAAGATAATCGACGCCATAACGAATATAGTCATGGGCTATATCATCGACCGCACGCGCACAAAGCAGGGCAAGGCGCGCCCTTGGCTGCTGCTCTCCGCGCCGCTTGTCGCCGTGACCGGCATATTGCTCTTCACAGTCCCCTCGGGTAACCGGACGGTGCAGGTGATATGGGTCATGCTCTCGTATAATCTGTTTTATTCGTTCGCTTATACAATTTATAACATGAGTCACAATCTTATGGTTCCGCTCTCGACGAGAAACACGGAACAGCGCGGTTCGCTCTCGGTTTTCAATCAGATATCGACTATCATGATGAGCGGCATAATCGTCGCGCTCATCTTCCCCATGCTCATCATGCCGCAGCTCGGCGTTGACAAATCAAAGTGGATAGTTACGATGAGTATTCTTTCGTGCATCGCGCTGCCGCTGACGCTTATGGAGTATTATTTCACCAAGGAGCGCATCACACTTGAGGGCGGCGAGCAGAAGAAAGATAGCGTCGCAATGGTAACTCAGCTCAGGGCGATTTTCAGCGATAAATATATGATAATAATTTTCATATATTTTCTTATTTTCACCGTCGGCTCGACTATCAAAAATATCTCGCTCGTTTATTTCTCGAACTATGTCCTCGGTACATATAACGACGGCAAGACCCAGACCATGCTATCCGTTATCGGCGGCATCCCGATGGGCATCGGCATTTTCGCCGTCTGGCCGCTCGCGAAGAAGTTTGGTAAACGCAATTTAACGGCAATCGGCTTTATTTTCTATGCAGTCGGCTCGGCTATATGCTGGCTCGCGCCGACGAACATGGTTATAGTGCTTATCGGCCAGTTTATAAAGAATATCGGCGGTCTGCCGTGCTCTTATGTGTTCATGGCGCTGTTCGCGGATGTGCTCGACCATGTCGAGTGGAAAAACGGCTTCAGGTGCGACGGAATAGCGATGTCGATATATAACACCATTGCCGTGGCGAGCGTCGGAATCTGCACGGGCGTATTCAATCTCATTCTCTCGAAGTCCGGCTATGTCGCGCCCTATACCAATGCGGCGGGTCAGCTCATCGCCGTGCAGCCGGCGAGCGTCAAGAGCGCGATAACATTTACTTTCGTAGGACTTGAGACTATAACCGGCATAGTCCTTGCGATACTTCTGCTGTTTTTGAATGTAGAAAAGAATATTGCCAAGGAGCAGGAGGAGATAAAGCAGAGAAACGGGGAGACGACAGAATAAAATGAAGAAGAAACTTCTGATAATCATTCTGATTGCAGCCGCCGTCATTGCCGCGTGGCTCGCGTTCTGCGGCTATCAGTGGAGCTGGGGACCGTTTGTGAAGCTCCACGATGTAAAAACCGCTTCGCTCGAGGGCAACGGCGAAAAGTATTCGCTTGATAATACACCTGAAAATGCCGACAACCCGATAAAAGGAAAGACCGTTATATTCCTCGGCTCTTCCGTGACCTACGGCTCGGCATCCGGCGGGGTTTCGTTTGCCGACTATATTGAAAAGCGCGACGGCTGCGAGATGATAAAAAGCGCAGTCTCCGGCACGACCCTCGTTGAATCCGGCATTGATTCATATGTGTCGCGTCTCAAAAAGCTCGATGCGGAAAAAGCCGATCTTTTAGTCTGCCAGCTCTCGACCAACGACGCGTCTCAGAAGAAAGAGCTCGGAAAAATAATAGAGTCGAAAAATCTCAATGACTTCGACACAAAGACCGTAGCCGGGGCGATAGAATACATAATCTGCTATGCAAAAGAAAAATGGAATTGCTCCGTAATATTTTATACAAGTCCGCGCTACGACAGCGAGCGCTATCAGTCCATGGTCGATACTTTAAAAGCGGCGCAGGAGAAATGGGGCATATCCGTTATCGATATGTGGAACGACGATAATTTGAACGCCGCCTTGAGTGCCGATATGAATTTGTATATGGCGGATAAGATACACCCGACAAAGGCGGGGTATCGTGAAATCTGGACTCCGTTTATGGAGCGGGAAATCTTTGCAGTTATGAGCGCGAAAGAGGTGACAGAATGAAAGCCGTAAAGCTTAAAACAGAGTATCTCAAAAATCCGCTGGGGATAGATATAAAGAACCCGCGCTTCATGTGGAACTGCGAGGGCGGAAAGGCGCAGAGCGCGTATAGACTAATCGCTTCCGACACGCGCGGCAATATTCTATGGGACAGCGGCAAGGTCGAATCTTCACAGATGAGTTTTATTCCGTATCCGCTTGACACTCCGTCGCGCCTGAGAGTGAACTGGAAAGTGAAGCTCTGGGACGAAAACGGGCTTGAGGGCGAGTGGAGCGAGCCGGCATTCTTCGAGATCGGGCTCAGAAACGCCTCAGATTGGAGCGCGAAGTGGATAACAGGAAACTATAATGTAAACAGAAAACAGCGTTACCCGGTCGACTGCTTCAAAAAAGAGTTCGAGTGCAAAAAGCCGATTCTCTCGGCGCGGCTCTATATGATCGCCTGCGGACTTTATTCAGCCGGGATTAACGGCGTTGATTTTTCAATGCCGCTCGCGCCCGGCATCACGGAATACAGAAAGCGCATACAGTATCAGACATATGACGTGACTTCTCTCCTGCACGAGGGCGAAAATATAATCTGCGCCGAGCTTGCCGACGGCTGGTACAGGGGCAGTGTAGGCGCATGGGGACTCAAAAATCAGTACGGCACCGAGACTAAACTGCTCGCTCAGCTCGAGATAAAATATACAGACGGCACGGTGCAGACCGTTGCGTCGGACGGCTCGTGGCTCTGGAGCAGCGACGGCGCGATACGCTTCGCCGACAACAAGGACGGCGAGCGGGTCAACGCAAATATGACGCCGTCATACAGCGGTCACGCGAAAGAGACGAAGTTCAAAGTTGTGCCGAGCGCGTCGAATAATTTCCCGATAGCCGAAAAAGAGCGCTTCAAACCTCAATTATCCGTCACCCCGAGCGGGAAAAAACTGTTCGACTTCGGACAGAATATAGCGGGCTATGCCGAGTTTGAGGTAACCGCCCGCAAGGGACAGAAAATTATTCTCGAGTTCGGCGAGCTGCTGCGTGACGGCGAGCTGACGCTCGAAAACATACAGTGCAAGAACAAGCATAAGACAACGCCTCTGCAGAGAGTTGAGTATATCTGCAAAGAGGGCAAAAATCATTACAAGACGAAGTTCGCGATATTCGGTTTTCAGTATGTCAGCGTCGGCACGGATATAGATATCGACCCGGAGAACTTCACCGCCATAGCCGTCTATTCCGATATGGATGAGACGGGGTATTTCAACAGCTCCAACGAATTGCTCAATAAATTCGTCGAAGCGACAAAGTGGTCGGCAAAAGGCAACTCGACCGATCTGCCGACAGACTGCCCGACCCGCGAACGCCACGGCTGGACGGGCGACGCGCAGATATTCTGCAAAACCGCGAGCTATCTTTTTGACTATGCGCCATTTGCCGAAAAATTCGTGCGCGATATGTGCGACGAGCAGCTCAAAAACGGCGATTTCCGCCAGATAGCCCCACGCGGCGGCGTGGACTTCTATATGACATTCATGGACGGCTCGGCCGGCTGGTCTGATGCGGGTGTGTTCATCCCGTACAGGCTCTATAAGCAGTACGGCGACAGAAAGATTCTCGAACGCTTCTATCCCAACATGCGCGCCTTCGCGGAATATAAAATAAAGACTCTCGGAAAGTGGTATCCTACCGCCCTGCCGACGGGCGTCGGGCTGAAAAATTTCCGCAACATTTCAAACTACCGCCAGTCCTACGGCGAATGGGCGGAACCCGCCGATGTCAAGGCTCTTAAATTTACGGATTTTGTCAACCCTAACCCGGAGGAGACGACTGCGTACATAGTGTTCATGCTCGAAGCGATGGCGGATATCGCCCGCATTTTGGGCAAAGATGACGACAGAAGGCTCTACGAAAAGAATGCGGCGAGGGCGAGAAAGGGCTACAGCGCGCTCGTCACAACGAAGAAGTTTTCAATAGACACCGACCGCCAGGCGAAGCTCGTTCGCCCGCTTTATATCGGTCTGCTCGACGAAAAGCAGACGGAATATGCGAAAAAGCGGCTCATAAAAGCCCTCGACAACTACTCGTGGAGGCTCGGTACGGGATTTCTCTCGACGCCGCTGATACTGAGCGTTTTGGCGGATATCGATATTGAATACGCCTACCGCTTACTCGAAAACGAGCAGATGCCCGGCTGGCTGTTCATGCCCAAAAACGGCGCGAACACCGTCTGGGAGTCGTGGGAGGGCACCGCCGCGCAGGGCGGTATAGCCTCGCTCAACCACTATTCAAAGGGTGCGGTTTGCGAGTGGCTGTTCGGCACGATGTGCGGAATAAATGTTGCCGGAGAAAACCGATTCACTATAGCCCCGCGCCCGGGCGGACATTTTGAGTTCGCCGAGGCGAGCTACGACAGCGTATACGGAAAAATCTCCGTGCGCTGGGATAAGACGGACGGGGGATATAAATATAAAATATCCGTCCCGTCGAACTGCAAAGCCGATGTTATTCTGCCCGACGGAAGAAAACAGACCGTCGGAGCAGGTGAATATGAACTTTAAGGAGGAAAACTTATGAAAAAATCAATAGCCGCCGTTATGGCGATTCTTGTTCTGCTTGTGTCGCTGCTGTGCGCGTGCAAAAAGGACGACACAAAAACAAATGCAGACACCACCGGCGAAGCGCAGACGAGCGCGGCGGGCGATGTTGTCGATGACACGACCGCCCTTCCCGAGGACAGCACCGCGCAGGAGGGCGAGACAAACGAAACTCAATCGGCCGACCCCGCAAAGCCCGGCGAGACAAGCGCACAGGTTACTGCCGCACCATCAAAGAGCACAAAAGACTGGAATAAAGCTGAGATAATCGCCTATTTCAACACCGGCGCGAACAGGGTAAAATATCAGGCAAAGTCCGTCACCCGCAACTACACCGAGACGAAGAACGACGCCGACAAGACCGAGTTGCCCAAGGCGATAGACGCAATAGGCAAGAGCGCGATGAAGACCTTCATGAAGCGCGACGACAAGGCGATAGTCCTGACCTCAAAAGAGGATATCAGAAACGTATTCCCCGTCGGCGGCAAGGACTGGGTCAGCAAGCTTACAGTATCCGATGTCAAGAGCGCAAAGATAGAGGACAAGGGCGGCGAATATCAGATAACCCTGATTTTCGGCACCGAGGTCAATCCCTCCGGCGAAAAAGGCTATGCCGCAGCGTTCGGCGTGCTCACCGCCGATGTGGTAAACTTCGACTATCCCGGTCTCTCGCTCAGCGACCAGAGATTCACCTATTACAACGGCACTATCTCGGCAAAGTTTGATAAGTCCACCGGCAACTTAGTCTATGCCCACTATGATTATCCCGTCATCATCGAGCTCACAGCGCACCTGCTCGGCTCAAACACGAGAGTAAAAGTCGGCATGACAACAATAAACGACTTCACGATAAAATATTAAAAGTTACATCCGAAAAACAAAATGTCCCGCACGGAAACGTGCGGGGCGTTTTGCGTATATTCTTATTTGAGCGAGTTGCCGGCGCTGAACGCCTTTGCGACTGCCTCGCCAAGGACAACATAGGTGTTGTTGAACGGGTCAAATGTTATCGGCTGCGCCTTTGAAACGTCGACGTTTCCGTTCTCGTCGAGCACGCGCTCGTCAACGCAGATGTTGACTATCTCGCCGACCATGCGCCCGGTGCCTGCGTCGTAGCTCTTGAGCCTGCACTCTGCGGCGATGGGCAGCTCTTCAATCAGCGGTGCGTCAACAAATTTCGATTTGACGGCGTGGAAACCCGCCTTTTCGAATTTATCGAGCGTATTCCCTGCGGAGACAAGACCGACATAGTCGCACGCCGCCGTGTGTTCGAGGTCGGCCATGCTCACGGTGAATGCCTTTCTCTCGAGAATATTCTTCGTGGACTTGTGGCCCGCGCTTATGCACATGGATATCTCATTGCCGCCGCTGATGCCGCCCCATGCGACGTTCATAGCGTCGGGGTTGCCGTCCTTGTCGTAGGAACCGAGGATAAGCACCGGCTGCGGATAGGTTAATGGCTTTGCGCCGAAATCTTTTCTCATGATAATTCCTCCTTTGATTTGACTTTATTATAGAACCTGAAGTCGGCTTTAAGTCAAGGAAAAACGAAAAAAGTTTACAAATAAAAACAGCCCCGGACTCAACATCCGGGACTGAATAAAAATCTGTTAGTCTCTCTCTTTTTCGAACGAGATAACTTTTCCGCTCTTTGCGTTTATCTTGTACTCATACTCGAATCCGCCGCATTTGAATTCAACATCGTAGTGCGCGGTGAGCGAGTCAGTGTCAAGCTCGGTTTCGAGCTCCGTGACCTGAGCCTCGGTGAGACCCGCATGGTCGAGTGCGGCTTTCTTCGCGGCGTCCGCGGAGACATACTTCGAGGGGTCGGCGGGCTTTGAATCGTCAAGCTCGCGGTCGAAGTCGATTATTCTGCCGTTCTTCGCGTTGACCTCGACTTCGTACTCGTATCCACCCGAGACAAATTCTATATCATAGTGCGGGGTACGGTCGTCAATATCAAGCTCAGCTTTGGTGAAAGTGACCTTTGATGCGTCGAGAGAAGCTCTCTTGAGCGCGGCGGCCTTTGCCTCCTCAACGGAGATGAACTTTGATGTGTCAACTGAGGGCTTCTTATCCTCGCGCTCGCGGTCGAACTCGAGAATCTTTCCACTCTTTGCGTCTATCTCGAACTCATATTCATATCCGCCCGAGACAAATTCTATATCATAGTGCGGGGTGCGGTCGTCCGCGTCAAGCTCAGCTTTCTTGAAAGTGACCTTTGATGCGTCAAGAGAAACTTTCTTGAGGGCTATTGCCTTCGCCTCGTCGATGCTGATATAGCCTGAGACATCGGGCTGGGGCTTTGAGGGCTTCGAGGGGTCGGCGGGCTCGACTTCTTTTTTAAGAATGCTGCCGTCCGTTACCGCTATCTCGTAGTCGTATTCGTTCGCCCCGGCGATGAACTCGATATCGTAGTGGGCGACAAGATCGTCGCTGTCGAGCTTCGCTTCGGTGAACTTCGCGTCGGCTCTTGCAACGCCCGCATCGGCGACTGCAATGTCTATCGCGGCGTCAAGGCTTATCTTCACTTCCTGCTGGATCTGTCCGGAGTTGCCCGAGCCCGTGTCGGGCTTATCCTGCGGCGGCGCGAACGCAGAGAAGATAGCCATAATGACTGACATGAGCGCGACTCCGATGGATTTGAAAATACTTGCAAACATAGTATCTGTCCTTTCTTATCGGGATCGTGTCCCTTAGTACACCCATATAATAACCCGCGAAAATTAAAGAAAGATTAGAGCGCAAAAATTTTTCGGAAAGTTTGAAGTCCGTAAAACAGTGTGCTGTGATGTTGATAAGTTGGGATTTGTCCATCCCCGATGTCAAACAATATAAAACAACAAAACCGGCCGCAGCAAATCTACTGCAACCGGTTCATTTGTTTATGCTATTATACCGCCACTCACTCGGCGTATCACAAATCTATCAGACGTCAAAAGGTCACGGTGAACTCGCTTCCCTCGCCGTAAACGGAGGATGCGGAGACTTTTCCGCCGTGGAGTGCCGCTATCTGGCTGACGAGCGAGAGACCCAAGCCGAATCCGCTTTCGCGGCTGCGGGATTCGTCCGCGCGGTAGAATCTGCCCCATATCTTCGACAGATCCTCTTCTTTTATCCCGATTCCGTCGTCCTTCACCGAGAGCACGATGCCGTTGTCTTTCTTGAGCCTGACTTCGATGTGCCCGCCGTCTCTGCCGTATTTGACGGCGTTCGAGAGCAGATTTTCGAGCATCAGCGATATCAGCTGCGCCTGCGCGGGGATTATAATATTGTCTTCGATGTCCGCAGTGAGCGTGATGTTCTTCGCGGGAACAAAATCGGCGCATGTTTTTTTGACGAGCTCGCTCAAGTCGGTGTCTTCGAGCTTGTAGCGCTTGTCGCCCTGCTCGGTGCGCGAGAGCGTCAGCAGAGCCGTGACGAGCTTCGTCATCTTGTCCGTCTGCTCGTCTATCGACGAGAGCGCTTCGAGCATATCTTCTTCGCTCGCGTTGTCGGACAGCGCGTATTCGCATTCCGCCTTTATCACGGCGAGCGGTGTGCGCAGCTCGTGCGAGGCGTCGGAGGTGAACTGCTTTTCGTTTTCGAACGAGGTTTGAAGCCTTGCGAGCATGTCGTTGAAGGTCTCGGCAAGCGTGTATATTTCGCCCGCGCTTTTCTCCATTTCTATGCGCTTTGAGAGGTCGGTTCCGTCGGTTATCTCGTGCGCCGAGCGGCAGATATTCTCGACCGGCTTCATCGTTTTGCGCGATATTAAATACGCCCCGACGGCGGCGATAATAATAAACGCCGGGAGAATGTATATGACCGTCATGGTTATTGCGTCGAACGCGCTCTTGGCGGCGTCGGCGTTGATGAATCCGCGTACCCAGACCGGGGGATAGGTCGAGTTACTGCATATGAATTCAACTTTGAAAACCGTCCTGTCCGCGTTTGCTGGCAGTTCAACGCTCAGCGAGCTGACTTCGTCGCGGGTCAGACCCGCGTGCTCGAGCGCGATATCAATCGCCTTTTCGCTGTTTATTCCGTCCTTGAACTCGGTGCTTTTATAGACGGGGTCGCTGAGCCCGGACATCGCGGTGTCCGACTCATATTTAATTATCTTCCCAGAAAAGGCGTCGATTTCGTATTCGTATTTGTTGAAATCGAGACGGGTGTCGTAATAATAATATTTGTTTCCGTCTGTCTCGAATGTTCCGACCACGCCGTTCTTGCGATTCTCGCTGTTTATCAGCGCGGCGGGGGACTCGCCGTCGATATATCTGCCGCTTGAGTCAAAGACATTGCAGTAGACCTCGTCGACGAAGAAGGCAAAATCGTTCTCGATTTCGAGAATACCGTTCTTGTATTCTATCTCGTCAACATTGCGCTCGACCGTGCTTATCAGCTCATTCTGCAGGCGCGAATCGGCAATCTGCGAGCCGGTTATCAGTATTCCGCCGATGCCAAGGGAGCTGACAACGGCGATGAGCAGCGTTATCCACACCGTTATCCGCAGCTTGAACGAAGAGCGGCGGCGCGCGGGTCTTGTTTTTTTATTTGATGACATAGCCTGCACCCCTCACGGTGTGAATGAGTTTGATATCCTCGCCCTCGTCTATCTTCTTGCGGAGATATCGGATATATACGTCGACAACATTCGTGCCACCCTCGTAGTCGTAGTTCCAAATGTGATCCTCAATTTTCTCGCGGCTGAGCACAACGCCCTTGTTCATCACAAGATATTGCAGCAGTTCATATTCCTTTGCCGAGAGCGATATCTCCCTGCCCGCGCGTTCAACGCGCCTCGCTGCCGTGTCGACTGTCAGGTCGCCGACAGAAATTATACCGGTCTTTCCCCCGTATTTTTTGCGCGTCATGACGCGCAGTCTCGCCGAGAGCTCGTCGAACGAAAACGGCTTTATCAGATAGTCGTCAGCCCCGATGTCGAGCCCCGTGACCCTGTCCTCGATGCTGTCGCGCGCCGTCAGGAACAGCACCGGCGTGTCGATGCCGTGCGCCCTTATCTTTTTGACAAGCTCGAACCCGTTCATTATCGGCATCATGACATCGAACACCGCCGCGTCATAGTCGGTCGATGTTATCAGATCATATGCCTCGCCGCCGTCAAAACAGCTGTCTACGCTGTAGCCGGCAGCCTTGAGCTGCTTTGTGATTATCCTGTTGAGACTCTTCTCGTCCTCGGCAAGCAGAATACGCATTGGATCACCCTCCGGTATAATTATACAGATTTTATCATAGCGTGTAAAGATTAAACGAAGATTAGGAAATCGGGCGTGGGTATAAAAATAACACGAACACCGCAAAAGCAGTATTCGTGTTACTGGTGGAGAACCACACCTTAAATCCGAACTCAACGCCGACTCGATCTCTTCAAGCGAGATCGTCTGCGTCCCATGTTGATAGTTATAGGTCAAGACCAGTTTATCATCGAACACATACACTGCGTTCACAAACGTGTCAATCAAGCGTTTCTGAAACTCACGGTTTGCTGGATCGCCATGACGGAACTGCTCAAACCATGCTGTCATCTGTTCACGGGTCAGCTTTGGCCTTTGCAGTTCGGCGGTCTGGATATTCACAAGGATTTCTTCTTTCCGTGCTTCCAACTCATCAAGCCGCTGTTTGGTTGACGGCGTGAAAATGCCCTGCTCGATTGCTTTCAGAATGTTTCCGATGGCGGACTCAGTTTCTGCAAGCTGTGAACGAAGCGCAGGCGTTGTCGTGTCTTCCTGCTCCTGCATAACAAGAATTGCGTCGATAAGCCTGCTGATCTTTTCTTCATCCATGACACGCTGCATAGTCAGACGGACGACGACACGTTCAATCCAGTCCTTGCGGACTGCTTTCTTGTCGCAGCCCTTTCGGCGCTTTGCGCCGCCGCACTTGTACTAATAGTGCATAGCGCCGGTATGACTTGTACCGCTTTCACCGACCATCATGCGTTCACACTTGCCGCAGAAAAGCTTTGTTGTCAGCAGATAATCCTCTTTTGCTTTTGCCATTGCGGGAGCACGGCGGTTCTTCTCCATGCGCTCCTGCACACGGTTGAACAGGTCTTCCGGAATGATGGTGGGAACGCCGCCCTCAATTACAACATTCTGATAGCGATACTCGCCAATGTATTTGCGGTTTTTCAGCAGAGAGCTGAAACTATTGATATTGAACGGCTGTCCCTTTTTCGTTTTAAGTCCGCGGGTATTGAAATCCTCAACAATGGAACGAACCGATTTGCCATCAGCATACTTTTCAAATATCTCAACCACTAATGGTGCAGTCACGGGATCGATCACAAGCTTCTGTGCTTTCTTGTCCAACAGATATCCGAGCGGAACGCCACCGCCGTTGTTTTTTCCTTTCAATGCATTCTCTTTCTGCCCACGATGGATCTTCTCTGATAACTCAGCAGAATAGAACTCAGCATAGCCCTCCAGCATTGCTTCCAGAATAATACCCTCCGGGCCTTCGGAGATATGCTCTTTCGCAGAAATAACCTTTACGCCGTTCTTTTTCAGAATGTGCTTGTAGTGTGCGCTGTCATAACGGTCACGGGAAAAGCGGTCGAGCTTCCATACAAGGACAATCTCAAACAGCTCTTTTGCGCTGTCCTTGATCATGTGCTGGAACTCCGGTCGATCTGCCGTTTTTGCAGATAATGCCCGGTCAATATACGTTCCAACGATGGTCATATTGTTGCGTTCAGCATATTCCCGGCACTCACGGAGCTGACCTTCAATGGATTCTTCGCGCTGGCTGTCTGAGGAATAGCGGGCGTAGATAACAGCGTTCATTCTTCATCACCCTCGTTGCCTTCGCCGCTTTCCAACGCAAGCTCTGTCAGTTCACGCAGCTTGTTTTGCAGAAGCGTCTTGTCGGGAAGACAAAGCCGATAATCTGCGACAAGTGTGGGCGACATACTGCGGCTTAAAGCATATTCGACAACCGCGTCATCCTTGCTGGCGCAAAGAATAACGCCTACACTTGGATTTTCATTTGGCTTCTTCACATCGCGGTCAAGTGCTTCGAGATAAAAATTGATCTGCCCGATGTGTTCCGGCTTGAATTTTCCGATTTTCAGTTCAATCGGGACAAGGCAGGAAAGCGCACGGTTATAAAACAGCAAGTCGATGAAGAAATCTGTATTGCCGACCTGAACACGGTACTCCTCACCGATAAAGGTAAAGTCCCGACCAAATTCAAGTATAAACTGCTTCAGATTTTCGATGATTGCTTTACGGAGATTCTTTTCGGAAAATTGCTCCGGCAAGTCCAGAAACTCAAGCACATAGGTATCGAGGATGCTTTCACGCACATCATGCGAAACGGATTCAGGCATCGGCTTCTTGGCAGAAATCATTGAACGCTCATAGTACGATGTGCCGATCTGACGCTCCAACTCGCGTTTGGAATAATGTTCCTTCGCACAGAGCGCCATGTAAAAATGCCGTTCATCTGCCGTTTTGGAGCCAGACATAATAAGCAGATGGTTTGTCCAGCTGATTTGTGTCACCAGTGGTGTCACAAATTCATCGTCCTTGTAGGTCTCGTAGAATTGCTTCATACGATAGAGACCGCGACGATTGAAACCTTTGATGTTGGGGTTCTCTTGCGCAATGTATGCGGCAACTTCGTCAATGATCTTATCGCCAAAGCTTGATGCAGAACAAAGCTCTGACAAATACGCACCGACGCTCCAATACATCTGAATAAGCTCTGCATTGACTGCTTTTATGGCGCGGCTGCGGGCGTTGTCGATGATATGGATGACTTCATCGAACTGTCCCGGATTATGGGTTAATTCATTGCTCATATCTTCGCCTCCCCAAGCATTTTCAGCATTGCCTCTTTCAGCTTTTCGTTCATCGGTGATTCTGGATCGAAGCACATCTCAACAAATTTCCTCAGTTCAGGATTGTTCGCGTCAACCGGAGGTTTCGCTTCATACAACTTGCCGTGCGGATCATCGCAGCGGGCAAAAATATAGTCCATTGAAACGTCAAAATAGTCCGCATACTTGCGCAGAAGCTCAACTGTCGGCGTTGCCTGACCGTTTTCATAGCGGTTGATGCTGGACTGCGTAGAACCGATCACGTCGGCAAATTTTGATTGGGATAAACCAATGCCGTCCCGCAATGCGCGAAGGCGCATACCCAGTTGCTTCATGCTGTTCAACCTCCAATTCGGGTTAAGTATAGTATAATCAAAATCCGAGCAGATGTCAACCCGGATTTTGATGTTCTCGTATGAATTATATGAGCAGAAACAATTCGTGTCACATCGATTTACTGTGTAGAATCTTGTATAATTGAAATAGCAAAGTCTTTTGCACCAGAAAGCAATTTTTTTCGCAACGCCTTTTTGTTTGCTGGATCTTGTTCCGATGCGAACATCCCTTTATTTCGTTTAAACACGCCATTTACCTTGTCTTTATCCGCAGAAACTTCAAAGACATTGATCAGCAAATGAATAATATCTTCAACAGTAAACCATTCACCCTTGCCTTCATTGGTAACAATATACATTGCCATAATTATCTGTTCTTTGGCTCCGGAAAGGGATTTAACAGCAGGATAATTCCGAGTGTTTAGATCATCGGCGGTAATGGAAACGTAGGCTTTAGAAATCGTTGAAACGGATTTTTTTGCTTTCACACGAGACTTTTTCTTGCCCCCCGAGTTCTCTTTTGGGGTATATGACTCAATATATGCAATACCATCATTAGTCAGCATGTAATACTTTCCCGTTTTTGCGTTTTCTGGTCTAGGCGCATCCATGATATGCCCTTTTTCTGCAAGTCGGTTAAGCGACATACTGGGATTAGTCGGAATCGTGCGTCTGGCCTCTGCATAATACTTTTTCACATCATCGATTGAGAAGGATTTTTTTCCATTTTTCTGTTCATCAAAATACGCGGAAAATAGTGTAAAGTCTTGCTCGCTAAGAGGATCAAACTGCTTCAAAAAAGATGCAAGACTCGTGCGCGAAAAATCAGTTTCTGTTTTCTGGAGAATTGCCCGAGAATTATCAAGCATACCAGCCTCAAGCAGTGTCGGTTGCGTCGTCGGCTCGATATAAGCTGGCTGCTCGACAACAGTCTGCGTCCTTACCATTGCTTCAACAGCAGCAGGCAAGACTGCATTCATAAAGTTGACGCGTTGCTGCTCAACTACTTCGGCAGGACCTTCTGCCTCAAATTCAATTTCGCCTACTTTATATTTCAGCTTTAAAACATCGCACACTTCTTCATTCCTCCTTATAACAAGCCAGCACGATTATATAAATCTTCCATCATGACGCGGTAATCCCGGGCGATATTGTCAATATCGAGTTTTCCCGCAGTATAAGTAATGCTGTGGGCAGAATTGTTGCCCACTTCGCGAAATGCATCAAAGTTTTTGGATATTCGTGTGGGAATCCCGAGTGCTTTATTTTGCACGGCATCCTTTACAATGCTTTCCAGCATTTTGTGAGCGCCGTCCGCTTTGATAATGTCCGCTTCAATTCCTTTGTTTTGGTATGCCATGACTAGAAGAACTTCAAAAAGTCTGCGCATCAGAACAGCACATGCATCGTAACAGTTATGCCCGTAAGTGAAATTGATTTGCTGAATCAGTCGTGTTAAAAATGCTCGTTTCCCGCAAAACTTTGTTTCCTCAATCAATTCGCTGCTGGATTCAATGGTCATAGTGTCTACCCACAAAGCACCATAGTCACGCTCCAATGCCTGCCGAACAGCAGGAACAAATTCGATGGCTCCTTTAACAGTCTTTGATAAAAGAAAAGATTTGCCCTTTCCTTTAGTCAAATGGTCTTTGAGACGAGATGTGTTTGGTTTGCTAAAACTGCATTCCTCCAACCACTGAGAAATATTTATCATTGTAAATGCAGTTTCCCCATCCTCTTTGTAATGATAAAAGCAGAGTAGCATTGCGCGTTCTACTTCTGGTTTTGCTGCAAGGTCAATAGTTTCTATAAATTTCAGTAATTGCATTATCTCACCTTCTTCTTAGATTTGCGGCTTGTCCAACACATACATCAGTTGGCTTGCCAGCATGATTTGCTCCATAGCCTCGCGCTTTTCATATTGAAGATTAGCATGAGCCGCAGGGTTGCGATAGGCTGCCATGATTCCTTCAAACAGAGAGTGGATTCCGCGTCGGTAGTCCTTGCCGCTGGTAGTAGTTGTGTCACAGAATTTGAAAGCGCCGTTCTCGCTCATAAGTGCGCCAATCACATCACCAATCTTCGCGGGAACTGCTGCGCCGGTTTTTAACTCCAAAAACTTTTCACGCAGACGAGATTCTACTTCTTTGACCGCCTTTTCTGCTGCGGTTGAGTAGTGACCATCTACATATAAATCATGGGAGACATTCACAATTCGCGGGTGAATATCGGACCAGAACTGGACAACAACGGGTTCTGCTTCGATATGGCGAACAATTACCACCAACTCGCCAAATGCCGCAGGATTCAGGAAAATAGCACCCATCTCGTTTTGCTGAAAGAGTATATTTGCAACACAGGGGAGCGTAGTCGCATAAAAAGGATAGTCCGCTTGTATTTCTCTCGTAATTGCATTGATCCATTGGTGGACGCGCTGAATTTCCTGAGGTGTGTGGAGAAACTGCATCTGCAAGTTTGCGTTTGTAAAGTCTATCCACTTTCGCAGCTCATACAGTTCGTTTTCATACGGCAGTTTCAAAACACGCACCTCCCTTACAGCGCCTTAACCGTGTCGATAAACTGACTCATGCTCACCGCACCCGGCAAGAGGTTTTCCTCATTCTCAAATACCATGTAATAGCGGAAATCCTTGCCTGCTGCTGTACGCCACGCTTGACCGAGTGCGATTTTTTCCCGGCTGTCGTCGTTTTTCAGGTGTTCGCCCTTGGTTTCTGCGCAGATGAGCTTGCCGCTTTGGGTCATAATCAGAATATCGGGGTAGTGCTTGATAAAGCCGTTGATTGCAAACCCTTGACGCGCAATATTTCTGTGCCACCAGCGGACATTCGGCAGGGCGGTCAATTCCACAACCAGCTTCTGCTCCAGCTTGTTCATGTCGCCATCCTCAGCCGTATACAGCGAACGGGCGTATATGTCGGTATTGCTGGCGGGGTGAATGGACGCGGGCAGGCGGAACGAGGGCATACAGACAACACGCTCCGTTTCCAGCCACTTATCAAAGGTTTCCCGATAGTGGGTTTCCAGCAGCGTTTCGATCTTGTCACGGATCTTCGCCGCATAGCCCAGCGGGGCTTTCTCCATAGCGGCAAGCTGCGCCTTATCCATATCGTCCACGATACGATTTATGTAGGCTTTCAGTTCAGCCGCGTCCACCATATTCAGCTTGTTAAGCTGATTGAACATCATATCCTTGCATTGACGTACCCGGCTTTCCGGCGGCAGATTGTTGAACCACTCCTTGAAGTACCGCTGCTCGGCGCTCTCCATCTTGAACACCTTCGGCAAACCGCCGTCCTGCTCCCGCACGTCGATTTCGCGGATTTCATCGTCCGCGGCGGCAAAATCAATATCGTATGCCTTGCCCTTGAGGGTAAAGCCCTCTGCCAGCATTTCCTTGTCCAGCAATTCAAAAGAATCGTCCGTAAACAAAGATTGCTCAATTTTCAGGAAAAACTGCGGGATTTGCAGCGTTTCAATATCCTCCCTGAACTGCGGATTTACTTGGAATGATTTCACTTTATCCCGCACCTCCCACGGAAGATTGTCCATCACCGGGTCATTGCCGGTCTGTTGGATAGCATCTGTATATGCCCTTTCGACCTCTGCGGCAGCGTCCAGCATGGTGTCGGCTTTCGGGGCGATTTCGGGCATTTGCGCCTGTTCTCTGCGCCGCTCCAACTCTTCCCCGATCAATTTCCCATCCAGCCCCGAAAAATCGTCCTCTGCGCTTTCCGGTTCGGAAGCTCCTTGCGGGTCAGGCAGCGTGATTTGCTCTGCTGCCTGTTCGGGAATCTGCGGTTTTGCGGACTCATCGATCCGATAGTCCTTATCGCTGAAGCCCGCGCTGTTCAAGCCCTTGACGATATGCGCCACGGTGTTGTTGAAGTCGTTAGAGGAAGTTAGCACATAGGACATATTAAGCGCGCTCTGCGTATGCTGGCTCGTATGGGGCAGGCGGAGAATCCGTCCCAAAATCTGCTCCACGTCAACTTGGCTTGTCTTATTGGCAAGAGACGCAAGGATATAGGCAAAGGGGCAATCCCAGCCCTCTTTCAGCGCATTGACCGTGATGATATACCGAATCGGGCAGCTTGGGGGCATCAAATCGGTGTTTTTCAGCTCGTTCACATCGGCGGTTCGAATGGCAATTTGCTCGACGGGAATCCCGGCGTCCATCAGCTTGTCCCGCAGTTTTTCAAAAGTTGTCGCGTCCTCCTTGCCCTTCGGCTGTGCCTGGAACAATGCGATAGGACGGATATATTTGCCCGTCTTGGTGTACTCCGCGCTTGCGATTTCTTCCAGTTTGTTCCGCAGGTCGATTGCATCAATCAGCACCTCGGATTGACTGTCCCGGTTATAGACGATAACAGGCAGCTTTACCATGTGTTCGTTTTTAAGCTGCACCGCGTCCACATAGGAGATGATATTGCTCTCTTTTTTCGGCGTGGCGGTCAAATCCAGCACAAAGCAGGGATTGAAATTTCCCAGCATTTCAAGGCTCAATTCCGACCGGGCATGGTGGCTCTCGTCCACGATGACAAGCGGGTTAAGCTGGTTGATAATCTGGAACAGGGCGGTTTCGTCCGCTTTTTCAATGGGGCTGTCGGGCTTGCCCAGCACTTTTGCAAACTCGGCAAGATTGCTGTTCTCCTGATAGGCTTTCAAGACCTCCTTGCCGCGCCCACGGAACGAATCATAGGACAGCACCATAACCGACAACTGCTCCGTTACGGCGGTGGGGTTGAAGTTCTGACCGTTCAAAAGCTCCTGCTTGGTGTAGACCTCTACACGCCCGCCGAAATCCACGTCGATTTTCTGACGGTAGGGATGGGACGTGTCTTTCAGGGCTTTCGCCGTCTGCGTCAGAATCGCGTCCGACGGAACAAGCCACACGACCGCCTTTGTCTTGGTAGCGGGGAGCGCGTCAAAGATAGGGCGAACGGCGTTGCAGGCAATAAAGGTCTTGCCGCCGCCCGTCGGCACCTTGAAGCAGAGGTTCGGGACGCCGGGTATAACGTTTTGGTATAGCCCTAAAGCCGGGGCTGATTTCTCCTGCCAAAACAGGCGAAACGCCGCTGCGTCACTCCTTGTTTCGTTCAGCAGTTCCAGATAGCGGGTCAGGTCCGCTATGACCTTTTTCTGATAAGATTTCAGTTCCATAATCAATCTCCATTATCTACACAGGCTTGCTTTTTGTCAAATAATGTAGTGTCGCTTGTATTAAAACATATAGTTCTTCTAGGCTGCCGTATTTAAAAGTAAATTTATCCTCAAAAATTCTCTTGAGACTTGGCAACCACACCGATGTAGGATAACCATCGCCATGTATGGCGTCGGTCAATTTCCCCACAAAATACCCCCATCCATTTGGAAGTGGTAAATCATTATGGATCTCATTGCCGTATTGAGTTAAATCTACAATCGTCATACTCTGTAAGTTATCATATATTTCGTCAATTACTGGAAGCAAATCGTTTCTATACTCCTGAATTAGCGACAGATTCTGCTTGTTAGTAATCTGCACCCGAAACACTCGAATCAGAGAATCAATCACATAATTGTAATAGTCGTTATTTAGGCGCTTTTTGCTCTCGTTTCTTAATGTTTCCAATTTTTCGAGCGGTGTACCAGAACAATCAAACCGCTCTCGCTTTTTTTCTCTGCAAAATCCATTATATTGCAGATCTAACGCATTAGTCAGCAGCGTCAAATGTGAGTAGTATTTATTCAGGAACTTTACCAATTGTTTAAACTCAATCCCGAGATTTATATTTTCGCCGTCAACACGATTACTATAAAGAATTACCGAATAATCTCCAGTCCCAACTCTTGAAGACCATGATGCAAATCTTTTTGCATTTTTATTGTCAGGTTCCTCGGGATCATTAAGTCTAACCGGATGAGCACCAAAACACGCTCGGAGTTCCTTAAAATAATCTCGGTCATTTAGACCAAAGGCATTATCCGGAAAGCAGTCATTGTCATCAGCAAACACCTTTTTACTTTCTGCAAAAATAACACGATGTAGCTGTTCTACTGCCTCAACAACAATGTCGACACTGGACAGGAATGCGTAAAGCTCGATGCCTTGATCAACGCCCAATGAAAAGATATTATGGGAACTAATGTAGTTTGCAGACACTTCTATCCAGTCTATCGCAGAGCAAATACAATTCCATTGGTTTTTGTTATTATTGTTCCGATATTTGAAAAAGCACCACGATAAATTGCCATTGACTTTATCTCGGAAATCAGTAATCAGTTTTAAATCAAGCATAGTTCTCACAGCTTTGCAATGTCTCTCGGAATCTTTTTGAATGTGACGCCCATTTTTGCCAGCTTGTCCTCGCTGATGGAACTGCGGTCTGCATAGATCACCGTTCCATCGGCTTTTTCCGTAATGGTGGAGAGGAACGCATAATCCAGCACCGTCACGCGCTGCGGCTCGTAGTAGAAGTAATAGCCTGTGCTGTTGTGCTTGCCGAGATAATACGGATTGCCGCCGCTGGGCGGAGCGTATGGCTGCTTGGTTTCCATGAACCAGATGTATTCGCGGATTTTCTCCGGGGCAACCGCTTCATTCAGGCAATCGCCCACAAGCAGCGGTTCACCCAGATCGTAGAAGCTGAAATTGCCGCCTGTACCCTCCACGGCGTTCTTGCCCTCGCCATAGCCACGGATCACGCGCTTCACGCGCTCGGCGGTGATGCTGTCGGCGTAGTCCATCATCTCGACAAGAATGAACTTGCGGTGTCCGCCGTCAGCCTTGTTCGCTTTCAAAACCGAGTGCGCCGTTGTACCGGAACCGGCAAATGAATCAAGAATCAGTACGTTTTCACTGCCAGCAACTTTGAGAAGAAAATCCAAAAGGCGTGACGGCTTGGGAGTATCAAACGGTGACCTACCACCAAAAATCGAAATCAATTCTTTTTTTGCTTCATCGGTGTGTCCTGTCTCTGAATATTGCCACAGATTAGTAGGAACGCGCCCGCCAACGTTCTCAAGGTATGTTTTTCTACGAATACCGCCGAGTCCATTTTTTGTGAAGTAGAAGCGGGGCCACTGTCCACGCTTATATACTGCTTGCGCTTTTGCGGATGATTCTGTGAGTGGCTCGGAAAGGACTATTCCCTTAACCCCTTGTCGTACATCTTCATCAGGTATGCCACAAACCTTTGCTCTTTCATGCGCATCGTTCAAATCTCTTAACTCGTAACCACACCACCCACGCATGATTTCTAACATTTGGTCTTGCTGATAACGCCAGCACGCACTACTGCTTGGATAAATCATCTTACCCGTAAACGGGTGTTGAATGGCATATACCATTCCTTGGTGGGTTGCCGCACCGGGAGCAAATGGGTTATCGCTTGTCCACGGCATAATATCATTGTCTGGATTTTTGTATTTTGCATCCATCTCAGCTGTGCGGGGTAGTTTGTTCGGGTTCCAATCGGGCAGTTTGCTATACACCACAAGATGTTCTACCTCGTTCACGATACCCTTGGAGTCATTGCGGGTGGAATATGTACGCTGCCAGGAAATATTGGAAACAAAGCAGTTGCTTCCGAAAATTTCATCACAAATCAACTTGAGATTGGCATACTCCGTATCATCAATGCTGATGAAAATAACGCCATCATCCGCCAGCAACTTTTGCAGCAGCTTCAACCGCGGGTACATCATGCACAGCCACTTGTCATGGCGGGTCAAGTCCTCGCCTTCTTTGCCGACCACCTCGCCCAGCCACTTCTTGATCTTCGGGTCATTGACATTATCGTTATAAACCCAGCCCTCGTTGCCGGTGTTGTAGGGCGGATCGATATAGATGCACTTGACGCGCCCCTCATACCGGGGCAGCAGCGCTTTCAGGGCTTCCAGATTATCGCCCCGAATGATCATGTTTTCGCTGCCGTTATCTTCGTTGTGCTGTCCGTTTTCATCAAAGCTATACTTGCGCTCCAACACCCGAAACGGCACGTCCTGATGGTGATTGATCACCTTGCTTTTTCCAATCCATTCAAGTGTTGGCATGGGTATCCTCCTGTTTTGCGGCCTGTTTTAACATAGCATTTCCGAGAGGAGCAGGGTTGCCAGCCATATTCGTTATGAACTCAGCCATCGCCAACTGGCCCTGCTCAAATTTGGCAGTTTTCTCCATGCGCTGAACGAGTCCGTCTGGGAGATAGGGGTTTTGTATTGTTTCCCAAGTAATCTTCTTCTCATAGCCCAAAGTCTCAGCCATAGCTTCGAGCAACTTACACTGCGCGGTGGTTATCTCTTGTGTAGAGTAATTCGGTTTGTATTTAGAAAATAAATCTGCCCAGCATTTACGAACTGATTCATCATCCACGAAAATAATGTCAATCGTGTTTAGCGCATTTACGGTATCTTGATGTGCCCAGCCGGTCGCCCGGTGGGTCATTAGACATTGAAATATCGCCATCTTGTCTTTGCGTTTCTGATTGCGGTCTTGTAGCTTTTGACCAACAAATACAGCGGCAATAGGAGCTGTGATAATCGCAGCAACATTGATAATAGCCATAATGATTTCAAAAGTTGACATTGCGTAATCCTCCGTACATGTAAATTCTTATATTGGACAAAGACCTATCCTGTGTCGGAAGGACTAAATCTTTGTCCAACGCTGTCATCGTTTGTCGAATCGACGATTTAGGTAGATTCGTGACAAGAGGTCAGTGCGCCCATTCGCACCCGCGAGGTGGAAATAGACCCCATTATTTCGAGTTAGAGTCGCTATCCGGACTTTGAAGGAAAACGGCGGAAACTCACGGACAATGCGAGAGTTTGCAAACCCTTGAAAAATCAGCATTTTTCCGCCATTGAAGGTCGGAAATCCCGAAAGCCCAGACAGAGCAAGGAGTTCGAAAGAAATCCGGATTTAGGGAGAAAAAAGCCCGTTGGGGAGAAGATGGGGAGAACTCGGGGAGAAATCACAGTCCAGTGCAGATGACACCTACCGATACCGAACATCAAAATCAAGGTGGTTATCCGCATGACTGAAAGCATGAAATATTACGAATCCATCCGTCGCAAATACCCTGAGGCGGTCTCGAAAGATCAGTTCTACCAGATCGCCCATATCAGCAAAGCAACTGCTCTGCACCTTCTGCAAAACGGTTTAGTCCCGTGCAAAGATACGGGCAAGAAAACTCGCCGGTACACAATCCGCACCGACGATATAATCTTCTATTTGATTGACCGGGAGCTTCACCCGGAAGTCTATCGCGCACCGGATCGCTGGTATCAGGAACGGTCTGGTCATTACAATTCGCGTGTCACCTATCGGAATGAACTGACGAGGCTGTCCGAAGAGGAACGAGCCAGCTTTCGAAAATACATGGAAGACGAGTTTTGTCAGTACGGTGATCTGCTGACCATCGTTGAAGTGGCTGAGGCAATCGGCTACTGCGATACTTCGCTTTATCGCTGGTGCAACGCCAAGAAGCTCAAATCATTCAATATCTCCGGAAAGTTCCTTATACCAAAGATCAGCCTCGTAGATTTCCTCGTTTCTCAGTACAGCTTCGACATTACACGAAAAACTTGGAAGCACACGCTACTCATCAAAAGTTTTCTTGATAGACTTGATACAACAGAATAATTCGTACAGCAAAGACCCGTTATTGCACTGCGCATAGCAGAACAATAACGGGGCTTATTTTTTGTCAAATTGGAGGTCAAGGCAATGAACACAAGAGATTCTGCCAAGGCATTTGACGCCTTGATGCAGGAAACGCCGTATTCCCATTTCGATAGCGGCTGCGAGGGCATTATACCGGAATGCCGTACTTGCCGCTTTCATCGCCCCTTCTGGAAATATCAGTCCTGCGTGTTTGCAGAGTGTCCCTACTGCTGCAATCCCGTTTCTACCCTCAAAAATCAAAGTGGCACATCTGCTGCCGGAAAGGAAGTCAATCATGGATAACAAAATCGAAGTCTTCAAGAATGAACAGTTTGGAGAAATCCGAACAGCCCTGATCGAAAACGAGCCGTGGTTTGTGGCGGTAGACGTGTGCAGGGCTTTGGAGATCGGCAATTCGTCACAAGCTATTTCACGGCTGGATGCGGACGAGAAGATGATTACCCTCATTTCAAATGTAAAGATAATCCCACTGCTGTTCTGCCGGCGTGAAAGCCGCATGCTCTCCGCAAAGCAGCTTGCGGAGCGTCGCTGAAACCATCGTATTCGGGCCATCAAAAGGTCCATATACACTCAAAATCCGTACCCAGACGTGTTTTATCCCCAGTTCCTGACACCGTATCCGGCTCATTTGACCGGCACATAATTTTGCCATACCATATCCATTTTCCGGAAACACCGGCGTTTCTGGGGAAAGAAGCTGTTCTGTCCTTCCATATTCCGCCTGGGAACCGGCACCAACAAACGTATTGCAGCCAAGTTTCGCTGCGAGTTCTGCTGCCTGCAAAGCAGATGCAATATTACGCGTCTGCAACGGCATGTCATTCCGTGCCGCCCCCGTTGTCCCCTCCCATGCAAAATGATAAAACACATCATATCTGCCTTCTATAACCTGCTCCAGCTGCCCCAATTCTGACAGCTCCGTCTCCAGTATCTTCACACGCGGATGCACAGGAATACTGCTTATTCTGGCTGACCCTCTGTGGCAGACAGCAAGCACTTCCCAGCCTTCCCGGATGCATTGTGTAATTAGCGCCATGCCGATTGCACCGGTAGGACCGGTAATTACCGCACGTTTCATCTGCTTTACCTCTTCTCCCTTAAAAATGCCTCTATCTGTCTCTCCGTGCAGTCCCTGACATTTTTTCCCTGCACATATTCTGCATACCACTCTACCGTCCGTTCTACCGCCATTTTTGCTGTCCATGAGGGCGTCCAGTCAAAAGTGCGTTTCAGTCTTGTACAATCCAGTTTTAAAAAATTAGCCTCATGTGGCTGTTTTATATTTTCTTCTTTGCCCAGATCAATCCAATCCGCTTCTTTTCCTGTATGGTTCTTCCACGCTTTACAAAATTCTGTTGTGATCCTGCCTGTCTCCCAGCAGTCAGCCTCATCCGGACCAACATTATAGCATCCTGCAAGTTCCGGCTGTTCCCACTGTCGTTTCAGAATCATCAGATATGCCGCTACCGGCTCCAGCACATGCTGGTACGGACGGACGGAATACGGATTGCGCACCCTTATCTTTTCTCCGCTGCTGACTGCACGTACGCAGTCTGGAATGATACGGTCTGCCGCAAAATCCCCCCCGCCAATCACATTTCCGGCACGTGCCGTCGTAATTGGCAAAACACGTAGTCCACTGTTCCCAAAAAAAGAATTGCGGTAGCTATCTGTAACAAGCTCCGAACAGGACTTGGAATTGGAGTACGGGTCATATCCATTCAATTCCTCATTTTCCCGGTATCCCCATTCCCACTCACGATTTTTATATACCTTGTCTGTTGTCACATTCAGAAAAGAATTCACGCTGTCTGTCTGGCGGATGCACTCCAACACATTTACCGTTCCCATTACGTTCGTCTCGTATGTTTCAACCGGATTCCGGTAACTCTCACGCACAATCGGCTGTGCTGCCATATGCACCACAAACTCTGGTTTCACACGGAGAAAAACGCTGCGGAGCGTATCCAGATCCCGGACATCCCCCTCAATCGACTCCATCTCCGTTTTCAGACCACACAGTCCATACATCGAAGGATCTGTCGGCGGCTGTTTCGCGTAGCCATAGACTTCCGCGCCCTCACGCAAAAGAAGCTGGCTCATCCAGCTTCCTTTAAATCCGGTATGACCGGTGATCAATATTTTCTTTCCTCTGTAAAATGATAAATCCATCATACACCTCATTCAGGCATTTTCCCGCCTGCTTTACTTTGCAACATACCTCCAGAACAACGTGTCGGTACTGCCGCTGAAATTACCACCAAAGTAAATCCGCTCTGGCTCAACAACATAGTTTTCATACTGCACACGTGTATTAGAATAACTCCTCTTAATCTCATGAAGCGGTGTTACCGCACCGATCACCAGAAGTCCGACCAGAAGATATGTTCTCATCTGCCCCCATTTCTGATCTATCACCTGAATGCACCAGAACATTACCCGAAGGAGCGCAGGTATCGAAGCCCGCATACAAAAGTCGCAGGAGCTGCCTATAATTATCAGCGGAATGATATACAATAAAATCGATGTCATCCAGAAGAGCTTATTTCGCTTTAATACAGGATACAGGCATATCAGATAAACTCCTGCTTCCAATACATAAAATACTGTCAGGTTCAGCCACCAGAAAAGCGGTGTCTGCCAATCGCAATACGCAAGATGACCGATCCGCATGACCACAAACACAATTCCACACATGCACACGCTGTATTTCAACACTTTGGGCCAACGCAGTGCAATGGCTGCCACACACCAGAATAATCCCAGCATTACCCCGATCAATAATATAATTGCCGCTAAAACCAGAAGTATTCCCAATGCATTATTCTTCAAAAAAGAAACACTTCCCAACAGTGCATCATTGCTCATAAAATACAGACCGCTGATCAATAAAATCGCAAAACCGGCAAGCATATTCTGCAGGCTTGCCCAGTGTTTCCAGCAATCCCGCATAATCTGTGCTGCTTTGGTGTAATCATTTCTCCAATGAACTCTGCTTATCATATAATAGATAACAAACGGCAGCATTCCCACAAATGGAAATGTTGAAGTCAGCATTACGAGCGACCACAAATAAATCATGTTTTTAGGCTTTTCGCAAAAAAACAACAATGCACATGCCAGCCATACCGGTATCGCCTGATTAAATACCCAAAACAGCTGCGTCGTCATGGACGAATACTGGAAATGCTCCGACCACGCCTCCATATGCAAATCCGAAAATATATGAATGTCCCAGGACTGGCTTATCAGCGCCCCAACCACATCCAGACCGCTGAAAAATACAATTACGAATAACGGCCAAACCATAACTTTTTTGCGCCAGAGGCAGATCAATGCATAAAAAACACAGAT